>VFQN01003067.1_pt1 | contig 24668 bp, 23 predicted proteins | sample 3512371 | NCBI WGS metagenome assembly VFQN01 (sample SAMN10412370, study PRJNA504923) | tailings metagenome | isolation source: Replicate 2 from Balatoc abandoned mine | place: Philippines: Itogon, Benguet | collected 2017-08-28 | reverse complement strand
CTTGCGATTGCACGGCCTGTCGGATCGGCAGGTCGAGGAGATCACCAATAATCGCCGCCTGCTGCGAGACCTCAGGATCGTCGCCCCCAGTCCCGACGACCATGACCATGATGAATTGCAGCTGACCGGCAACGGAATCACACCGGTCGCCTTCACTCCCCCGGTAAAAAACGATCAGCCTTCTTCCGGCTCGCCGCCGACCGCACCTGAAGATGCCAGCCATGAACCACTGATTTTGCGAGACGTTCTCGTTCACAAAGGAGAAATCGTGACGGCAGGCACCACGCTGGCAGTGGTGGACGATCTGGCCGAACTGTATATCGAGGGCCGGGCCTTCGAGCAGGACGCCAATCTGCTCTCGGCAGCTGCCAGGAATGGCTGGAAGGTCACGGCAGTTTTTGAAGAAGGAGATCAGAAGGTCGCCGACGTCAGCGGGCTGGATCTGTTGTATTCCTCCAGCGCTGTCGAAATTGAATCGCGAATTCTAAGGTTCTATGTCCGTCTGCCGAACGAGGTGCTGCGCAAGTCCCCCTCGCCGAATGGATTGAACTATATCGAATGGAAATATCGGCCTGGTCAGCGTCTGCAGTTGCGGATTCCCGTGGAAGAATGGCCCAGACAGATTGTGCTTCCGGTGGGTGCGATTGCCCAGGAAGGCGCGGAATCATTCGTCTTCCAGCAGAACGGCAATCATTTTGATCGCATTGCCGTGCGGGTGCTGTACCGCGATCAGTCACAAGCGGTGATCAGCAACGATGGCTCCATTTTCCCGGGAGACGTGATCGCCCGCCGCGGTGCGCATCAGCTGTTGATGGCCCTCAAGAACAAATCGGGCGGCGGTGTCGATCCCCACGCAGGCCACAATCACTAGAAATCGAGGGTGAAAGCGCGAAGGTCGATGTGCGCGACGCTTTCACACTATGGTTCCCGGAACTTCGCGCTCCCGATGCATTTCAAGTTGTAGCGATTACCGCTCGCGGTTTCGCGATCTTCAGAATTCCCCACCTGTTTCTGAACTTCAAAAGGCTCTAAAGGATTATTCATGCCTCGCCAATTTCGCTTCCTCACTGGTCTGACTCCGGCGGCTCCCGCATCCTTGTTAACCACCGCCCTGTTGCTTTCCGGTTGTGCGGACCAGGCCGCTCCGCCTGCAACCCCGATCGCCGCCGAGAGCGGCCATGGTCATGACGATGGTCACGATCACGACCATGATGATGGGCATGACCATCCCGCAGAAGGGCCGCATCACGGTGACCTGGTCGAACTGGGAAATGAGGCCTATCACGCTGAAATTGTGCACGGTGATGGCGGGGAAGTCACGATTTACATTCTGGATGGCGCTGCGAAAGCTGCGGTGCCGATTTCAGCACTGTCGGTCGCGATTAATCTCACGCACGAGGGCGAAGCCGAACAGTTCCAGTTGTCCGCTGCTCCCCAGGACAGCGACCCCGCCGGAAAATCCAGCCGCTTTGTCCTGAAAGACGAGCATCTCGCAGAGGATCTGGATGCGAATGGTACGACCGCCAAACTCGTGGTGACGTTTGACGGCCAGCAATTCACCGGCAAGATCGAACATCATCACGACCATGACCACGATCACGACCATGACAAATAGCATCTGATCCTGATTACGATATCATGGTCTGCTGTCGGAATGCTCCGACAGAAAATCTGCTGGCCGGCAGGTGTGCCGGAGACGCAGAAGCCAGCCAGTTCAGCGATCCTGCCTTCATTTCGGCGAATTCTTCCGGAAAGCCGGAGTGATAGCAGGCTCAGCTTCCTTCGCCAGCGATCGTCATTAAAAGGATCTTGCACCATGAAACGGCCCATTCGCTTCTGGTTCACTACGGCTTTGCTCGGGCTTTGTTGCACCGGCTGGCTCTCCAGCGAGCTGGTACTGCCTTCCGTCACCACAGCCGCCGAAAGCACGGAAGAGGCGGTGCCTGTTGAATCCGACATGCACGAATTCATGGAGTATGTTTTTCAGCCGACGTTCAAACGCCTGAAGCCGGCGATGGCCGCAGCACCGACGGACAACCAGGGCTGGAAGACGATCAAGGCAGACGGCCTGGTGTTGGCGGAAAGCGCCAACCTGTTGCTGGTCCGCAAGCCGGGGAACGATGACGCCGACTGGGTCAAACACAGCGTGCAAGTGCGAACATTTGGCGGTCAGCTCTATCGCTCGGCGAAAGCGAAGGATTTCGCAGCCGCCCGCAAGCAGTACGAAGCCATGATCCAGAACTGCAACGCCTGCCACCACCAGTTCGCAGGAGGCGAGCATATCCTGACGCCGTGAGTCTCCCCACGAAGTCTGCGGGAAATGATTCGCAACAGGCACCAGTCCACTGCATCCAAAGCGGTGGGCTGGTGCCTGTTGTGTTCATGTTCCGGCCTGAAAAATCGTCCGCCGGTTCTCCTCCGACAACAGCGGGGCCTGCAACCGGCGCGGCTGGCCGACATCCTTGAACAACAGATCGCCATGTCCCAGAAGCTTTTCCGCTCCGGGCTCGCTCAGCAGTTTTCTTGACTCCAGCCCCTTGCCCATTTTCAGGCCCACCCGGGCCGGCATGTTGGCATCCAGCGGCCCCCGAATCGCGGAGGCCAGATCGGCCGGACCAAGCCGGGCCGTCTCCGGCAATAACTTGCCCAGATCCCGGCTGGTGACCGGGCCAGGTTGAGTCTGCACTACAGTCAGCACCGCGGCGCGGGTTTCGTCCGTCAACAGGACCGCGGCTGAACGTCGTTTTGCCATCTGCTACAGACATCCTCACGCTGCCAGAGTCCCGTCAGCTCAGGTCGTCGGGCCTGTGCCGGATTTCCCCATACAATCGACCTTCTTGTGATCGTTTGTCAATCGGCGGGAAGAAGAAAATCCTGCAGAACTGTTACTGTCACGGCGGGATGCAAAACCGGATATGGGAAACAGGCAAACACTTTTCCACGAATTAAAAAGTTCCGTCCCTGTTTGCCAGAGGGATGGAACAGACAAGACCCGCCAGAATCAAGCGGAAAAGTCCTGATCCGGTTTCTGACGCAAGCCCGCGCCGACCGCGTGATCGAGTTTCGCAATGCCGGCGCGGTCTCTCCCCAGGTCCATCTGGACGGCCAGTTGAACGGTTCGCCCAAGTAGCGGCCAGCGCAGCTGCGGAACTCAGCGCGATGGCGATTCATTCTCCGGCACAATCTGGCCGATGACCAGAATGGAACCGGCGTACCAGGTGGTGGCGGCATACTTGTCCGGATGTTGATCCAGATCGGCCCGGTTCTGCTCGAACAGGATGTTGTGTTTGTCGAGCATCGCCGGTGTCAGTTCGATCCGCACGTGATGGCGTCCGGCCGGCAGTTCGCTAGCCACTGGCAGTTTGCTCATGCGGTGATAGGTGCAATAGCCGTCAATCCGGTTGCGGGTCACCGGTTCGCGATCGTCCAGGGTGACCGCCACCTCGCCGCCATCCGGTCCCACGAGATCGAAGATCGCTGCGGTGGACCCGTCGAACGCAAATTCGAGCGCCGCTCCGGCTGCCTCAGCCTGCCAGAGTTCCGGCATGTTGCGCTGGAACCGCTTCGCCAGCGTATTGTCCTCACTCAGTTGCTTCCAGTTGCCGCGCAGCATCGCCGGAGTGATCGGCACCTGTTGCGCAGCTTCCCAGTTATCGCGGCGCAGTGGTTCCGACAATTTATGCGGAGCAGCAGTCTCACCGGCACTCCAGAGCGTAGGCCAGGCCAGCTGGATCGCCTGCGTATAAAGTAAGTGCCCGGTCTCGACGTGCGGATGAACGCCATCGGTGGAAAACACGATCGGACGGGCGTCCTTGATGTTCTCTGGTCGTGGAGCCTTGAAAACCAGTTCGCCAGACTTTTCCAGTTCAATCACTTTCGCCCCGAAATGAATCGACGGAATCTGATAGTGATTCGCAACGTCCTCCATCGCGCTGGCGGAGCGCTGCATCTTCCCGGATCGAATCTGGGGCAGCATCGGTTCGCTGAGTGTGTAAACGAAACAGATGTCACAGTCCGGGATCGTCCGCCACGTCTGCCGCACGATGCCTTCCATCGCCTTCTGGATCTGCACCGGTGAGGCGCCGCCATCGTTCACGGCGAACTCGACGAACAACAAGTCCGGGTCGTGACGCAGCACGTCATTGTGGAGCCGGAAGACGCCGAGATCAGAACCAGTGCCGCCGATGGCGGCATTGATTTCCTCGAACTTCGCATCGGGATATTTGCCGGCCAGCCACTCCCGCGACTGCACGCGCCATCCAGGTGCGGCAGTGATGCTGCCGCCCAGAAACGCGACCTTCAACGACTGCCCGGCTTCCACCTTCGCGCGAAAGTTGGGCAACCCTGCTCGTGGCACAGAGGCGACGAGCGTATCCAGCGGCTCCTCGTCCTGCGCAACAGCAGAACTCCCCCCGATTGCCGTGAATGACAGGGCGAGAGCCCACAGAAAGACGACTTTTCGACTGGTTGGAAGAGATGAAGTCCACATGCGGTGCAGTCCGTGTTGCAGTGTTCCGGGACAAGAGGCCGGTAAAGATCCGGCGATCCTGATGTTACTGGCTCCCGGCACCATACACGGGGCGCGGCATGGCATCCAGCGGGCAGGCCATCACTTCGCACCAGCCTGGAAACGTGAAAGGGCGTTCGCGGTGATGCGGGAGATCGTGTCATCGACCAGCAGGGAACTCACATAGGAGATCGAACCCACAGAAAAGACTTCACCGCCGCTGGCAGTGCGGTAAGTCACCATCTCCGCTCCGCCGTTATCCGGGTTGGTGCCTTTGGCGAGCAGCCGCGTGCCCGGGGGGGAACTGGCAGAGATCTTGTCGGTCTCATGGCCTGAAGCTCCGCCGGGACAGCGTTCGTGCTGGCTGTTCAGGCCGAACAGATCGCCGTTGTGCTTCCCCGTGCCCTCGAAGATCCAGTGCGATTCGTCCACAACACGGTACGGAGCGCCCGTCATGATGCCCGCGGGAGTAAAGACCACGCCCAGCAGACCGGCTTCTGACTCATACTGTTTCGCAAAGCGGCTTTCCGCGCCGATCTCTTCCGGCCAGAGACTGGCGATCTGTCCGTTGTTGACGTGCATGCGGTGCGCTTCGAGAGTCACCTCGCAGTTGAGACCATTGCCGCCGAGGTACATCAGTTTGCCGCCCTCGTTGAACACCCAGTCTTTCACGCGGTCGTACATCGCGCGCGACCAGTATTCGGGATGCGGGCCGAGGATCAGCACGCGGTAGCACGACAGATCCAGCACGCCGTGATGCAACTGCGTTTCGCTGTAGAGGTCGTACGCAAATTTTTCCCGCTCGAGCCAGCCGAGCAGTCGCCATTCGGCGGCCGCGGTATGGCAGGCCGCGCGGCCTGCGATGCTGTCAGTGACTTCTGTCCGCGGATCGATATGGTTCAACGGTTCCGGGCGATCGAACGACAGCGGCACATATCCGGAGCAGTTCCATGTCTGGAAGTTGCTTTCGGAGTAGCGTTTCAGTTCCTGCCGGGAATTGACAGTGGGTGTGCGGGGCAACTCATCGGCATGAATGTAGTTGCTGCGGCCGCCGAAAGAGTTGTAAGAATTCCAGTTCAGATCCGACGCCAGCACGGCCACCGCTGCCTGCGGTTCTTTTGGCGCCACGACCCAGGGAAAGGTGAACTGCTTCCCGGACGCGGTCGACGCATGGAAGTAGTACAGACCGCTGCGGGCCGGTGCCTCGACCCGTTGCGTCTGCAGACTGGAATCCCGATAACCAATCCGGTTCCACTGAACTCCGGTCTGGCTGTAGTCGCCATCGGGTGTGATCTGCATCATCGCCCGCGGCCCGTGCTCGTCGTGCCAGCCCAGGCCGCGCACCAGTTCCTTTTTCAGACCGTAGCGCCAGAGTTCCAGATGGAACGGCTCCACCGCATGCACGCGAAACTCGGAGGTTTCCCCGGAACGCACACATTTCGGCCACGCATAGCCCAGCAGTCCGTCGCTGAGCAAACGAAAGTGATGCGGCTGCTGCGCATCCGGCGTCAGTTGCACCAGCTTTGAACCGTATCCCGGTTTGGACAGCACCACGCGATATTCGCCCGACGGTAGCTCGGCATACACGGCTCCACTGGCGCGGGAATGCGTTTCATAAGAATTCCCCTCAGCATCAATGAATTCGACGGCCACGTCTGCGAGGGCGACATACTGCTCGTCGCTCACATATCCAATCAGCATGACGATTCTTTCGGCCGCAGATGAAGCACCGTGGCGGTCGCATCGGCCTGGGCTTTAAGCGGGAACGAACGGAAGGTGCCGTTCAACCAGAGCGAAAACTGGTCATTGTAATGAGGGCTGCCGGGATGACCGGATTGGGAACTCATCTCCACGACGTGCAAGCCGCAATCGGGGTCGGACAAGTCGGCCACCATGCGATAGTCGCCACCGAGATAGGCCGCATACGCATCGTCCGGCGAGAGATTGCAGACGGTAGTGGTGTCACCCGGAACCGGCACCCGGGCGCCATCCAGCAGTTGCCCAAGGTCGCCACGTCCTGACAGAAAATGCTTCGGGTGAACGACATGCAAACGTCCCCAGGTCCACTCCGACATCTCAGGACCAAACCGCTGCGTCAGGTCGTCCAGCGCTGACACCAGAGCACCGCGAATAGCCTCTTCGCGGTCACGCTGGTGGAACCAGCCCAGGTCGTCTTCCGCCAGCAGTCGCGTTGCCAGACCGTTCGCATTCGGAGCCACAAAGTCCAGCAGCTCCGCTGGAAATCGCTCGGCTGTGACTGTGCGGCACCAGTGCTTGAAGAACAGGTTGAAGAGAGTCGCTGCCACAGAGTCGGCCTGCACGCGGCAGTCCCAGTCGGCCAGATATTGGATGGCCTCGCGGATGCGGTCATCGGTCTCTGATTGCAGCAGCGTGACCAGCAGCGGCACATCTGCTTCGGCGCGACCGGACTTGATGTTCCGCTGCAACTGCAGGCTGTCGTCGACCGTCATCACCGGTCGGGCTTCGATCTCTTCGCGGATGCGTCGGGCCCGATAGCCGCTCGACCAGGTACCGGACAACGGATACGGGTAGTCATCCGGCGCGAGTCGGTTATTCGCCGTCACGACATAGCCGGACGGCGGAGTGTCCAGATGCGGCAAGCCCTCGAAGGGAATCGCCCCGTCCCACTGATGCTGCAGCTCCCAACCCGGCCGATACCCGCGTTCCGCGACCTTGCGGACCGGAATGCGGCCGGTGGTCTGCATGCCGGTACGGCCGTGGACGTCACCATACACGACGTTGAACGTCGGAGCACACCACGGTCGCATCGCTTCGCGGAAGGTCGCACAGGAATCGGCCCGGTTCATCGCGAGCAGTGCCGTCAACCAACCGCAGGGCGATTGTCCCTGCCAGCGAAGTGAAACCGGTCCGGTATGTCGCGCGGGCAGTGGCAACAGATCATCGACGATGGGACCGTTGCGCGACGAGCGAATGACCTTGCTCACCGGTTCAGCGCCGCGGACCTCCACCACTTCCGTGCGTTCCCGCGCCGGTTCCCAGTGACCGTCGTACAGATAACAACCGGGATGAGCAGGATCGGTCTGCTCCTGATACAGATCCCGCAACGAACAGATATTGTTGGTGATGCCCCACGCGACCTGCTGGCTGCGGCCGATCATAATCGCGGGCATCCCCGCCAGTGCGACTCCGCCGACATGGAACGAACCACCTTCCAGGATCACTTCATGCCAGATCGAAACTGCGGCCAGCATGACGTGGGGATCGCTGGCGACCTGCGGTTTACCGCTGGTGGTTCGCTCGCCCGACAGCACCCAGTTGTTGCTGCCGCGGCCATCTTCGCGATCGCTGATCGTCGCGCCCACGCCGCCAGTCGCGCCCACTCCTTCAGTGACCGATGTTCCAGCATACGATCCCGGCGGCAGGATGCTTTCCCGATCCTCTTCGCCCCGCAAGAACGCGCGATAGAGATCCCCGTCGCCCAGCACCCGTTTGGCCAGTTCCGGGATGACGATCACCGGAAACCGGCCGGTCAGATACCAGCGGAACTCGCCTTCAATCACCAGGCAATCCGTTGGTTGCCACGGTTCCGGCTGATAGTCGAGCAGACTGAACTCGATCGGGAGGTTGTCGCGACTCTGATCGATGACCGCATTCACGCCTGCGGTGTAGGCAATCAGCAGTTCACGGGTTTCCTGCGGCAGTTCTGCCCAGAGCCTGTCGGCAATTCCCGCCAGATCGAGTGTGCGATAGCATAGATCTGATTCCACAGCCGACGGCCCGAGGATCTCGGCCAGTCGTCCCTGCGGCTTGCGTCGGGTGTAGTCGAGCTGGAACAGCCGATCCTGGGCGACCGCATAACCGTACCCGAAGAACAGATCGGCATCGGTCCGGGCCTTGATCCGCGGCACACCCCATGCGTCGCGCTCGATGCTCACACTGCCGCCGGGACCAGACACCGCGATCTTGCCCGATGTGGCGGGCACGCGGGACCGACATTCTGCGGTCCACCACTCGTCAAAGGCAAGTCGCGTGATCTCCGCTGCTGCGCAGACTGATTGAATTGATTCGCCGGCCCCCAGCCGGGACAGCATTGCTTCCGTCGTCAACTTCATGTTCGAGCCAGTTCCTCTCGCAACCGTCGCGCCAGAATCGCCGAGCGTGCCTCATTCAGATTCAGCGGATTGATCACCAGTTTGCCTTCGTACAACAAGCCATGTCCGACCTGGATTGCCGGCTCCCCGCGGCGTAACCGGCGGCAGACTTCCATCGCGGAGATGCCCGCCGTTGCCTCCAGCACGTCGACATACAGGATCGGCAGCGACTCACCGTCGCCGGGCACCTGCAGGCGGCATTGCACCGGCAGACCTTCCAGCGTCGCAGCGATCTGCTGCAGCCAGGTGGTCATTTCCGCGCGCTGACGGTCATACGCACCGCTGCTGAACAGCTTCAGGGCCATCAACAGGGCGATAATCTGTTCCTTCGACACCTTGAGATGCCGGCCGATGCCCTGCCGCGGCATCCCTTTCATCCGCGTGCGATCGATGAAGTCCGTCGGCGGCTCCCAGAGTTCCGGGTGATCGTCCATATCCAGCATCTGCACGGCGGCGGACGCAATCAGATCCCGGCGTCCACACAACAGGCCGGTCGCCTGCGGTCCACGAATTCCCTTGCCGCCGCTGAAGGTCACCAGATCTGCCCCCGATTCCAGCAATGTTTTCAGGTTTGATCGCGGATAGACTTCTCCCGCCGCATCAACCAGCACAGGCAAACCGTGGCGATGCGCTACGTCCACGATCTCTTCCAGCCGCGGTCGCGCGGTGGCATCGTAGACGTAAAACAGACCGGCTGTTTGCGGAGTGATCGCGGCTTCGTACTCCCAGGCTTCCACACGCCGGACTCCCGAGCCTGCGACCGGTTCATGGAAACCCACTTCCACAAACTTTGCCCCGGAAGCCCGCACCGCGTGATCATACGGATTCCGCTGTTCGCGCGCGATGATGAATTCGTGCGGGAAACCGTCACACTGAGGCAGTCGCTCCATGCGGGCCGGGTCATCGCCCGCCAGGATCGCGGCCGCTCCCAGCATCAGCGCGGCCGAGCAACCCGCCGTCACCAGACCGGCCTCGGCCCCGGTGACGGCGGCAATCACCCGCGACGCTGCCGCCTGCAATTCATCCAGACAGACGGACTCCCGCGCGGCCGCACAAAAGGCGTCCAGCACCGGTTCCGGCATCGGAGCGCCGCCCAGTCGCGTCACTGCCCCCGAAGCGTTGATCACGCTCCGCACACCCCACTCTTCAAAAACGCTCATCACACCCCCGAATATGGCCTTCAGGCAATGGGTGGCATGTTCGCCCTTAAAGGCGAGCATGTTTTCATGTTTGGCCAAAGTTCTACGAATCACAACGCCCATGCTTGCCTTGAAGGGCAAGCATGCCACCCGTCGCTTGCGGTTTCGCGATCCCTCAACCCGTAACTGCGTCCTCACCGTCGCCATCCTTCAACCCGCGCGACGAATCCACAAACACCCAGCACAGCGCCGAGATCCCCAGCAGACCGATATACATGCCGAACGCCGGATCCCATTGCGCCCGTCCGGTATAGCCCAGTTCACCCCGCCAGTCGGCCAGTGCCCCGAACAAATACTGGGAGAGCATCACCGCCGGGATGCCCATCGAGTTCATCAGACCGAACAACGCCCCCAGATGCCGGCCACTGACTTCATTCACACTGGACCACCAGTTCGATTGCTGGCTGTTCGCCAGCAAACAGGACAGACAGGCGGCTGCCGTCGACCATTGCGGCGATTCCATCCACAGGCTGCCCAGCAGACTCAGCGAAGCCAGGCTCAGACAACTGAAACCATAACGGCTGCGCCACCCGTGCGACGTGCCCTGACGTCGCGACACCCAATCGTTCAGCAGTCCGCCGAGCAGCGTGCCACATAGCCCACCTGCCAGGACCATCGAAGCCAGCCAGCCCGACTGGATCGGACTGACATCCCGGGCTGCCTGCAGGTATTTGGGATACCACGAGTGATACATGTAGGACGCGCAGGCATTCGCGCCCATGATGCTGCCCAACAGCAGGATGCTGCGATTGCCCAGGACAGCCCGCCACGGAATGGCGGCATGATGCGCGACCGGAGTTCCGGCAGACTGCGACAGCAGCTGCAGTTCGCCCTCATTCACCGCCGGATGCTCGGCCGGGTCGTCCCGGAACCAGCGGAAGAACAGCACGGCCCAGAGCACGCCCAGTCCGCCGAACAACACGAACGTCAACCGCCACCCGCTATAAACGATCAGGTAACCGGCGACCACCGGTGAGACCGTGCCACCGACCTGAGCAGCGGCCATCAATAATGCCTGCACCCGGCCCCGCTCGTGCAGCGGGAACCAGCGGGCCACGATGCGTGCCGAATTCGGAAAAGCCCCTGCTTCGCCAGCACCGAACAGGAACCGCACCATCAGCAGCGAATAAAAGCCAAAACAGGCAGCCGTCAGCATGGTGAAGGCCGACCACCAGACAGCAATCCGTGTCAGTACGGCCCTGGAACCGCGACGATCTCCCCAGTGACCCGCTGGAATCTCGAACAGACCATAGGCCAGGGTGAATGCCACGAAGACCAGCCCCATCTGGCTGTTGGTCAGTTCCAACTCTGCCTGAATCGCGGCTGCTGCCTGGGAGATACAAACCCGGTCCAGATACAGGATGAAGAGGAGACTGCACAGAAAGGCCAGCACCTGATAGCGAACCCGGGTGGCGGAAACAGCAGCCACGACGTCCCCGCGTTCGTCTGCCAGTATCACGGCATGCTTCATGCTGAGGAAATCCTCCCGACAGACCAGCAGTCGATCACCCGTGAAATCCAGCATCGACGTGCAACCGGACGATACTCTGACCAGAGTTTCGTGGTCACACTCGCAGCAGACACTCTGAAATCACACGGGTAATCCACAACTGGCACGACCACGGCAGGGATTGCTGCCGCTGGTCTGCCCCACCTCTGACGATCGAGCGGGAATGGTCAGGGTTTGAAGATCGAGCCGGAATTCTAGCATCGCTGCCGGACAAGATCGATTAACGCCCTGAAAAAGCTGATTTCATCCTGTCGCAATCTGTGAGCAGCCCTGGTATCCCGCGCAGAACATCGACACGACATCAGCTGGCCTTCCAAGCCTGCCAGCAGCCTCATTCGCTCGATTGACCTTTTCCGGGCAAACCGGGAGTCTATGGCGATGAATCGCATTCACGAACTGCCATGGAGCCACCGCCAATGAAGCGCCACCTGGTGATAATCCTGTTGTTCTCCGTGTTTGCGGGAGTCACTGATCAGGCCTGCCCACGAGTGCTGGCAGACGAGGCTCCGTTCCCCGGGAAGAAGTCGGACTGGCACGGCTTCGATCGCTATGAGTTCGAGGTCGATGGCCATCTCGCCTCCGTCGTCGTGCCGCAACAGACGGCGGCCGGAAAACCCTGGGTCTGGCACGGTGAATTCTTCGGACACAAGCCGGCTCCGGATATCGCACTGCTGAAACAGGGCTGTCACATCGTCTACTTGCGCGTGCCGGATCTGCTGGGTGGTCCTCCGGCGGTCCAACACTGGAATGCGCTGTACGAGGAACTGACCGGCAAGTACGGATTTGCTCCGAAAGTGGCTCTCGTCGGCCTCAGTCGCGGGGGGCTCTACTGTTACAACTGGGCGATCGCCAATCCCGACAAGGTTGCCTGCATCTATGGCGATGCCCCCGTTTGCGACTTCAAAAGCTGGCCGGGCGGATTCGGTGCCGGCAAAGGCAGCCCGCGCGACTGGCAACTGGTATTGAAGGTCTACGGCTTTGAGTCCGACTCGGCTGCGAAAGCCTGGCCGGGTAATCCGGTGGACAATCTCGAACCACTCGCGAAAGCCGGAGTGCCGCTGCTGCACGTTTACGGAGATGCCGACGAAGTCGTCCCTTGGCAGGAAAACACCGGCATGATCGCAGACCGCTATCAGAAACTGGGCGGCTCAATCCAGTTGATCGCGAAGCCCGGCGTCGGCCATCATCCCCACGGACTTGAAGACCCGACACCGATCGTCAACTTCATTACGCGGCATCTCGGGCTTCCGCAGGCTGCGCAATAATCACACTGGTCACGACTCCGCCGAAGATCAGCAGTCGTCGCAGGCAGGGTCATGATTAATTTTTCGACCAGACCTGTTTCTGGAAAGTCGCCGTGCGCTGTAAGACCCTGCTCTTCTGGAGTTCCGGCAAGGACAGCGCCTGGATGTTGCACATGCTTCGTCAGCATCCCGACATTGAAATCGCTGGTCTCATCACCACGTTTAACAGCACAACGAACCGCGTTGCCATGCACGGCGTCCGCATGGAACTGGTCCGGACACAGGCGGCGTCCGCACAGTTGCCGCTCCTGGAAATCGCGCTGCCCTGGCCCTGCTCCAATTCTGACTATGAACTGCGGATGCGACAGGTCATCGACCACGCCAGGGCAGAACACGTCGAGGCCTTCGCCTTCGGCGACCTGCACCTATCGGATATCCGCGCCTACCGCGAGCAACAACTCTCCGGCACCGAAATCACTCCCCTCTTCCCGCTCTGGGGCGACTACTCCGCCACGCCTGAGCTCGCACGAACAATGATTACTGCTGGACTGCGAGCCACAATCACATGCATCGACCCCCGCCAGCTGGATCCCGCTTTCCTGGGACGCGAATTCGACTCGCCCCTGCTGCATAAGCTTCCACCATCCGTCGATCCCTGCGGCGAGCGCGGAGAATTCCACACCTTCTGCCACACCGGCCCGATGTTCCAGACCCCCATCCCTTACCTGCCCGGCGAAACCGGGGTCCGTGACGGGTTCCATTACATCGACCTGAAAATCGCCCCCTGAGGACTCAAACTGAAAATAGTCTGCCCCGGAACTTGAGGACATCCCTGAATTCCCGGGGTGTCACAAAACGTCCCAACCCGGAACCTGTTATTTCGCACACGCGGACATCACCAGCAGCCCCGCCGAACATCGCTTTCCGCGTCTCCGCGCTGGAGACGCTCCTCAGAACTCGCATCCCTCCTGCCACCGCCAAACCTGACCAGTCGTCAAAAAGGAACCCAAAGTTTGGCCGCCCGGGAACCGATATTCTGAGTTGTCTTACCAACCACACAACGCTAGACTCTCCACACATTCGCCCTTGTAGCTCAATTGGCAGAGCAGCTGACTCTTAATCAGCGGGTTGTAGGTTCGAGTCCTACCGGGGGCATCGTTTTTTCATCGCAAAAATCGCCGCAAAGCCAATCAAATCAAGGCTTTGCGGCGATTTTTTTGTTAACGCCGTGGCAACAAATCCTGCCCGGCAACAATACGTGGCAACAATTCGCCCCGTGGACGCCACATTCTCGCCGTGGCGGATGATCGGACCGGCGTGGCAATCGGATCGTCCGGGATGCCGATGTCGCCCCAAAATCGATTCTGGACGCCTTCCGGCTCGTACAGGTGAACAGGTCGTAAAACGAAAGCCACCGCTTTCAAAATTTGAAAACTAGCATGTCCGCCCAAATTCCTTAAACTGGGAAGGAGACGGCTTGAAGAAACCTCACCTCTCTGTATTGCATCCGCTAGGGGAAAATGTGGACACGCTACAAATCACTGAACCGATGTTACGTGTCACCGAATCCTTACAGCGATTTGACGACATGTTCGCACCAGTTCGCCGTCAAATCGAAATGATCGAACGGCTAGAGCGACCATTCCGAAATCACATCGCCGAACTCGAAGCACAATATGAGCGTCAGTTCGGGTTTTTACTTCGCTATGCGGAGAATCTAGAGGCAGAACAAAAACGCTGGATAGCTCCACTTCAAAAATTCGCTGCTGATTTTGCAAATCAGTATGCCAGTACCTTGAATGCTTTAAGTGAGGCTGCCGCTGAACATGTAAGAAGGCGCACTGCTGGCCCATATGCAGTCAATGAAATAATTGCATCGCATCTTGCGGTTGCAGACACTGCAAGTCGACTCCTGACCAACCTCACTCAAACGCACCCTGAAGCCTTCGCCTCCTCCACGACAAGTGTCGTTATCGAACAATCCGATACTGTACCCGGAGACCAACTCGCCTTAGATTTTATTGGCGATGACATACTTGAATCGCTCGACAGGCTGATAAAGGAGAGTCCGTCACTAAAGGACTTCCTAAATCACCTTTCAAACTGGCTCACCATCTTCGGCGACAAAATAGCGTCCATTAAGGATACAAATACTGCTCGGCGAGCGGCCTATATCATTTTCTGGATCTTGACAGCTCTTGTTCTCCCTCATTATTTCGAGAAGCTTCTACTAGAGCCGATTGACTCGATTGTATTCTCAAAACCAGAAGCTGATGACAAAAAGACACCGCCAATAGGAGAAATCGAGTCACATTTGCCATAACGACACATACATATCAGTATGCCAAACCAAATCCCATCATACCGACCAGACAATCGCCCATCCTGCGATGACAGCCGCCAACGTCAACTCGATCAAGCCTTTTATCGGCAACCTCGCTGGCGGCGACTTCGCCGTATCAAGCTCCGAATGACGCCCCTATGCGAGTGCCAGTGCGGCCGAGTCGCCGTGGATGTACATCACAAAATCGATCGCAAGGAAAGACCAGACCTTGCATACGACATCCAAAATTTGGAAAGTTTGGCGAAGGGCTGTCACAGTAAGGAAACCAGAAGGCGAGGAAATCGTGGGTGAAGGTAAAGGACACCAGTTCGGCGATATGGTTCAGATCACTCTTGATCGCAAACCATTCTATAGAGCGGCGATCTACCTAGGCCGCAAAGACAAGGATACCGTCTATGTCGTGTACGCTCTGAGGAAAGACCCTAAAAAGCAGCCGGGAGATGAGGGGAACAGCATTCCAGAACTGAAGTTTGATTGCGTCTCGAATGGTGATTTCACGTGTTGCGTCATGAAAGACCCATATCCAGACCACGAGATCATGAGGGCTGCGGTAAAGCAGTTCGCTGAGCAGATCGTTGAGAAAACCCGACATGCGATCAAAGACAAGCTGGAGATCCCAGAGGTCGCTTTCGAGGATGTTTACTAGCAGTCACGTCACGCCTCAGTCTTCAGGTTGCGAATCCCCTTTCGATCAAGCGTTATCTCATTGTCACCGAGCTTAAGCTTAGCTGAAGCAGCACTGCCGAACAGAGCGGACGCCACTGCATCAGCCGCCGTAGCAGATTCCACAGTCGACGCTGGCAAGTCGAACAATCCACGGCTGAGCCGCTCAATCAGGAATTGAGGAACCTCCTTTTGGTCTTTCGACCATTCCATTGCCCATTCGACTACGAAGCTGGCTCGCTCGAAATCAAGCTCATACTTTCTCGTTTGGAATTCTTCATCCGCATGTCTCTGGGCAGACGAGTTCAGCCAACGAATGAAGAAACCTGCGGTTACTGCGAAGGAGATGGTAAAGGCAATTTGGCGACCGATCAGCCACGGCGAAGGAGTGTCAGATATCGTTGCTGAAAAATCATTGGTGATGAACCTAACAGCCAATCCGCCAAATATGGCCAACAATGCAACGTAGGCAACCAGGACAGGGGTCTGCTTAGACTGAGCTATTTTACTCAGGGCAAAGCCGTCTTTTCTATCAACCAATAACTTCTTAACCTCATCCCTGATACTTCTACGGACGACTGTGCTGTCACGTAGATCTATCTCTTTCTTTCGATCCTCGAATTCCCTTCTCTCCTCATCCAATTTGCGACGCAACTCCGTGTATTGCGATTCAAGTTCTTTCGCTCGCTTCTGGAACACTTCTTCCAGTTTTATCTGATTCGTTTGTGCTGCGTTTGCCTGCTCAACAGTAAATGAAGAGATCTTTCTGAAGAACTCATCTTGCAGCGATTCAAGGCGATGCAAAGATGCTTGACGCTGTAACACGTAAGCCTTCTGATCATCCGTGAGATGATCCAACACCGTTCGTTGATCAAGTGGTGTGAATAGACTTCGCACTGATGTTATGGCTGAGACCACTGTTTTTACTGGAACATTACCATTCCCAACTTGGATTACTACGGTGTCGTAGGCAGCCCAAGTTGTGTCTGGAGTGTCAAGACTCCTGTTGACATTTACCGTAATTCCGTCATTCGATGAAATCGATATTCTCTTCAAGCTGATTGAATCTGACTTAACAACATCCGATGTCTCTTCATTACTCAGATCATTATTCGTGAAAATCGGAACAACCTTGAACTTCACACCAGACAACGAATTGATCGAAGCAATTTCGCCCAACCTGTTATAGACATCTTTATCAGACAATCTCTCTATGCGAATACTGACCGAATTATAACTGCTTACCATGAAATATCTTTCGAGTCCAAGACCTATCGATATGCCAGTAAAATCTCAAAATAGGTAAACGCTAAGAGTCGTGTCGGCCAGTGTTCATTTTTTGCGCAGAATTGAGAGGGGGGAGTCTATTCAGGATCGCCTAGCAATTCCTTGATCTGCCAATTGGCATTCCGAACATCGTTGTGAGTAAGGCAGAATTCAAACGGTTCTCCCACATGGTTATGTGATGTTGGAGTAACGGTTATCCAGAACTGCCTGAGCATATCCAATGGAAGCGAGGACAAACGATCGAAACCTTTGATCGGCACGTCGACTGTAATCGTCTCGCTCGGTAGCAGAACCGATTGTCTTGGATGGACACAAGCTCCAACGGTTAATGGTCTGCCGTTTTCGAGCAGAGACCATCGGTAGTCTTCTTGGCAGCATTTCAAATGCAACCCCCAATGTGCGGCAGACTGCGATGACTGGTTTTCTACAACAATCTGTAGAACGAACTTGAGCGTCTGAGTGCCATTTCCGGACTCGGGCTTTAAGTGAAAGTGTCCGATGTCGTTAACTCGCAACACAACCTTTGTCATCCTGTTCCGCAGCAATTCCAAATGGAAATGCGGTGCAGGCTTAGAGTGACCATCAATTCGATAGTAATACTGTCGCTCTTCTTTTGCCTGATGTGGGGCTGCTGGGCTGTCTTCTACCTCGATGACATAGAGATGCTTACTAGAATCGTCACTGAAGGGGATGCTGTGCGTTCTGAAGTGACGGATTGGCTGCTCAACAGATTGCTCTGTCATCGTCGAGAGGAAATCACCCATAGATTGGCGACCAACGACATCTGTGCATGGTTCTAACTGCCGATCGTTGCTGATGCCAAATACTAGGTAGCCGCCTCCTGAATTGGCAAACGCCGAGACTTGCTTTGCCAGTTCTTTCTTGAAATCGCTTTTCTTATCGGGTTGCAGATATGTGGCTGATTTCAGTTCCCAGCGATCATCTTCGTTCTTCGCAGGTAGAACAGCCAAAAGATCGGCAGTTGTCATTGTCTTGAAGTTCAAAATGCTGCTCCCGCTGCATATCTATCTGTATGGCAAAAGGCAGAATTCCAAAACCGAAAATCATCAACGATCTGAAAGGCGATCCCGGCAAACGCCGTCGCAATCAGAAGGAGCCGACTCCGCCCAGCGACCGCCCCACCTGTCCCGACCATCTTGACGATGTCGCCAAGCATAAGTGGACAGAGGTCACTGAGCAACTGTCCCTGATGGGTTTGCTCTCTTCCGCTGATGCGGACTGCATCGAGATGTACTGCTCAGCCTATTCCCGCTATCGCAAAGCTGAGGAAATGGTGCGGAAATTTGGGGAAGTGATCATCAGCCCCGTCAACAAGTACCCAATGGTCTCGCCCTATTCGACGACCATGAACAAAAATTTGGAAACCTGCCGGAAGCTTCAGATCGAGATGGGAATCACGCCAGCGAGCCGCAGCCGTCTGGCAATCGACAAGAAACAAGACACGAACGGCTGGGGCGAATTCTTCAAGGTGGTTGGGTAAACCCTGCTTTGTAGCAGGGTTCCGACCCTCATCCTAAAGGATTATTCATCCTTCTTGGTGACATTGATGTTTATCGTAATGTAGATATTGCTGAACAGCGCTGCAATACCAACATCGAACAATACATCGAATATCGCTTTAACGACATCTTCTGTCATGTTGTGTCCTCTCTAGTCTTAGGTTATGGGTCTGAGTGCGAAACCGTATCGCATTTCGATTATCCCCTTCTAATAGTCCTTACACCTAAAACCGGAAAAACGTGATGATTTCACATTTTTCGTAGGTAGCTGGATACCTAACATGTGAAACAGAAGAAACCCAATCCCGCTGACCAAGCCATCAGATTCGTCGAACGCCTGCATCTCGTAGGCGATTTCTACGGACAACAAGTTTGCCTCAGGGAATGGCAGAAGACCATTTTCAGACGCCTCTTCGGCACTTTGAACAAAGATGGTTTGCGAGTTGTCCGCAAGGCTTATCTTCTACTGCCCAGGAAAAGCTCGAAGACATTTTTGGCAGCGACAATCTGCCTCTATGCACTTCTGACCTTCGGGCAGAATCAGGTCATTCTTTCTGCGGCAGCCAGCCAAGACCAAGCAAAACGCATTTATGATGCGATGGCTGAGATCATCAGACAGGATTCTTTCCTCTCCAGCATCTGCGAGATCGTCAAGTCTCAGTCTCGCATTGTCATCCAGCAGACCAACAGCTATTTCTGTGCTGTGACATCAGGGGGCGAGTCTGCTCACGGGCACAACCCCACTGTAGTTGTGCTGGACGAACTCCACGCATGGCAGAAGGAGCGACATCGTGAACTGTTCGTCGCTCTGACCACAGGTAGAGGTGCCCGAAAAGAGCCATTCACGATCATGATCAGCACTCAAACCAGCGATCGCTATTCGCTGGCTGGTGAAGAATTTGAATATGCGAGAAACCTGAAGGGCAGAATCGAGAATGGGATCGTCCGGGAAGACGGAACGATCGACAACCCCAAGTATCTCGCTGTGCTTTACTACGCAGACGCAGATGCCGACTGGCATGACGAAAAGCTCTGGCATCAGGTTTCGCCGGCACTTGGTGACTTCCTCGATATCGAGGAATACCGAGAGCAGTACACCATTGCTTGCGAGATCCCTTCACGTCAGCGGCATTTCAAAACGCTCTACCTCAACATGCCTTGTGGTGACCAAGAACGCTGGATGGATTTTGAGAACTGGAAATCCTGCGGCTCTGATTTTTCGCCAGAGGATCTGATCGATCAGGAATGCTATGCAGGTCTCGACTTGGCTCCAGTCCATGACCTCAGTTCTTTGGTTCTGGTTTTTCCCCAAGAAGACGGATCACTGAAGGTGCTGAACTACACTTGGTGCAGCGAAGAAGACATCCTTGAGCGAAGCAAGGTCGAAAAAGTTCCCTACGACATCTGGGAAGAGAATGGGCACATCACATCTACTCCCGGCAACGCCACTGATTTTGCAGTGATTCGCCAAGACATCCTCGACCTTGCTTCTAAATTTAGAATCAAGATGCTTGCCGCCGACAAGGTACATGCTTACCAACTCGGGCAAGAGCTAGCCGAAGCGGACATTCCCATTCAGTGGTTCGGTCAAGGGTTCATCTCGATGGGGGCACCAACTGCAAGAGTCGAAAAGATGGTCAGAGAGAAGACCTTGCAGCATAACAACAATCCAGTATTGGACTACTGCATCCATAATGTGAGATGCGAGACCGACGCAGCGGGCAATCAGAAACCCAGCAATCGTCTCAAGCTCAGACACGAGAAAATAGACAGTGCAGTAGCTCTGATCATGGCGGTTGGGGTGTGGATGGATTCCCTGCTAGAGCAGGAATCAGTCTACGAATCTCAAGGAATTTTCATCGTCTAGACCTGCGTTACAAATGTTGCAACGAGCCACATACATATCTGCATGGATATTTTTAAGTGGTTCAAATCATCGAAGAAACAAGAAACTTACGGCAGAGACATTGACTCTGTTCTCGGTCGTGCCGCTGCTGCAGGAGTGGTCGTCAACGAAAAAACTGCCCTCAACCTCGTTGACGTGTTTGCTTGCGTCAGAGCAATCTCAGAGACGATGGCATCGCTGCCCTTTCCGACTTATCAGAGGCTTGATTCAGGCGGGAAAGATCGTCTGAGACAGCATCCAGTCTATCGGGCACTGAATGTCTCGCCTGATGGTGAGATGCCAGCAATGCAGTGGCGGGAAGCTGGATTAGCTCACTTACTGACCTGGGGGAATTGGTTCAATGAGATCGAATCGACGTATGGGGGCGAGCTGCTGAATCTTTATCTGCTGCAGCCAAATAAAACGAAGCCAGAGCGAACCAAGAGCGGGAAGCTCGAATATAAAGTCGAAGGCTCTTATGTCAGAATCCCCGCCGATCGAATGTTGCATGTTGCTGGCTTGGGATTCGATGGGATCAGCGGATATTCCCCAATCAAGATGGGTGCCAGTGCCATTGGCCTAGCGATGGCTGCGGAAAGATTCGGCTCGACTTGGTTCGGAAACGGATCAAGAGGTCAAGGTGTTATCACCTATCCGGACAAGCTCACAGATCAGGCGAAGGAAAACATTCGCAAGAGCCTCATGGATGTCCACGGCGGCCCCGATAACGCACATCGCTGGATGATCTTCGAGGAAGGGGCATCCATCAGCCAACTCGGGATTCCACCTGAAGATGCTCAGTTTCTTGGGACAAGACAGTTCCAACTGACCGAAATTTGCCGGCTCTATCGTATTTCCCCGACCATCGTTCAGGACTTATCACGCTCAACCTTCAGCAATGGCGAGCAAGAATCGATCAATTTCGTCGTTCACACTCTCAGGCCGTGGGCAAGACGAATCGAGAACGAATTCAATCGCAAGCTGTTCGATCCTGATGGTGAGCTGTTTTGCGAGCACTTGCTAGATGGGTTGCTCAGAGGCGATCAAGCCACCAGAAACGCTGCTTACGCAACTGGTCGCCAGTGGGGCTGGTACTCGGCCGACGATGTCAACGAGTTGGAAAACAGAAATCCTCTGCCAAATGGTCAGGGAAAAATCTACCTCGTCCCCAGCAACATGATGAATGCGGCCAAGCTGATCGAAAAACCGGAACCTGAACCAACCGAACCGCCGCCAGAACCGTCCCAGAACGAGCCAGAACCGGTCGCAGCGGAATCCGTGACCGATTCGCCATCTCCGGATCAGGAAGCCGTCAAGGCGTCTCTGGACTGCGTCCGGGACAATGTCGATCGAATGCTCCGCCGTGAGGTCGAGGCGGTCAGAAAAGCCGCATCCAAACCCAAGCAGTTCCTGAATCTGGTGGATGCCTTCTACCAGCAGCACGGTCAATTTTGCCAGAGGGCGCTTGCCCCAAGCCTCAAGGCATTTTCCGCCGTTGCAAAAGTTGGAACAGTAGACCTTACAAAATTTGTAAGTTCCTCAGGACAAGACGAGTTGCTGGAACTGTCTGGCACTGTCTCAGCGGAAGAATTGCCCAAGGCAGTCGAGGAATGGGCGAGCCGAAGACTTGCCAAATCTGAGGAAATCGTCGCCAGCCTAGCTATATAGATCAGATCGGCAGTGGTGCCGAGTCAGTGAGGTTCAATGATCGAGCGATATTTCACAAGTTCAAAGATTTCAGCAACTGAAAATGACAATAGCCCAGGTACGTTGTCTGGTTACGTGACTCGCTGGGACATGCTCAGTCACGACCGAGGTGGTTACCGTGACTTATTCCGTCCTGGGGTTTTCAGCAATTTGGCCGAAGATCAGAGCAATGTGATGGCGTACCGTGATCACGACGACACTGTCTATCTCGGTCGCACCATCAACAACTCCCTGAGACTCGCCACGGACGATGTGGGACTGCTTTTTGAACTTGACTTGCCCGACACTCAGGACGGCCGGGATACAGCCGCTCTGGTGCGTCGAGGCGATTTTGGGGGCATGAGTTTCGGCTATATCCCAGATCAATTCTCATGGCGTAAGCGTGAGAATGTCCCAGTCAGAGAACATCTATCAGGACATCTCTTGGAAGTGTCAGTCGTATTTGACCCAGCGTTCCAAAAAACCAGTGTCGAGTTGAACGCTTTATCTGAGCCAGATCCTGCAGTAATTCGATCGCTGAATGAATTTCTTGGAACACCAAAAAGAAATTCTGCAAAACGTAGAATATTTTTTGCAGAAAATGATTTGATAACGCTTATATACAGGTAGACGGAAAAGCTCGTCGCTTAACAGTCTACTTTTCAACCAATTACGAGAACGGCGAACTGTTCTCGCAATAGTAAACCAGAGAATCCTTTTATTCTTTGGGGCACATTGCGGCAACTGTTCGCCGTTCTTGTTTTTTTGGTGCCCCAGTTTGGAGATAGATGTCATCATTAGTAAAAAAATCACTAGAACAACAAAAAGCCAAAATCGCTGAAGCCAAAAAGATCCACGCTTATGCGGAAGGCGAAGGCAGAGAATTAACTGCCGACGAACAAGCATCGATTGATGCAATCATGATAGATTGCGAAAAGCTCGCAAATCTCATAAAGCAAACCACAAAACTTGAACAAGTCGAAGCTGAATCTGAAGCAATTGAATCCAGCCTCAAGCAAAGCAAAGGCAGAATTTCTAAGCCTCAGCAATTTGCTCCAGTCCATGAGGATGTGAATCGCTATTCACTTGTCAGAGCGATCCGTTGCATGGTCGAAAATGGTCGCCTTGATGGGGTTGAAGCGGAAGTATCTGCTGAGATTGCCAGCCGCTATGGCAAGAAACCAAGAGGATTCTACGCCCCACATCAGCGTTACGGCAATCTAGATTTGACCACTGGTGCAGGAGCGATCGACAACCATACCGACCACAGCAATTTCATCGACTTGCTTCGCAACAAAATGGTGTTGCAAGAACTCGGTGCTAAGGTCTTGACTGATCTTAGTGGCAATGTGTCGATCCCTCGTCAATCTGGTGGTGCAACGGCCTATTGGATTCAAGCAAATGGCAGCAACACAATCACCAACAGTAATCAGACTATTGATTACGTTCCATTAACACCAAAAACTGTTGGTGCCCGCACATTGTTCCCGAGAGATCTTGTCTCTCAGACCAGCATGGACGTTGAGAAGTTTATCATGAACGACTTGTCTACCGTCCTCGCCATTGAGTTAGACCGTGTTGGCATCAATGGATCTGGCTCGGGAGCCGAACCAGAAGGGATTTTTCAGAACTCTGATGTTGAGGTAGTGGAAATTGGAGCATCTGGTGGTGCTCCAACCTATGCAAAAATCGTCGCACTTGAAACTGCTGTTGCCGCTGGCAACGCTGATCTCGGAGCGTTAGCTTACTTGATGTCGCCGCAAGCGAGAGGGAAGCTCAAAACAACTCCAGTTGCAAGCAATACCGCAAAAATGATCTGGGAAAATGATTTGGTCAACGGTTACAAGGCTGTTGCAAGCAACCAAGTTCCGTCAAATTTCACTAAAGGTGCTGGTTCTGGCCTTGTGAGCAATCTCAGTGGTTGTTGCTTCGGAAATTACAACGATGCACTTTACGGCTTATGGGGTGGCGTTGACATCATTGTCAACCCTTACACCAATGATGCTGCTGGTGCGATCACCGTGACTGCATTGCAAGATGCTTACTTTGCTCTCCGCCATCCAGAATCATTCGCAGTGATCGTCGACATGATCACTGCTTAATCTGTGATTGAACACTGAATCGAACAAGGACTGTCTTTGGCAGTCCTTTTTTCATTTCCAGATCCATAGATACCGTACTATGGCAAATCTCAAATCAATCATCTACTTAATCAAGCCTGCAACAGTGGGCAATCGCCGATTCACTGAACACGAAATCATCGACCTTGAAGACGAAAACCGAGCCGCCCTATTAGAGGATCGTGGCATTGGCTTCGTTGTCTTCAACGCTCCCGTCTATGCCCAATACTTCATGGAAAAATTGGAAGAAGGCGAGCGTCTATGGGAGATCGAGCAGTTCTTGAATCGTCTCAGATTGTTCCCATTTGAGTTTCGTTGCCCTCAGTGGCAACAACTCGTAAGGAACATCGACATCATCGCTCCACGGAAGTTTACAAATTTTGTAACTGACGAACAGATCGTTGGATCAGCGAAAAAAGCAGTGGCAAAAGCATCTGGCGAGGTAGCACCAAAGAAATCTCGCAGGAAGACCACTAAATAAGGTATGAACGCCAAAAAAATCACACCAGCCACTGACCTAGCTGTCTCCCTTGCCGAGGCAAATGCCCAATGTCGCATCGATATTGACCT
>VFQN01003066.1_pt1 | contig 24672 bp, 25 predicted proteins | sample 3512371 | NCBI WGS metagenome assembly VFQN01 (sample SAMN10412370, study PRJNA504923) | tailings metagenome | isolation source: Replicate 2 from Balatoc abandoned mine | place: Philippines: Itogon, Benguet | collected 2017-08-28 | reverse complement strand
CCCCCAGGTTGAACGATCTGATAGCCGACATCCGCGGTCGGCAGTGGCCGACCCAAACCGGCCGGACGCGCTGCTCCAAAGCGGTCGGCCGGCAGGCCATCGCTCTTGCGGTCTCACCACCATGAAGCGGACGTTCGTGGTCTCACTCACCGGCCAGGAGCAGGCATTGGGAGATGACTGCTTCTGGGCGGTTCAATGCTCCGGCGGGCGGCCCAGTGCAAATCCGATCAGCCGCCGGCGCGTAACTCCCGCACGCCGCGGCCCAGCTTGCGTCGCAACAAGGCGCGCAGGGTCACGCCGTCGGAGTAGCCGATCTGCGCGGCGATCTGGTCGACGCTGTCGGTGCTGGTGCGCAGCAGATGAACAGCACGCTCGACGCGCAGATCCTGGAAATACGACAGTGGTGACCTACCCAACACGCCCTGCAGGCGTCGCGCCAATGTGCGCTCGCTGGTCCCTGTTGCGACGGCCGCCTGTGCAAGAGAGAACCCGTGCGCGAGCCGCTGGCGGGCCCAGCTTTCGAAGCGCTCGACTACCGGGTCGGCGTGGGCAAGGTGATCGGGGATCACGAACTCCGCTTGCGAGCCTCGTGCCTCGACCAGCAGGTATCGCGCAGCCATCGCCGCCAGCTTCGGGCTGCAGTTGCGCACGATGCCCAAGGCCAGATCGAGGTGCGCCAAGGCGGCGCCGGCCGTGGTGAAGCCGGCCGAGTTGACGAGCATGCGGGAGTCATCAAGTAACACGCGCGGATAGCGCTGGCGAAACATCGGCGCCAACCACCATGACGTGGTGGCGCGCTGACCGTCCAGCAGCGCGCTTTCCGCCAGCAAGAAGGTGCCGGTGCATGCGGCGCCGGCAAGCGCTCCGGCGCCCGACCACCGCCGCAACGCGACCACCGCGTCGGCCACGTCAGCACGGCCCAGGCGCGCCGCGAGCGTGTCCGGCATCTTGGCGCCGAGCGCGGGCACGAGCACGACGTCGGGGTTCTGCGCACCGTGCACTGGCACCACGGGCACTGTCAGACCTTGCGCCGTGCGCACGCGGCGCCGCACGCCGACCAGCGTGACCTCGATAGGCGCTGGCGGCTGTTCGAGCGAGCCCGCCAGTGCGTTGGCCGTGCTGAGTGTGTCGGTCAGGGCCGCCAAGCCCAGGTCGAACACGCCATCCAAGACAAGCAGGTGAATTCGCATGGCAGAAATGATATCAATATTGTCTTTCCTGCCACTCGTGGAAATTGCCAACACCGCTTAGGCTGCGGGTTCGTTGAAGCACCCACCCGTAAAGACCAAGGATCACGCCATGACCAAGTTCGCCCTGTTCGTCCGTCTCGAAGCCAAACCCGGCCAGGAGGCCGCGGTTGCCGAATTCCTGGCCGGGGCGCTGCCGCTCGCCAACGCGGAGTCGGGCACCACCGCCTGGTTCGCCTTGAAGTTCGGCCCCTCGACCTTCGGCGTGTTTGACGCCTTTGCCGACGAGGCCGGGCGCGAGGCCCACCTGCACGGCGCCATCGCCACCGCATTGATGGCCAACGCCGCTGCGCTGCTGAGCACGCCGCCAATCATCGAGAAAATCGATCTGCTGGCGGCGAAGTTGCCGGGCTGATAAGTCGGCACCCATCACCGCACGCACCGCCGCACCGACACAGGCTTCGTCCTGACTCGACTGCGCAGCAGCCCAGGCGGAAACCCACATTCTTCAACCACCACAGGAGCCTTCATGAAATTGATGGGCGACAGGCTCTAACCGATCGACTTCAACCACCCTGCCGCAACGGCCAACAAGACCGACGCAGGCTTTTCGCGGCGCGGCTTCGTGATGACGTCGCTGGCCTCGGGCTTTGCCATCGCGTCCAACCCCGTGTTGGCCCAAGCCATCACCACCGACAGCAAGGGGCTGATAGCCGGCGAGGTCAGCATCACGGTCGCCGACGGCAAGATCCCGGCTTACCGGGCTATGCCGGCTGGCCCCGGCAAGTTCCCGGTGATGCTGGTGGTGCAGGAGATCTTCGGCGTGCACGAGCACATCAAGGACATGTGCCGCCGCTACGCCAAGATGGGCTACTTCGCCATCGCGCCCGAGATGTTCGCCCGCCAGGGCGATGTGTCGAGGATGACCGACATCCCGGCCATCCTGTCGCAGGTGGTGTCCAAGGTGCCCGACGCCCAGGTCTGCGCCGACCTCGACGCCACCCTTGCCTTTGCACGCGCCAGCGGCCACGCCGACGCCAAGCGCACCGGCCTAGTGGGCTACTGCTGGGGCGGCCGCACGGCCTGGGTCTACGCCCGCCACAACGGCAACCTGAACGCCGCCGTGGCGTACTACGGCCTGCTCGAAGGCCTGAAGACGCCCGAGCTGCGCCCGCAGGACCCGATCGACTTCGCCGACGAGATCAGGGTGCCGGTGCTGGGCCTGTATTCCGGCATCGACGCCTTCGTCAAGCAGGAGACCATCGCCAAGATGCGCGGCCTGATCAACAAGGCCGGCAGCGGCTCGGAGATCGTGGTGTTCCCAAACGTCGACCACGGCTTCAACGCCGATTACCGGCCCACCTACGACAAGGCCGACGCCACCTACGCGCAAAAGCTGGCGGGCGACTGGTTCAAGAAGTACCGCGTCTGACGCCAGGATGCACAGCCCCGCCGCCGGCAGTGCATCAACCCGCGCACACGGCAAGTAAAGATCGTGGCAGTGCCGCTGCGGCTTGCACCGACTTGCCTGGAGGGGCGTTCAGCCGGTAGCTTCAAGGTGGCGAGATCAGGACAGCGAATGTCCCCTCAGGGTCGACCCTCGACGGTCGCCGCGCCAGGATTACCGCCGCAGAGCTGTCGTTGCCGGTGAGCTACGAGCAAGCAGCCCTTCGTGAGCTGACGGCCTCGACCCCCAGCGGAAGTTCGCGGCAATGGGCCGACCCGCGGGAGCCGTCGTTCAATCCGCAACGCCGACTCGCCGACTTTCGGGCAACGCCACCATCACCGGTTGGCCCGGCGTGGTGCAGCCGGTGTCGCAGCACTTCCCTGGCTGCCGGTTCTTTGTGATGGCTCGCTTTTCGTCATGCAGCACGCCGCGCTCCAGCAGACGCTCCACGAGTTCCACCTTTGACCCCACCGGGTAGTTGCGCCAGATCTCCTGCTTCATCGCCGCGGGCGAGCCGCCGCCGTGCAGACTGATCACCGAGTACCAGCCCCCCTGGTAGGACGCCGTGAGGTCCTCAATGAAGCGCGCCGTCTGGATGCGTTTGTCGTAGGGGATGTCGGGCGCCGCCTGCAGCACCTCGGACAGCTTCGCGGCCGTGGCCGGGTTGTGGTCCTCGTCCGGGCCGGGCAACGCCACGATCAGACCACCTGACACCTCGTGCGCGATGCGGTGCATGTCGTAGATCTTGGTCGCCAGCAGCAGCTTGCCGATGTTGCTGAACACCGGCTCGGGCATGAACGAGCCGCTGTTCTGGTCCTTCTCCGCGTAGACGCTGGCCGCCACGCCACAGGCGAAAAAGCTCTCGGTGATGGTGATCAGCTCGACCATCGGGTCGCGCAGGTTGCTCTTCTTGCTCGGGTCCAGCCCGTTGGCCTCGCACATCAGCGCGCCCGCGCCGATCAGCAGGTCACCGAAGCCGGCGCGGGCGGCGATGCAGCTGTGCCGGTGGTGCGTGGCGTAGCTGTAGGTCAGCACATGGCTGTGCTCCCACTCGCCGGCGAAGAAGACACGGTTCCAGGGCACGAACACGCGGTCGAAGATCACCACCGCGGTCGATTGGCCGTACTTGCGCGAGAACAGCGCCTCGCCATGCTCGACCTTCTCGCCCGGTCGACCTGCCGGGCGGGACGCGATGGTGATGCCCGGCTCGTCCACACGCACTGCGCAGCACACCGCGAAGTCGGCGTCCTCGCGGCCCATGTTGCGGCTGGGCATGACGAGGAACTCGTGCATGTACGGGCCGCCGGTGACGATGGCCTTGGTGCCGCTGATGACGATGCCCTTGGCACTGCGCTCGACGACATGAACATAGGTGTCGGCGTTGGCCTGCTGATGCGGCTTGCGACTGCGGTCGCCCTTGGCGTCGGTCATCGCGATGCCCAGCGACAGGTCGTTGTCTTGCACATGGGCCAGGAATGCCTCGAAACGGCCGCGGTGTTCGGTGCTGCCCTTGGCGTCATCGATGCGAGCCGTGGCCTGGGCGATGCCGTTGAGCGCGTCGTGCGCCAGGTAGCGCTGCGCGCAGCCGGTCTCCTGGCACAGCACCCGCACGGCCTCCAGCTTGTTCAGCAGGTCACCGGCCGACTCGTTGACGTGCAGCATGCGGCTGACGACCCGATTGCGGCGGGTCTGGGTGGCCAGTGCAATCGGCTCCAGTTCAGCGCGCAGAGCGTAGTCGTAGGTGAATGCAAGGGCGTTGACACCGGGGCGAAGCGACGGATCATCGACCACGCTGGCCACCTCGCGACCATCGACGAAGACCTTCGGCTTGTAGCGGCGCAGCGACTCGCGGTAGGCGTCGCCGGACATCAGGTTGACTTTGGTGGCAGCGTCGGAGGAAGCGGCAGGCATGGTTGTCTCCAGGCATTGAACATTGAGCATCTATGTTAAACACTGTTCAATGTGAGTGATCAACGTTTACAATGGCCCATGGCCACATCGACGACGACCTCCCGCCGCCCGGCTGCCAGGAAGGCTGCGGCCCAGCCGCGCGCGATGCTCAAGCAGGCGCTGGCCGACGTTCGGCGCCGCGCGGTGCTGGACGCGGCACGCTCGGCGTTCTTCGACCTGGGCATGGAGAAGACCAGCATGCGCGAGATCGCGCAGCGTGCCGGCTACACCGTGGGCGCCATCTACAGCTACTTCGCCAGCAAGGAAGAGGTGTACGGTGCCCTGCTGTCGGAATCGCTGGAGCGGCTGAATGCGCAGGTGCAGGCCGCCCTCGACGGCCGCACCGGCGCAGTCGAGCATGTGCGACTTGCGGCAACGGCGTTCTTCGACTTCTACCGCGAGAACCCGCGTGACCTGGACCTTGGCTTCTACCTGTTCCAGGGCATGAATCCCCGTGGTCTGACGCCCGAGTTGAACGAGAAGCTGAACGCGCGTCTTCGTGACGCGCTGCAGCCGATCCAGGATGCCTTGCAGGCACTGGGGCTGCCCCCGAAGCGCGCGCTGGAAGAGGTGACCGCGCTGTTCGCGCACACGGTCGGCCTGCTCGTGCTCAGCCACACGGGCCGGATCCGGATGTTCAAGCAGGCGTCGCAGGACCTCTTCGACACCTACCTTCGGCAACTGCTGGGCCGCGCGTCGGGCCGCGGAGGAAGCGCAGGGGAGGCATGAACTTGGACGCCGTGAACGCGAGGGACTGCGTGCTGGTGCTGGTGGACTACCAAGCCCGACTGATGCCGGCCATTCACGACGCTGCTGCAGTGGTTGCTAACGGCGTCCTGTTGGCGCAGGCGGCCCATGCGCTGGACATTCCTGTCGTCGGGACCGAACAGAACCCGGCGGGCCTCGGTCCGAACGTCGAGCAGATCCGGGCCGAATGCCAGGCCACGCTGGCCAAGACGCATTTCGATGCCTGTGCAGATGGACTGATCGAAGCACTGCATGATGCGAAGCCGATGGGCAATCAGGTCGTCGTCGCTGGATGCGAGGCCCACGTCTGCATGATGCAGACGGCGCTGGGCTTGCTGCGTGCGGGCAAGCGCGTCTGGGTGGTTGCGAATGCGAGCGGTTCGCGACGTCAGGCGGATCACTCAGCGGCCATGGCTCGGCTATCTCAGGCGGGCGCCACGGTCGTGACGCACGAGATGGTGCTGTTTGAGTGGCTTGGCGATTGCCGGCACCCGAAGTTCCGGGATGTCCTGAAGCTCATCAAGGCCGCTGGCTGATTGAGCCGGGCGACCGGAAGCGGGGTAAGGGGAACACCACTGGCGTCAGGCCGCTTCTGGCCAGGTCTAGCCGAAGCGGCTCTCAAGTTCGTCGCCGGAAAGCTGTCGTTCAGCGGCACGCCGCGGCCAGATTTCAGAGCTCAGGCCGACCGGCCGCTTGTGGCCGGTCTGAGCCAGTCGCGGCACGCCCGGCAAGCGGTCTTAGATTCCGAGGCACCGGATGGCCAACGGCCGCTGTCGAGCGCAAGCCCGATCTGCTCAGTTCGGCCAGAAGAAGCCAGTGACCAAAGGCAGGTATTCGGAAACATGGAACTGTTTCCGCGGCATCAGAGCGCATCAATCAACGCCCACGCCAAGACCTCGCGGCGATCTGGGCGACGAGTTCGCGCAGGACTGACGGTAGTCGCAGTCGAAGGCTCATATTTCCGTCGGGGCACAAGCACGCACACAAAGCGCGCGCGCGAAACGCGGGAAGCCCCAGGGCGTGGTCGTCCCAGTTCTGAACTCCAAGATGGGTCACTACATCTGCTTGAAGTGATCCCAGTTCTGAACTCCAAGATGGGTCACTACATCTGCTTGAAGTGATGAGTGAAGTTTCGACTGGCGCGCAGCACCTCAGAGCGCCCCTTCAGGTGGATGTCCGCCGTCTCGTTCGCGCCGCGCATAACATGGCTGATCGACCCGAGGTTGACGATTGCCGAGCGGTGCACCTGAACGAACTGGCCGGGATCCAGCAGGGCAAGCAGGTCTCTGAGGGGCACGCTCACTACGGCTTCGCTGGTGGCACCTTCGTCGTTGCGCCATGCCACGACGGTGTACTTGCTGTCTGCTTGCAGATAGTCGACACGGTCCACCGGAATCAGTCGAAGCGCTGATCCCACCTGCGCTCGCAGCCATCGGAGCCCTGGCGGCCGGCCGCTGCGCTGCAGCTGATGCGAAAGCTGGCGCAGCAGTTCCTCGGTGTGGTGTGTCGGCGCGGTTGAGTCGATGCGCTCCCTCAGTCGGGTGACGGTGTCGGCCAGGCGCAGCGGCTGCACCGGCTTGACCAGGTAGTCCAGGGCGCCCCGTTCAAAAGCCTGGACAGCGTACTGCTCGAAGGCGGTGACGAAGACCAGGTGCGCGCGTCGGCCGATATGATGTGCCGCCTCGACGCCGCTCATGCCTGGCATCTGCACGTCCAGGAAGCAGACGGTGGGCTGCAGACTCTCGAACTGCTCCACCGCCTCCCGGCCGTTGCGGACCAGCGCCACGACGCGCAGCCCGGGCCAGGCGCACACCAGCAGATCGGCGAGCTCTTCGCGCAGTCGAGGTTCGTCGTCCGCAATGAGGGCGGTGGGCGTCATGACGGGTCTCCACGGCGCGCCGGGAACTCGGCTTCGGCCACCGTGCCACCAGTGCGTGCACTGCCGAGCCGAACCTGGGCATCGTCACCGAAGGCCAGTGCCAGGCGCTCGCGCAGGTTCGCCAGGCCTGTGCCGGCCGAGTCGCCGCGTCGCGTCTGCAGACCGACACCGGTGTCGGCCACGCGCACCTGCACCCGCCGATCGCGCACCGCCACACGCACATCGACGCTACCGCCGGTCTCGCTGGGATCGATGCCGTGCTTGATGGCGTTCTCCACGAGCGTGAGCAAGGCCATGGGCGGACAGTGCAGCAGCAACGCTTCGGGATCGATGTGCACCGCGTAGCCAAGCCGATCCGGCATGCGCATTCGCATCAGCTCGAGGTAGGCGCAGACGATCTGCTGCTCATGCTCGAAGGTCGCACGGCCCGCATCGAGTCTCGGCAATGCTGCGCGCAGGTAGTCGATGAGGTTGTCGAGCATGGCGGTTGCGTCCGCGCTGCCCGATCGGCGTACCAGCGATCGGATGTTGGCCAGCGTGTTGAAGAGGAAGTGCGGTTCGACCTGCGCCTGCAGGAGTCGTAGCCGCGCGTCCACCGCCTTGCGTTCCAACTCGCTGCTTCTCAGCTGGAAGGCCAGTGCCTGCTCCCGCGCGAAGGCCTCACTGCGGTGCAGCTGGGCACCCAGCGCGATCCAAGGGCCCACCAAAATACCCATGAAGGACGTGATCAGCCAACCGTCGCGATAGGTGGTTCCGAGGGACGGCACATCCATTGTGCCGAGGGTCGCGGCATAGCCCAGATAGGCCGCCGGTGGCATAACGAGCAACACGGCCAGCAGTTGCAGGATCCAGCGCGGTGACCAGACGGGGAGGTGTCGCGGCCACTGATCGAGAGCGCCATAGGCCAGCACGCCCACGGCAACGGCCAGGCCGCAGCGGATCAGCCATTCCGTCAAGCCGGTGGTCTCGGAGGTGAGCGTGCGGATCATCGCCCAGAGCACCGTCACGACCAGCCACAGCCTGATCCGCGGCCAAGAGACCAGGCTGCTCGGGCTGCGATGGCGGGGCTGATTGAGATCGACGGCGGGTGTCACGGCCTTGGGTGTCGCCGCTTCTGGGCGCTGATTCAGGACCGGAATGTGCCGCAGAGGTCTGCCCAGTGATCAGGGATTCCCGACGAGACGCGGGACGAGACGGACGAGCGACGCATGGAGGCGATGAAGCATTGGACGGTGTGCAACGGCAGCATACAGCGCCATCGCATCCCGTCCGCGCCCAGCGTCACTCGGATGCCGATCGCCGTCTTTCGTCGGTCGGCCGCTTGGACCCGATCGACGGGCCGTCCACAGTCGGCGACCACGTGGCCGGCACACCCGTCGAGCGCCGTCACGACCGAATCACTGTCAGCACATCGGCCATGGGATCTCCTCAAGCACCCGACCTTCCGCCCGTCGCGATTTGGCGCATCCACATGCTGCGCATGGGGTATCTGCTCATGGCTGGTGTGATGGGCTTCTTCGTCTGGCAGCAAGTTCTGTTCGAGACCGGACCTTGGCCGGCACCACGCGTGATTGCCAAGTCGATGCTGGCGTCTGTGGCCCTGCTGTCTGTTCTGGGATTGAGATACCCACTGCAGATGCTGCCACTGATGCTGCTCGAGACGCTGTGGAAAACCGTGGCGATCGTGCTGATCATCCTGCCGGCTTGGCTGGCGCATCGGATGACGCCCGAACTGCAAGTGCTCTTTGGCGAGTGCGTCGGGATCGTCCTGGTCTACCTGATCATGCCTTGGCGCTACGTCTGGATCCGCTACTTCCTGCATCCGGGGGAGGCTTGGCGCAGCGTCCGTACCGACGGAACGGGCCCTGGGAAGGGCTTCGCGTGAAGACGCCGCGGCGCACACGCGGCTTCGCGGCAGGACATGTCCGTGCCGAAACGGTCGCGATCCGAGCAGTCGAGTCTTCCAGCCCCTGCCCAAGACAGCGCCGAGCAGACCCCGCGTCGTCGATCGCCCAGCCGGTGGGCCGGGGCAAGCGCCTTCCTTCTCGTAGTGCCCATCAACAACCCTGAACTAGGAACTCACCCATGAAGAAGATGCTTGCGCTGGCCTCGGCGGCCGCGTTCGTTGTCCTGACCTCGGGCTGCGCTTCGTTCGCAGTCAGCAATGACGCCATCGAGCGAAATACTGCCCAAGCCCTTGGCTTGGCCAAAGGCTCGTTCACCGTCTCTGATCGCGTCGATGACGGCGTGAGAGCGAGTTACACGGTCAAGACCAACACCGGCAAGCAATACGCGTGCTACGTCACCGGCTCGGTGTCGCAATTTGGGCGCGTCGTGTCCGATGCGATCTGCTCCGAGGCCGGTAAGGGCGGCAATCCTGCGGCTGGAGGGTCGTGCAATGCGCTGCTGAAGGCAGCGGGCAAGTGCTGAGGCCACACGTGTCGCCGACCCGTGGCCCCGATCGTTGGGAGACCCTGTCCCGTGCGGCACTGTCAGGCAGCGTCACGGTCTGGCTGATCGTCACTTTGGCAGGCCAGGTGCTCTTCGCCGCGTATGTGGCGAACTTCTACGGCGGTGCCGCAATCGCCGGGGAGTACGAGCGATGGAGCAAGGTGCTGCCGAGAGGCTTTGACGCAACAGACCCGCTGGGCAATGCGATGTTGGGACTGCACCTGCTGCTGGCAGTCGCTTGGGTGCTGGGTGGCATGTTGCAGCTGATCCCGGCCGTCCGCCTGCACGCGCCGGCGCTACATCGGTGGAATGGCCGCTTGTACATCTGCTTCGCGACCGCGCTGGCTGTTGGTGGTCTTTGGCTGGTCTGGGTTCGCGGCGGTGTCGTGGGCGACCTCGCGCAGCACCTGGCTATCAGCATCAACGCGCTGCTCATTCTGGGCTGCGCAGCCATGGCTTGGCGCGCCGCGCGATTGCGCCTTTATGGTGACCATCGGCGCTGGGCTCTCCGCTTGTTCGTGGTGGCCAGCGGCGTCTGGTTCTTCCGCGTCGGCCTGATGGCCTGGTTGGCGGTTCACCAGCGGCCCGTCGGCTTCGATGCCGCTACCTTCCAGGGCCCCTTCCTCACCTCTCTGGCGTTCGGCGTCTACGTCGTCCTGCCACTGTCACTGCTGCAGCTGTACTTGACTGCGAAGGATCGGGGCGGACCTGCGGCGCACGTGGGTGTCACAGCGGTGATCGGCATCGTCACGCTGGCAACTTGCATTGGAACCTTCGCGGCCGCAATGGGGATGTGGTTGCCGCGCATGTCGCTTTGAGGAACGCGGCCGCCGCCCACGGTGGCCGCTCCGTTCTCGCCATCTGGAGGCCTATGTCCCTGCTACGAATGAACACCTTCCGTCGAGGAGCCGGGCTGCTCGCTCTGACCGCCCTCGGCTTGGCCGGCTGCGGCGGCGGCGACGGCGCCGGCCGCACCCCGACGAGCCACACGCTGGCGGTGACCGTCAACGGCAGCGGCCGTGTGACCTCACCCACCGGCCCGCTGGACTGCGCCAACAGCTGCAGCGCGCAGCTCGTCGAGAACACCGCTGTGACGCTGACCGCCGTACCGGCGATCGGCTTTGTGCTGCAGGCGTGGGCAGGCGCCTGCAGCGGCAGCGCCGCGACCTGCACGCTGACGATGAGTGCGGCGCGCAGCGTCAGCGCCACCTTCGTCGCGAGCAGCCAGACGCCGCGCTTCACGCTGGGCGGCACGCTCGCCGGCCTGGCCTCGGGCGCGAGCATCGTGCTGCGCAACAACGGCGCGAACGACCTCACGCTGGCGGCCAACGGCAGTTTCCAGTTCAGCCAGCAGGTGCTGCAGGGCGCGAGCTACAGCGTCGCCATCGCGACGCAGCCGAGCGGGCAGACCTGCACGGTGGCCAACGGCAGCGGCACCATGCAGGCCGCGGTCAGCAACGTGGCGGTGAGCTGCGTGAGCAGCGTCTCGGGCTGGCAGCCCAAGGCCGACTTGTCGGCGCTCGGCGCTTCGTCGCCCTATGTCGCGATGGACGACAAGGGCAATGGCCTGGCGGTATGGGCCCAGCTGGACTCCGCCTCCGCCACCAACAACAGTCTCTGGTCCAGCCGCTACACCGCGGCCAACGGCCAGTGGTCGGCACCGGCGCTGCTGGAAACCCAGGCGGGCAATGCCGGCACGGGTGCCGGCGAAGCCCAGCTGGCGATGCACCGCGCGACCGGCCGTGCCGTGTTCACCTGGCTGCACACTGTGAACGGCACGGTCAACGTATGGGCGCGCGACTTCGACCCGTCGGCCGGGTGGGGCACCGCCACCAGCCTCGAGACGCTCGACGGCATGGCGGGCACGCCGAGCGCGGGCATCGATGCCTCGGGCAACGCGATGGTCGCCTGGACGCAGATGACGCCGCGCTGGAGCATCTGGGCGAATCGCTTCGTGCACGGCACGGGGTGGGGCACGGCGCAGTTGCTCGAGTCGAACGACACGGTGGGCGGCGTCGACATGGATCCGGCGCTGGCCATCTCGGACAACGGCCAGGTGCTGGTGGCCTGGAAGGCGGCGCTGCACAACGCCACGATCAACGGCCTGTGGAGCGCGCGCTTCACGCCGGCCGCCGGCTGGGGCGCTGCCGAGCGGCGCATCGCCACGCCGGCGGGCGGTCCGACGCGCTCGCGCCCGGCCATCGCCGCCGACGCGCAGAGCCGCGCACTGCTCGCGTGGGGCCAGCTCGACGTCGACACGAGCGGCATCTGGCACGGCGTGCAGACGCTGCGCTTCGATGGCTCGGCGTGGACCACGACGCCGGCGCTGGTCGGCGTGCGCCAGACGGTGCGCTCCACCGTCGCCAATCCGGTGCTGGCAATGGCGCCCGGCGGTACCGCGCTGATCGCCTGGGGCATGGGCGAGAGCGGCGCGCTGCAGGCCGCCGTGGCGCCGGCTGGAGGCAGCTTCGGCACTGCCGCGACGATCAACGGTGGCGTGCCGGCCGGCGAGATCACCAGCCTGCCCGCCGTGGCCGTCAACGACGCGGGCACGGCAATGGTCGGCTGGCGCCAGAGCGCCACGGCCGGCGCGGCGATCCACGTGCAGCGCATGTCGAGCGGTGCCGCCTGGACGCTGGACACCATCGCCAGCGACGTGTCGGCGAGCGACAAGACCTGGAACTTCCACGCCGGCCTCGGACTGAACGCGAGCGGCCAGGCGCTCGCCGGCTGGAGTGCCTACACGACGTCGGGCAGCACCTCCGGCACGGCGGCGCGGGCGCGCCGCTACGTCGCGACGCCTTGAAGCCATGCACATCGGGCGAGGTCTTCCGGCCCTGCCATCCCTGAACCTAAGGAGCCACGCATGAACCCCAACATCAACTCGCTCCTGCTGACCGTCACGCCGGCCGTCGGCACCGTCTCCACGACCGGCTGTGCCTCGCTCGCGGTGAGCGACGAGGCCGTCGTCGAGCGCACCGCCTTCGCACTCGGCATCGGCCGGAGTGACTTCACCGTCAGCAATCGCGTCGACGACGGCACGACCACCGGCTACAGCGTCCGAACCAAGGCAGGTCAGGACTTCAACTGCCTCGTCGGCGGCTCCCTCGGCCTGTTCGGGCGCGCGGTCTCCGAAGCCGTTTGCTCGAAGACGGGCGAGGCAGCACGCAACCCCTTGCTGCGATGATCTCCGCCCGGGGAACGACATCAATTGGTGCCCCCACCTGTTGCATACAGCGAATGAAAGGAACCCTGCTCCTCACAGTTTCGGCGGTAGCGGCAATGGCCCTGCCAGCAAAGGCATTCGCCTTTGGTGCGGTCGTGCATTACGAAGGTCAGGTCGATGACCGGGTGGCGTACTTCGCCGACGTCCGGTACTTGCTGAACAAGACACCGCCCGATCAGTTGGGCGGTGGCGTGGAAGTTCGCGAGATTCCCGTCACGGCGGTCTACGAGCATGCGAGCAAGCCTGAGTTCGTCCACATGAAGCTGCAGTTCCAGTGCCCAAGCGGCTACACGCTGGACAGGACCACGTCCAAGCTCTCCGATAACAAGAATTCTGTCCGGGCAGGCAATACGGTCAGCTTTCGCATCGGCCCTGGGAGCTACAAGCTGAGGCGATCCGACCTGCAGACCGAGCCGGTGGCCGAAAGCGCCTGGAGAACTTCCAATGCACCGATGCTTTCCAAGGCCGGCGCCATCGCCTGCAACGACATCGAGTTCCATCAGGCTCTGCACGCGGCCATCAAGGGCAAGGATTTCGATTTCGATGGTTTCGGAAAGCGTATCGCGAAGCTAGGGCTGCCGGCGGACATGGCTGTCATCGGCGAAAGCCTGCCTTCGGAAGTACTGGAGTTCGCGTGGGAGAACTTCTGGTGGAACAAGGTTCTGGCCGGCCAGCGTCCCGACCCCAGTGGAAAGTGGGCAAAGCCGGCTTCGGATGCCGACAAGCAGGCCGCGCTTGAAAGGCTCCGAACGAAGCAGCAGGAATTGGAGGCCGGCGCCGCGTCGATCCGGACCGGTTTGCTCCAGAGTCTCAAGAAGACCGACGGGGAAATGAAGGCAGATCTGGAAGCGGCCAAGAACGCGGACAAGCATCCGGACGGCTCGAAGATGAACAAGTACGAGGCCAAGCTGGCAGCAGTCTTCCGCGGTCAGCCGGAGGAGAAGGTTGTCGCGCTCATGGGCAATCCGAACTTCAATCAGGTCGCAGGTACGCGGTTCTTGCGTTACACGCAGTACTGGGAAAAGGCAGGTGTCACGGTCTACGGCGCACAGGGTGTGATCGGTGGTGAAGTCGGCGGCTATGCCGAGTGCTACGCCGAATTCCGGGTCCGACAAGACGCCAAAGGTGAATGGAAGGTGGACGACGTACTCGTCAGAGCCGACTACCAGGGCACCGGACTGGGGCGCTACAAACTGATGTGCGACGACGTGCTGAGCCGCGCGAAGTTGTGACGACGGATCGGTCGCTCGGACATAGTGGGCCGTATCGGCTTTGGCCCTTCTTGAAATACCTTCCCCAACCGAAATCAGAGGACTCGACAGCAATGAGGAGAATCACGATTGTGGCTGCGGGGTTCGTCGCCGCAACCCTGTCTTGCTACGCGAAGGCCGAAGTGCAGGCCGAATCCTTCGATGTGCTGGCGTCCGTCATGGAAACCCACAACAAGGAGATCAACGCCAAGGACCTCCTCGACTCGAACAAGGAAGAAGCGATCCGGTATCGAGAGGCGATCATTGCCGGCTGGTGGGAATTCATGCAGGCCAAGTCGAACGCCCAGCCGGGCGAGTACTGCGCCGCGTCATTCCTGCGAGCCAAGCGCCTGGTGGAGGCGGGCAAGGACGACGAGATGAAGGCAGGGGTCGTTGTCACGCTGTTTGGCCCGGGCGGAAACTATCGGGGCGCATTGCTGGCATTCTCCCCACTGGGCAGCGACAGCGCCGAATCATTCCCGAAGCTTGCGAGCGGAAAACCGGTACAGGTCGCCTTGACACAGGGCAACACCAAGCCGGTGACGCTGAATGCCATCTACATGGAGACCCGGCCAAAGGCGCCGCCGCTGCTGGTGTTTGCCGTGCCGAACATCGACGCGCTGATGAAGGGCATGGAAGACAACTGGAGCTTCGACGTGAGCTACCAGGGCAGAACCATTGCCAGCATCGAGTGGCACGACGGACTGAAGGCCCGCGAGGAACTGAAGAAGTGCCTGGCGGGAGCGCCCTTCGACAACAAGCGCCAATGGAAGCAGTGAATCGATGCGCCGGCCCGTTGCAGCGTCGCACTGCTGGTTGCGATCCCGGTCGTCGCTGTGGCGGGCGACGAACGCAGCCACGTCCCGGTGTTCACGGCGCAGCAGACCCAGTCGAAGGCGATCGCATCGAGCAACGCCAGCCGCAAGGCCGACAGTGGCGACGACAGGCAGTCCAAGAGGCCGCCTGCAAGAGCAGGCGTACCGCAGCGGGCGTTGGAGCCACGTGCGCTGGCGGTCGGTGATGTCCCTCGACAAGACGCAACTGCTCCCCGGGGGTCTGACGGCGCCGGCAACAGCAAGGGATCCCGCCGAGGACGTGGCGGCATGACGATGGCCGCATTGACTGTCGCGGTCGAGGATTTGCAGATCGTTGCACGCGATGGCCGTTCGCTCGCGGCCACGCGCTATGCGGCGGCGGGTGAGGTCGCCCGGGTCGTGATCGTCAATGGCGCAACCGGCGTCAAGCGCGGCTTCTATGACCGTTATGCGCGCTTCCTCGCCGAGCACGGTTTCGAGGTGCTGACCTACGACTATCGCGGCATCGGCGGTTCGACCGAAGGCGCCATCCGCGCGGAGGCCTGCGACATGCGCCAGTGGGGCGAGGTCGACGTTGCCAACGTGATCGATGCAGCCGCCCGACGTTATCCCGGCAAGCGCCTGCTGGCGGTTGGGCACAGCGCCGGCGGCCAGTTGTTCGGATTGGCAGACAACAACGAACTGGTCGATGCGATGTTTGCGGTTAGCGCACAGAGTGGCTACTGGAAGCACTGGAGCGGCCCGCCGCGCTGGCGTCTGGCATTCCTGTGGCACGTGCTGATGCCGGGACTGGTCTGGGCGCTCTCGTACTTCCCGTCGCGCCGAATCGGATTCGGCGAAGACCTGCCGGGGGGTGTCGCTCGCGAGTGGGCACGCTGGTGCCGGCATCCGGACTACTTGGTCGATCGCGAGGGTTGCCCATTGCGCCAACATTTCGCGCGCTACCGTGGGCGTATCCGCGCCTGCGTGGTGACCGACGACTGGATGGCGCCGCGCGCTGCGGTCGAAGCGCTCATGGGTTTCTTCATCGCGGCGCAGGTCGAAATCGCATCCTTGGCGCCGGCAGACACCGGCGCCAACGCACTCGGGCATTTCGGCTATTTCAGGGAGGCGGGAAGACCGGCATGGCAGGAGAGTCTGGAGTGGCTTCAACGACAGTGAGTGTTTGAATGCAGACTCCCGAGGAAGCGAACGCGGAGGCCTGTCACCCGTTGCGGATCGAGCCATCGATGGCGCATCGTAGCCGCCACGGATGGCGATCTCCCTGGCCGCCACCGGGGCAACCCGGGACCGGTTCGTGCGTCGCTTGCTGGTCGCGCGCGACCGGGAAGCGCTGACCATCGGCTACTGCAGCATCGGCGAATCGAAGGCGGCCATGGCCCGAATTGGCAAGGTGTCGATGCATGCCTGGGGCCAGAAGAATCCGGCAGCGGTGATCGTTTGGGCGGTCGCTGCGCTCGGCGATCCCCGGATCGCGCTGGTCATTCACTGCATCGGCGCCCAGTTCTTCCCGCTCGAGGCAGAGCGCGGCGAACCCGGGCACTGCTGGCTCACGCGCAGGGGCTTGTGCGGGCCGCTGAGAACCACCCGCGCCGCCTCGTACCTGTTCCGTCCGATGTGATCTCGGCAGTGAAGAACCTCGACCGCTTCACGACCTACCTCGCCGCCTACGGGCGGAAGGACCTCGCAGCCATCGGCGGCATGTTCGCCGACGACATCCACCTCAGGGACTGGAAGATCTCCGTGAGAGGAAAGCATGCCGCACTCGCGGAGACCGCGAAGAACTTCGAGTCGGCGCGGTCGATCGAGATCGATGTGCTGTCCACCTGCGAGTCTGACAACACAGTCGCCGGGGAGCTGCACATCCGGGTCGACGGCGAGATCGAACTCTTCGTGGTCGATGTCGCCGAGTTCAACGAGACCGGGCGTATCCGCGCAATCAGGGCCTACCTGGGCCGTTGCAGCGACTAGCGGGAGTCGCGAACCAGGTTGCGCGCTCGCCTCCAGTCAACGCACGGGCACGCCAGGCGTTCACCTTTGTGCGACCGAAATCGAGGAACCTATGAGGCATCAATCCATGTCGATCTCACGAGTGCTCGCGCTCCCCTTGCTGGCTGTCGTCGCATGCTCCGTGGCGTTGGCCCAGGATGCCCGCGAACGCGGCTTCATCCGCAAGGGCACGCCCGAAGGGGAAGTTCTCTTTCGCATCGGCAAGCCCGATCATGAGGCCCTCATCGCCAACACCAAGGGCCAGCCAGAGGAGAAGACCTGGACCTACTTTCCTCACTCGCGCGATCCTCAGACGCTGACCATCATCACCCTGAGATCCGGCGTCGTCGCCGAGATCGAGCGCAAGATCGCCCGCTAGCAGCGTGGGCGCGGCAGGAGCGGTCGGATGTCGATTGAGCGCGTCGTCGCTCCGCACGAGCCGTCGCTTGCGGCGCGGCTCGTCCGCATGCAGATCCGCTGGCTGTTCAGGCCGCCCGGGTTCTGTCCTTCGTGCGGCGCTTGCTGCTTAACGCCAGCAGCTTGTCGTGGCCGCACTCGCCGCAGCGCAGCCTCAAGAGGCCATGCGCCAGGATGCCGCACTCGAGGAAGGCGTTGAACTCGCCCTTGATGAAGCGAGGCAGCTCGGCGCCGGTGCTGGCCTCGGTGTGGGTGATGAAGCTGGCGTGTGCTGCTGGATCAGGCGGTACAGCGTGGTCTGCTCGGGGCGGTGGCGCTGGTTGTGAAGCGGGGCGCCGGCCGGCGCCGTCCGCCCCGCAAGGGACTGCCGGCCGGTGGCGTGCACGATGGGCTCCCGAAGCGGTGAGCCCGCACGGTCTCAAGCCGTGCTTCACGCCTCAATCGCCCTGAGGGTTGCCCGCCAACTTATGCCCCCCGCTGTGGGATCTAGCAGGTGGCTGTGTTCTCGCGACCGGCAGCTTTGCGGCGGCGAGATCCGGTCGACCTATGTCGCCGGTGGGTCGATAGCGCGAGGTCAGGCCAATCAGAAGCGGTCATCGGCTGGGCGCGGAAAGTCGAGCCCGACGGCTACGGCCGTTGTCGCTTGGGAAGCAGGCGTTCGTGCGCCGCGCGGTCGCTGTGATCAGTGACTGCCCTGTCGCAGTGAGCGGACGTTCGACCTGTAGCGGCGACAGACCGCAACCGCTGCCAATCGGCCATCCGAGGAGTTCCGATGCTCGGGACCAGGCGGTGACGATGAAGCGGGTAAATCGTCGGCAAACTGGACAAGCTACTCGACGCAGCTCAGTTTCCGTCTTGCTCAGCGATCGCGATCACCTTGTCAACGTCGCCTTCGTCGATAGCCCAACGCAGCACACGTCCGCCCAGGGCGCCATGAGGCGACTCCAGAAAGGACAGCAGAGCCCATCCTTCGGTCGTCCCGAGTGCCGCCGACAGCCTGGGGAGCGCGGCCCACACTGCCGGTTCGAATTGCCATCGCGGCATGCGGAAACTGCCTCTGGATTGGCGCAATCCAATGGCGCGGCCGCTCAGAATCCAAGCGGCCATCGTTGTGTTCCTGACCTTCATCAGCCGTGCGCCTTCGGAGCAGGAGATCGTATCGGCAGCAGACAAGCGCCGCTGACGGTCGGCCGATCCTCGCTTCAGCAGCGCGCTGACTTCGCGAGCCGGCACATAGCGTTCGAGCATGAACGGAGCTACGGGCTCTTGGGCAACGACGCCTTGAGAATGCGGCGCGACGCATTCAACTGCGTTCGCCGACGTTTCGAGGCGTCTAGATGCTTTCGTGCGGCGGCTCATGCACCAAGGCTAGCCGATCCTGACCCTAGATGCCTCTGACCTAATCCCGTTTTCGCCGCGGCTTCGACATCGATGAACTCGGTAGCCGATGGCGCTGTAGTCGACCTTCATAGTCTGCGACGAACTGCGAAAGCGTGCCCCCCAGTGCAGTCACCCATCGCCTGAGCTCGACGACATCCACGCGGCGCACGCCCGTCTCGCACTTGCTGACGAACGACTGGTCTACCCCCAAGCGCGCAGCCAACTGCGCCTGACTGAGATCTGCACGCTGACGCGCATCTCGAAGTTCCTGCAGGAAGAGGGCGTACTCCCGTGACTGTGACTCTTGCATCCGACAGCGTGAAAGCCAGGTGCCGAGAATCCAGGCGAAGTTCGAATATGCGAAAATCGCCTTAGCGCGCAGGGCGAGGCCAGACCCAGAAGTCTGGAGTCCCTTCTATCGAGGAGCAGCTATGAAGGCCCAGATTCGAGGGCGAACGGTCGATCTCGACTTGGCGGGCGGCCAGCAGCAAGTGGCTGCCCAACTAAAGGTTCGCGGCCTGAAGGGCAACCGTGTTGAAACGCTCGCCAATGCCGCGCTCAAGTACGCTGAGGAGGCCACCCGAGATCTTCAGCTGAAGCTCGTTCCCCAGGAACAGTGGCCTGGCATCGTTGTGTGCTGCAGGCACCAGTCACCGGACGGGACCGCTTGGCTGATGCTCAAGCGAGGCGAGCAGGGGTGGCGATTCGACTCGGCGCTGTTCGACTGACCAGAGCTACGGTTGCTGCCTAAAGCAGGCCTCCGGGCTCTGCGATGAAGCGAGGGCTCCTCGACCTCCCGTGATCCAGAGGTGGCGCGGCGTCAACTTGATGCCGCGGACAGCAGGGCGGATTGCATTGCGCCTTGGACGGCTCCGATTCAGGGAGCTTCCGTGTTCGAAAGAGGGCTGCCGCTCAACCTGCCTAGAACGAAGGTCGCCCACGTTGGGGTGATTGCGCCCTTCGGACTGGCAGCCCACTTGGGTGCTTCCCAACTGTAGAAATCGCTGAGCCGCACGATGATCGGCCCAAACCCGCCAGAATCGCCAGATTCATCGCAAAGTTGGGCAATCTGCTGAACTCTCATCATGTTCATCTACCGCGACGAGTACTACACCAAGGAAGCCTGCAAGGAGCCGGGCGTGGCCGAGATCATCATCGGCAAGCAGCGCAACGGCCCGACCGGCACGGTGAAGCTCACCTTCCTGAAGCCGCTGACCAAGTTCGACAACCTGGCGCCGGGCATGGGCGCGGGGGACGATTACTGACGATCCCGATGCACGATCGGCGCATACTGTATATATTTACAGTATGCGCCACGCCCGCCGGATCGCCATCGTGCCCGCCGACGCCGCTTCACCGAAGGGGCGAGGCACGACCTGGGCGCTGGAGCACCGCTTCAGCAGCCAGCACGCCGAACCCTGGGACGACGGCTGGGGCACGCTCGACCAGCAGGCGCAGGAAGTCGAGGTGCCGCCCGAGACGCGGATCATCGAGGAGCAGGTTAAGTCCATCCTGACCCGCAACGACTCGCCAGACATCTCCTTCGATCTTTCGATCAATCCGTACCGAGGCTGCGAGCACGGCTGCGTCTACTGCTTCGCCCGCCCCACGCACAGCTACCTCAACCTCTCGCCGGGCATCGACTTCGAGTCGCGCATCGTCGCCAAGGTCAATGCCGCGCAGCGGCTGCGCGAGGCCTTCGGCCACCGCGGCTACGAGCCGCTGATGCTCAACATCGGCTCGGCCACCGACGCCTATCAGCCGGCGGAGCGCCGCCTGGGCATCACACGCTCGGTGATCGAGGTGCTGAGCGAATGGAATCACCCGTTCTCGCTGGTCACCAAGTCGTCCGGCGTGGAGCGCGACCTCGACCTGATCGCGCCGATGGCGGCGAAGCGCCTGGCCGCGGTGTACGTGTCGGTGACCTCGCTCGACCCTGCGCTCGCGCGCATCCTCGAGCCACGCGCGGCGTCGCCTCAGCGCCGACTGCGCACCATCCGCGCGCTCAGCGAGGCCGGTGTGCCGGTGGGCGTCAGCGTGTCGCCGGTGATTCCGTTCGTCAACGAGCCGGAGCTCGAGCGCGTCCTCGAGGCCGCGGCCGAGGCCGGCGCGCGCAGCGCGTTCTCCATCGTGCTGCGCCTGCCCTGGGAGGTGAACCCGATCTTCCAGGACTGGCTGCAGCGGCACTACCCGCTGCGTGCCGAGCGGGTGATGGCGAGGGTGCGCGAGATGCGCGGCGGCCGCGACAACGACGCGCGTTTCGGCAGCCGCATGACGGGCGAGGGCGTGTGGGCCAGGCTCTTGCGGCAGCGCTTCGAGAAGGCCTGCGCGCGGCTGGGCCTGAACCGGGAACGCCATCCGCTGGACCTGACGCAGTTCCGTGCGCCAGGGGGTGCGACGACGCCGGCGCAGGCATCGCTCTTCTGAACGGTCCGGGCCGGGCCCTCAGGGTACCCGGCAGGCAGCGAAGAGATCGAGTTCGGCGCGGTATTCGCCTGCCTGGATGCCCAGCGCACCGGCCACGCTGTGGAAGAGGTGGTCGTGGCTGAGCGGCTGGTCGCGCAATGCGGCCAGGCACTGCGTGCGCTGCGCCGACGCCGTCCAGACGATCAATGGCACGTGCTTCTGCTCGCGCGGCGCCACGGCGTAGGGCAGCCCGTGCAGGTACAGCCCCTTCTCGCCGAGCGATTCGCCGTGGTCCGAGACATACAGCATCGTCGGCTCGAAGGCGCTGCGCTGCGCCTTCAGCCAGCCGATCGCGCCGGCCAGCACGCGGTCGGTGTAGGCGATCGAGTTGTCGTAGGCGTTGCCGAGCGCCTGCGGGTCGCACTGCTGCAGCGCGCTGCTCTCGCACTCGGGCTGGAAGGGCTTGGCGTCGGGCGGCGAGCGCCGCCAGTAGGCCGGTCCGTGGCTGCCCATCTGGTGCATCACCAGCAACACGCCGCGCGCGCGGCGATCGGCGGGCAGGGCCGCGAGGCGTTCGTCGAGGCCGTGCAGCAGGGCTTCGTCGAGGCACTCGCCATCGCTGCACAAGCCGGGCGGTGCGCCATCCGCGGCTTTCGCCTTCGGCACACGGTCGCACAGGCCCTTGCAGCCGGACTGGTTGTCCAGCCACAGCACCGCCAGGCCGGCGCGCTGTGCGAGGTCGAGCAGGTCTTCCTGGTCGCGCTCGCGGGCAGCGTAGGCCTCGCGGCCGAGGTGCGAGAACATGCACGGCAGCGACGCCGCGGTACTGGTGCCGCACGACGTCACGTCGCGGAAGCTGACCACGTCGAGCGCAGCCAGGCGCGGATTGGTGGGCCGCGGGTAGCCATTGAGCGAGAAGCGGTCGGCGCGGGCTGTCTCGCCGACGACCAGCAGCAGCAGCGGCGGCCGCGCGCCGGGACTCGGCGGGGCCAGGCGCGCGTCCAGGCCGATCGCCGCCGGCGGTCCGCCCGGACTGGCCTGCGCCTGACGCAGCAGCGCGCCTGTCGAATAGAAGGCGTTGAGCGGGCTGATCTGGTAGCGGAGCTGCTTGTGGTTGCGCATCGTGGCCGACAGATCGGCGAACAAGGCGAAGAGCAGCACCGCAAAGGCCGCGAGTGCGACCGCCATGCCCAGGAGATTGCGCCCGGCCTGCGCGCGCCAGCCGATGCGCTGTACTGGCTGCCGCGCCAGCCACATCAGCGGCAGGCCGGCGATCAGCAGCAGGCTGGCCAGCAGGCGAAGATCGAGCAGGTCGCGCGTCTCGGTCAGGTTGGTCTGCACGACGTTGGTCATCATCGTCGGGTCGATGACGACGCCGTAGCTGCCCATGAAGTGCGCGCAGGCGGCCGCGCTGACGAGGAAGAAGGCGGCAACCGGCTTGATTACCCGCTTCCACGCCGTCAAGGCCAGCAGCACGAAGGTGAGGGCGGCGACCATGGCTGCGAAGCCGGCTGCGAAAAGCGCGCCGTGGCGGCCGGCGTTCTCGGGCAGCGCCAGCAGGGCGCGCCACAGGGGCCAGTTGCCCACGCTGGCCAGCCACAGGCTGACCAGCAGGGCCAGGGTGGCCGGGTTCCAGCCGCGGGAAGCACTGCGCATCGAATCTCGCATGCCCGCGAGCTTCCCACGGACAGCTTGTGCCCGACTTAAGGCCGCCCGGGCCGGCCTGCGCGGGCCGCTTCAGTGCCGCAGCGTCAGGCCGCCCGCCGAGCGGCCGGCGGCGGTGCCCAGCGCCACCTGCGTGCCGCGCGTGCAGAAGCGCTGGCGCAGGCCGCTGATTTCCTGCACCAGCCCGGCGCTGCCGGGAATCTTGGCGCCATGCCGGTTGAGCACGAGGCCGGCCATCTCCAGCAGCTTGGCGTTGAGCGTCTGCGAGCCGAGTTCGAGCAGCGTGCGCACGGTGATCTCCGGCGCGCCGTTCAGGCTGTGCGTCATCGCCTTCTCGGCCGAGGAGGTGACGGCCTGATGGGCGGCACGGACCAGGGCCTCGTAGGTCGGATGGGGCGCCGCGGCCAGCGCCAGCATGTCGGCCGAGGCCTTGGACGCGCAGAAGCGCTTGGCGACCTCGGTGATCCAGGCCTCCCCGTCGGGCAGGTCGATCTCGGTGCCGGACACGCGCGCCAGCGCCGCGATCAGGTTGGCGGCGGCCTCGAAATCGAAGTCCTCGGCGCGGATCTGCCTTGCCAGGGAGCGCGTCGCCTGCACGGTGACCGCCGTGTGGCGCTCGACCAACCCCTGGAGGATGCGCGCAGTCTCCAGCAGCCGCCGCAGCCGGGTGCTGTCCGGGCGCTTCTCGACGGCACGCTCGAGGTGACCGATGGCGCGGCCGAAGGCCTTGGTGTCGCGCTTGTCGGTGTGCAGGAAGGCCAGCAGCACCAGGCTCTGGCAGTCGAACATCTTCGAGCTCAGACCGATGCGCACCGTGCGCTCCAGCGCTTCGGTCGCCTCTTCCGCCTGGCCCATGTAGAAGGCCAGCATGCCCTGCTTCTGCAGCCGCGAGACGCTGGCCGGCGTCAGCTCGGTGGCGCTGCGGTAGGTCTCGAGCGCCGCGGCCATGTCGCCCTGTTCGACCTGCACGCGGCCCATCACGTCGTAGGCGTCGGCGTAGGTCGGCTGCTCGCCGATCAGGCTTTCCAGCGTGCGCGTGGCCTGCTGCAGCTGGCCCGATTCGAGCTCGACGCGGGCGATGCCCAGCTTCGCCCACGGTGCCGCACGGGCCTCGCGCACCGCCTCGTAGAGGGCGCGGGCCTTCTCGAGCTCGTTGAGCCGCACGTACAGCTCGGCGCCGACGCGGGCGGCGTACAGCCAGTATTCGCCGCGCTGCTCGAAGCGCTCCTGGCAGAGCCGCGCCGCGGTGGCGAAGTCTTCCTCGGCGATCGCCTCGAAGATTGGGCCGAGCACCTTCTTGCGGTGGCGCGCCTGCAGCACGCGCTGCTCCAGCGCGGCGGCGGTGTGCGGCTTGAGCAGGTAGCTGTCGAGCGCCGCTTCGGCCGCCTCGGCCACGCGGGTGTAGGAGGCCTCGCCGGTGACCATCACGAAGACGGTGGCGTAGGGCAGCAGGTTGGAGCGGCGCAGGTCGTCGAGCAGGTCCTGGCCCGACATCGCCGAGTGGTCGAAGTGGTAGTCGCACAGCACCACGTCGAAGGTACGCGCCTCCAGCAGGCGGCGCGCGTCGACCGCCCGGCTGGCGTAGGCGACGTGGCCCACGCCCATGTCGCGCAGCATCCCGGCCAGGATGCTGCGGGAGGTCATGTTGCCGTCAATGACGAGGGCGCGGCAGTCGCCGATGTCGGGATACAGCTGGCGTGCCATGCGGGGTGACGGCCGGAAGGGAGTCTGGACAACTCCTTATCGGCCGTTCCCCGGCGCGCTGTAGGGCCTACTTGAACAGGTCCTTGACCCGGTCCGTCCAGCTTTTCGCGTTCGGCGAGTGCTTGTCGCCGCCCTTGCGGAAGGATTCGTCGAGTTCCT
>VFQN01003065.1_pt1 | contig 24674 bp, 17 predicted proteins | sample 3512371 | NCBI WGS metagenome assembly VFQN01 (sample SAMN10412370, study PRJNA504923) | tailings metagenome | isolation source: Replicate 2 from Balatoc abandoned mine | place: Philippines: Itogon, Benguet | collected 2017-08-28 | reverse complement strand
CAAAAGACTACTCAAAAGTAAAATTCACCCTCGCAATAGAAGATAAAGAAAGCGCCGCCATTCTAGGATTGAATGGAGATTGGAAAAATCCGATTCCCATGAAAAAGAAAAAAGATGGCAGCTTTACTGCAGAAGTACAATTACCAAAAGCTACACAACACGAATTCCGTTACCTGCTCAACGAAACAGAATGGATCAACGAACCCGAAGCAGACGGAGAAATCGTGAATAGTTATGGAACGAGTAATAGTGTGTTGAGTTTGTAAGCTGTGAGCTTCAGGCTGCATGCTACAAGCTGCACGTTGATAGTATTTTTAGATCAATTCGTTAATAAGATTTTCTTGCAGCGTGCAGCATGTAGCTTATAGCTCAAAACCCATCGAATCAATTTTCCTTGTAGCTTGCAGCTTGAAGCTAGCAGCCTTATGCCCGTTATTACCCAAGATATTGATCTCGTTGCCAATAGTTTATTGAATGATGAAGTGGCTGCCATTCCTACTGAAACAGTGTATGGATTGGCGGGGAATATTTTTAGTGAGAAGGCAATCAGGCGTATTTATGAAGTAAAGCAACGTCCGCTTTTCAATCCATTGATTGTGCATATTAGTGATGTCAGTCAACTGGAAAAAGTAGCTGCATCTATTCCGCCACTCGCACAACGATTGGCAGAAAAATTCTGGCCGGGTCCACTTACACTCTTGCTACCCAAAAAAAATACCATTCCTGATATCATCACTGCAGGAAAAGATACAGTTGCCGTTCGTGTTCCCAATCATCCGGTCACTTTATCCTTATTACAACAACTCCCTTTTCCACTTGCAGCACCGAGCGCTAACCCTTTCAGTAGTATTAGTCCAACTACTGCTGAACACGTAGCAGCTTATTTTAAAAATGAGTTTCCATTGATTCTACAAGGCGGTCCTTGTAAAAAAGGAATTGAGTCTACCATCATAGGTTTTAATGAGGATGGTGCTATCATTTATCGATATGGTTCATTAGCCATTGAGGAAATTGAAAATATAACCGGACCACTACAAGAATATATTCGCAATGAAGAAAATCCGGATGCACCCGGTATGTTACTGCGACATTATGCGCCCGCTACAAAAACAATACTGAGCAGTGATATTGAAAAAAGTATCGCTGAAAATGCAGGTAAAAAAATGGGATTGATGTTGTTCAGCCATGCAAATACCAGTAATCAGGTAGCTGTTGTAGAAACCTTATCGGTGAGTGGATCCATGGAAGAAGCGGCATCGAATTTATATGCAGCGATGCATCGATTGGATCATCATCAGTTAGACATCATCATCGCAGAACGCTTTCCTGATAAGGGTTTGGGAAGATCAATCAATGATCGTTTGCAAAGAGCCACACATTCATAATTCAGTTTCGTTTTCATCATTACCTTTGACGCATTCACAAATAGTTTATCGTGCAGCAGGAAATGGTTCACCCTCATATATTATTACGAGTTGACAATATCAGTAAGATTGAAGCTCAACAAACCATACTTCATCCCATCAGCTTTGAATTACCTGCTCAACAAAAGCTAGCGATTGTAGGAGAAACAGGATCCGGGAAAAGTACTTTGTTACGCATCATTGCCGGACATATCGCTCCCGATAGTGGTAAAGTGTATTTCAATCAGCAAAGGGTTTGGAGTCCGCCTTTTACTTTGCTACCCGGACATCCAGGTATTGCCTACCTATCTCAGCATTATGAGTTACGGAACAATTATAAAGTGCATGAATTACTGAGTTATCAAAATGCTTTATCGGCTGAATCAGCTGCACAATTGTATAAAGTTTGTCAGGTAGATCATTTGTTACAAAGAAAAAATGATGAACTCTCTGGAGGTGAACGTCAAAGAATTGCTTTGGCAAAATTATTAGTGGGTGTGCCGCAGTTATTGTTATTGGATGAACCCTTTTCTAATTTAGATATTCCTCACAAAAAAATTATTAATAGTGTTATACACACTATTAGTGAACAATTGAAAACCACATGCATATTGGTATCACATGATCCTGTTGATACCTTGAGTTGGGCAGATGAGATTATGGTCTTGAAAAATGGACAGGTGATTCAACAAGCTGTCCCTTCCGTGATTTATCAGCATCCTGTCGATGAGTATACAGCGAGTTTATTTGGCCCTTACAATCTGCTGAAAGGTGTTTACCATCCTTTTAAAACAAAATGGGGGCTGAAAGACGAGCGTATGCAATTATTCATCAGACCCGAACAGCTGCTGTTCGCCGACACACACGAGCATGCGGTTGATTGTGTGGTAACCCGTGTACTTTTCTGTGGTGCTTACTGGCAAGTAACTGTGAGCAATGGTGAACAGTTGCTCATAGTACATACTGATCAGCCCGGTTTGCAGAAAGGAGACCTCGTATGGGTATCGTATAAGCACCAAACAACACATCCATCAGAATAAACCTGTCGGCATTTGTATTGTTTGGTAACCACTAAATGAACGTTGTTTGTTTATGCGCTCGATTGCAGTTACAGTAAAGTTATATGCACCTTCTGTTGTTCTTCCTTCAACCGCCAATACTCCTCTTTTGCCGCCAGCGTTTTTAAGAAACTGACTAGCAGAAAACATGCTGAACATAGTATACGAAGGGTGTACAAAGGGAAGGTCTTGTTTACTGATCCAACAGGTAAACTGCATTTTTTCTCTTCCTTCTGTAATGGTTACAGAATAAGGTGTACACTCGTATCCTGCGATTGTTTTCGAACCGGCACCAGGTTTTACCAAGACAACAGGTTGCTTTTCCTGTGTTTTTTTGCTCGCACCAGGATTTATCTCCATGGCAATTTTGCCCATTTCTTTTGTAGTAGTAAATACAAGGTTTTGTCCTTTGGCATCTATCAACCAGCCATCGAAGCTACCCTCAGTATCAGCACCGGGCATTAAACTGTTTTTTACTGATGGGTCTGCACTAAATGAAGACTTGTCGAGTAATATTTTTTGTTGTTGCGGGTCCAAGTAATATGCAAAGGCAGCATTTTCGGCACCAGCACCTGACACACGCATGCTAATGGTATAAGTACCTTTGAATGATGTGTTAATGAGCTTTCCCTTTTTTAGCATGCTGTTCATAAAAGCTTCATCTGCTTCATCGCCGGTGTCTGGGTTGTTACCAGAATAGCTCATTGATGTTCCTGCATTTTTCTGGGCATTGCAATAAAGATCCTCCATCTGCTTAAGTACCATTTCTAGTTGTTCTACCAAAGCAGTATTTGCAACATCTTTCTTTAATGAATCGATTTGTGTTCGATACATTTTTTTTAATGAATCACAGTTAATAGAGGGATGGTTAGACTGACCCTTAGCCAGATTTATGCTCCCAATTAACACCAACAGTAATAATAAACGTCTCATATACTATTGTTTAGCTTCTTGCCCGAATCATATTTCGTTGATTAATTTTTTTCTATTGCCAAAAAATGAATGCGGAAAGTGATCGTTTTGCCGTTAATATTTTTCTTGATATCAATGGTATTATCACCACTTTTCAAATCTTTCAGGTAAACAGAAGTAAACTCATTGGCTGCCTGTATTGGCACTGCTACATAATTTGCATCGGTGCCGTTACATGTATAGTTTACTTCTGAAAGAAACCCACTGATACGCAGTGTCGCCTTATCGAATTCTGTTTTTGCAACTGTTGTTATAGTATTAAGATTGGCTGTTATTGGTTTCTTTTCGTTAAGAGCCAACACGCATGGTTGTGGTGACCCTACTGCAACACCTTTATAGTCGAAGAATTGTCCGATGTTAAATCGTTTCATGTTCGGATCAACCCAAATGTCTGCTGTTAGTGCTCCTAAGTATTCTGCCCTGTTTTTATACTCTTGTGGCTCGCATGATTCATTATCGGTTTGGAGTGTTTCTACTGATTTAATACGAAACTCAAAAAGACTAGAGTTTCTGTTAGCATTTAGTTGATCGCTAACAGGCATTTCTTCTGATTCTTTTACCTTTTTTATTATCTCGTCAAGCCTTGCTTTTTCAGTTGGTGTAAGAATGATTTTTCCGGGAAGCGCCTGTGATGGGTTCAACTTAAGGACCATTGCTTTCAAATTGGCTCCTGTATTAGTACCCGGTGATCCGGTAAAAACAACACTGTCTACCAACTGCCCAATTCGATACATATCATCCAGTTTTACAGAGCCACCATCAATTCGTGGCGATTTACCATCTTTGGTATATCGGCTAAAATGTACTTTTTCTGCAACAATGAGTTTGGTACTATCTCCACCATTTTTGTATAATGCCAGCATACGAAATACAAGCCTTCCCCAAACACGTCCATTAGCCGATGAATCTGGCAGGTTGTATTGACCATATAACATCAGTCGCCTGCCTGGTATTGATTGCCAGAGATCGTAGGGGTTGCGTACATTATTTACCGCCTGACCTCCTTCAACATCGAATTTTAATGCACCATTTGCGCGGTATCCTATATGTGAACAAGGCTCTACCATTTTAAGTAGCGTAACATCATCACCCTGTGTTGTAAATACTAGTTTCTGACTAACCCTATACATACCTGCATCCACACCAGATGTGTAACGCAGGTTATTGGTCCAGGTACCCGATATCGGAAACTGAGCCTGTATATGGTTCATAGTAAAACATAATAATCCTAAAAAAAGATAGTTTTTCATTACTTATTGATTTATGAATAAAAGCAGTAACAACAACCATTGATCTAGCTTTTTCGATCATTTTCAGTGGCTGTTATCATTTTTGTATATCGACAATTGTATTAGTATCCTGATTATAATTTGATGAACTCGACTCTTCTGTTTTTTGCTTTAGCGGTTGAAGTGCTTCCTGTATCAATGGGTTCTGTACTGCCTTTTCCATCTGTTTCAAGGCGAGAATCGTCGATCCCAAATTCGCTGATCAACATTTGCTTAACCGAAGCAGCCCTTGCTTTTGAAAGTGCAAGGTTTTGGTCTGCATTACCATCGCTATCCGTATGACCTACAATGTTTATCCTGATGGTGGGATATTCTTTTAATATGGCGGCTATCTCTTTTACTACCGGATAGCTCTCATCTTTAATTAATGATTTATTTACGTCGAACAGTATTCCATTTGTAACCAGTTTTCCATCGGTAATAAGTTTGTTTCTGGTATCAGGTGCACCCACAGCCAAACGTAGGTTACTGATTAATAAATCACCACCGAATGAATACGTGGCAAAAAGCATGGTATATTTAACGCCATTCACAAACGCACTTGGCAAATCCCATACTTTGTTTTCATTGATATAAACCCTGTAACGATTTTTTTGTCTCCATACAGACACTTTGAGCTTTTGTCCTGAAGTAAATTCACCTGCCAGTTGATTTTCTAATGCCTGTTTTTCATTTTCATGAAATGCCCATATTTTTGAGAAGCTTTCATGCGCTATCGGGTGAATATCTAATCCCACCTGAGGGGTTTTATTGAAGTGAAAATCGAACATGGTTCTTGATTCTTCAGACTCCTTAGGAATAATTAACATCAGTCCTGATTGGTTTTCTGAAAAATCGGGTGTGGCCATCATATCAAATTCGAGCGTGAAATTCTCAGGCAGGTCTTTTATGAATTCAGGATAATAAATACCCGATTTTCCTAATAACAACCACTTACCCTCGTGCCCATTTAATTCAACCAACTCTCCGTTAGCATTGGTTCCCCATTTCGCAGGAAAGTCGCCAATAGCATCTTCTGAAAAATCTTCTACAGCCAATAATTTTTCACCTGGAATAAAATCGAATTTGCCTTTGTAACCAAAACCGGCCCCTGTTGCGCCTGATGAACTTTTATTGTCTGTTTTTGCTGCTGCTTCTTTTTCTTTTAGTGCATTCAGGCTGTCGCGTAAGGCTTTCAATTCAGCTGCTGCATCAGTATCATTTTTAGATTTTGCTTTTTTCTTAAACAACTTACCTGCCAACAGGCTGTCGACAGCTGCATCTACCTTGTCACCCGCTTTATTGGCCACTTTATCGCCAGTACTCTCAGCTCTTTGCTCACTGGTTGACTTAGCTTTTTCTTTGATTTTTTTTAATAAACCTTGGGCAATCGTGGGTTGTGCGCCAATCAGCAGGCAGACAACAACAAAAACAAGATACTTTCTCATGCTTTATTTCCTTTTTTTGATTATAACCTGTTACCCTATCCAACAGAACAGCGATGTAATGATGGCTGGTTTTATGCATAACATAGCCAACAGGTTTCAGGAGATTAGTGCAGGTGATTAAAAAAAGTAAACATGAATTTTAATTATTTTTTGTGTTTACATTTATATTCATACTGCACTAATCATCATAGGCATTGACAATTATCGACTTACTTGAACAGGGAGACTCCGCAACTATTATAAAGCTATATGATGAACATAAGGCTGCTTTTATTGCGTTTTTAGTAAAACAGGGGGCCGAAGAGGATGTTTGTGTTGATATTTACCAGGATTCCATCATAGCTCTTGTAGAAAACGCGCGAAAAGGAAAGCTGACAAATTTAAAAAGTAGTGTTTCAACTTATCTTTTTGCTATTGGCAAATACATGCTATATAGAAAAATTTCGCATAGCAAATCTGTAATTCAGAATGTAGCTATGTTACCTGAGGGGTTTGTATGGGAAAACTATGATGAAACTGAGTATGAAGGCAAGCTCAGCCTGTTGAATCGAGGGTTTGCTCTTTTAGGCGATCAGTGTAAAAAATTATTACGCTTGTTTTTCTATGAAGAAAAAAAGCTGGATGAAATAACCCGCTTACTTCAGTATGAAAACAAAGATGTTACTAAAAGTCAGAAATCCCGTTGTCTGAAAAAATTAAAAACCTTGATACAAAACGACAATGGATAAAGAACAATTACTCATACAATATTTTGAAAAACAGCTTTCAGAAGAAGCACGCAATCAGCTGCATACATTATTGGAAACGGATCCTGAATTTGCTGCCGATTTCGCCTATAGAAAGCAACTACAAGTAGCTTTACATAAACAGGAAAGAGATGCACTTAAACAGGTGCTGCAAAACCATGAAGCCTCAAGCAAGCGTTATTTCCTGAAATTAAAAACCTTGGCTATTGCTGCTTCTTTTTTGGCAGTGGCGGTCGTTTCAGTTATCGTGTACCTAAACAATCAACAAAAGGAAAATTTATACGACCGTTATTTCAGCAGCTATCCAAATATCATTATGCCTGTAACCCGAAGCCTTACTAACGAGCCGGGAGATACTACTAAAAAAGCTGCATTTATAGCGTATGAGAACCAAGACTATGCTTCAGCTAAAATTTTATTCGACAGTTTAAGCAGCGATACAACCGCAGGCTATGCTTTTTTCTACTCCGCAGTTTGTACCATGGAAATACAATCATTTACTGAAGCAGTGCAACAATTTAACCTGTTCTTAGAGCAAAAAGATAGCTGGCAGCTAGCTGATGATGCTATTTGGTACCAGGCGCTTTGCTACCTCAAATTAGAGAATAAGCAAGCAGCAACTGAGTTATTGAAAAAATTAATCAACAGGGGAGTAAAACATGTTGAGGAAAGTAAATCTTTGCTGCAAGCAATCAACTGATTTTTCTTTTTTTTCGAATCAGGTATAACAAAACAAGCCCTACTGTGGCAGTTATTCCCAATACCCATAACCAGTTTTTTTGTTTTGTACTGATGGGGGCAGTGTTACCGTTTACGATAAAACCTGCCCAATAAAAGGGATGAACTTTGGTAGGATTTTCTGCTATAAACTGCTGCTTAGCTTTAGCAAGCGCGAATTCTTTTGTATAACCTTTCGAAAGGTTTTGATAAAACAGTATCATTAAAGCAGCTGTTTCCTTATCAGGAACCTCCCATAATGAATATACTGCCGATTGCACGCCACTATATACCAGTGCTCTCGACAAACTCATCAGGCCTTCTCCATCCTGCAGTACACCCATACCTGTGTTACAGGCACTAAGTACTACCATCGTTGCCGGAAAATTGAGATTATACAGCTGGTTAAAATAAAGGGGTTGATTGTTATCGAAAAAAAGGCTCGACTTATCGGGATTTTCTCCATCGGCCACTGCATGCATGGCTAAATGGTACACATTGTATTTGCCAAGCGTAGTAATAAAATTTTCCCTAGTAGCCGCTTGATCAGCATAGAGCTTTCCTTTGTAAAGGGAAACAATGCTTTCTGCTTCCGGCTTTGTGTTGTTTAATTGAAAAAGGCCGTTTCTCCCGCTTCGTATTTGTGTGTTTGTTGCAGCTATTGCTTTATCGTAGGTTGGTGCAAATGCCACCACAGATTCAGCTTTCGGTGCTACACCACTTAATTGCAACTCCCATAGTTTTATAGAATAAGCATAACTGATGGCATGTTTTTGAATCAAGTAACGATTTTCGGTTGGATCTGTTAATGTTTCGAAAGGCAGGTAGCTTAGGAAATCATCGGGAATAATCACCAGTTTTTCGGCCGCACTGATCCATTTTTCGAATGGTTGAACCAACTTTTTATATAGTGCTACTGAATATTGGCGATAATTACCTACAGGTGTTTGTAATTCTCTGCGGTATTGCTGAACCAGTTTTTTTAACTCCTCTGCATCGCCTACTTCTTTTAATACCAATTCCTTTTTTCCGATACCGAAAACATAGACCGTATTTTCTGTTTTTATAAACCTGAGCAAAAATTGTTTTGGAGATAACAATTTTCGCACCGACTCCACAGAACTTTTATTTTCTGCAAACGCATTATACGATGCATGAATGGTATCTATCGAATATTTTATTTTTTGTAAAGCCTGTTGAAGGCTATCCCATTTTTTTTGTTCTTTTTGTTTAGATCGATTCCCTGTTTCAAATTCAGACTGTTCTATAACCAGTTTATTTCGCTCGTATAGTAACGCTGTAGGCATGTTCAAGTTTTCCGCATTTCGGCTCAGGAATTTTTTCCAGAGGTGCTGAGAGTAGTTATTCTCTAGCAGGGTATAAATATCCGCGAGGGCCTGATCATTTTTACGTAATAATAACTGCACCTGTAATACTTTTTCATTGATTTGCTTACTCAGTGCATCAATAGAAAAATTATAACTGTCTTTCAGGTAATACTGATGAAACAGTTCTGCGGCCATATTGTAAAACCGGGCCGCCTGTTGCAAGTCTGCATTCTGTTTTGTTTGACCATAGCGTGTAAAAAACACATTGCCTGATTTCAGCAGTATTACGATCTGTGTATAATTAATGTATTTATTAAAATTTGAGGCTTCAAGTTTTTCGAATACTATATCACCAGCTTTCTTTTTCAATTGCCGGGCATAAACAGATTTCAATAAAGAGTCTGCTGTTGCATTTTTTAATTGTAACTGTACCAGTTCTGCATTTAATGCAGTAAGTCCGTTCTGACTAAGGCTTTCTTCTGGAAACTGGTATACCTGTAAACTTTTTTGTGCATATGGTAGCGCCTTTTCATACTGTTTGGTATCGTAATAAAATACAGCGAGGTTAGCAGCTCCTTTCATTCTGAAAAAATCATTGTGAGCTAAGGCTGCTGCTTTACTGTAGAGTTGAAAAGCTTTCTGGTAATTTTTTTGTTTTTTATACTGCCAGGCTGCCTGTTCAAGTGCGCCTATAAAAAAAGCCATATTCTCCTGTCGGTAGCTATTGCGTGGAGCTGCATATCTTTTCTCAAAAACGGCAATACAACTGTCGACCGATTTTGCCATAAAAGCTGCTGAATATGCACGCACATAAGTAAGCAGTATAAAATCTTCTCTGTCCCATCGTTCTTCTTTGGTAAACTTCTGCCAATGTTCTTTATATGGACTCTTCGAAAGAAGCGATACATATTGTTTCAGCGTGTCGGTCCATTGTAGTGCTTTTTGTGCATCACCATAATTTTCATATGCAGCCACCAGGTTTCCTAGTACTGTAATATTTACTGAAACATCTGTTTTATACCATTTACGCCATAGCTGAGCCGCTTTTAGCTGGTAAACAATGTATTTATCGTTTTGCCCTATTCTGTCATAATACAATGCCACATTATTGTAATTCTCCGCCAGCAAATACTTATCGGTAGCTGTGTCTTTCAAAAAATACTGTAGCGATTGTTCATATTGCTTCAGGGCTTTCTCGTTATCTCCTGCATTTTCATACATCACCGCTCTTTTATAAATCAACCGGTTGCGCAGTGCCGGAGTTGCCTGATTATAATTGCTAAGTTGCAAACATTTATCAGCCATTTCTTCTGCTTCTGACCACTGGTTACTGATCATTTTTTGTTCGCACCAATTGGTATATGTTTTTAATAACAGGTCTGCTGCTTTTTGCTGTTGAATGTATGGGCGCAGTAATGAGGTTATTTTATCTAGTGTAACTTTATCAGTATTCTTTTGGGCGCGTGTTACGATGGTTTCCGCCTGTTGTATAACTGCATCCAGCGAATGTTGTGCATGTACCTGAGGTAAAAAAACAGTTAGCCAAAATAATAATGTATAGCATTTACGCATAAGCTTATTGATTGCGAAAACTGTTCCGGTTTCTGTACTACTAAAAATACATGATTTAAACACATATGTTCCTGCAACGGTTCGTTTACGCAAAGTTATTCCCACAATATAACGATGGCGTTAACTCATAGCGCTCATTAAAACAATCCTGCTGCTTTTAGCTTACCCCATAATTCATTATCGAACGATGATAGAGCCAATTGTGATTGTCCAGCTGACTCCCCCATGCGTATCACCACCAATCCCTTTGACGGAACTACATATATTTTTTGATCGTCTTTTCCCAAAGCAGCATATAAATCTGCAGGTGCGTTCGGTACTAGATTACCATTAAAACTAAATTGAAGTGTTGGTAGCATATAACTACTCTTTCCATTGAGCCAAGTCAAATAACCATAAGAGGGATTGATCGTTTGAGAGCTATTGATTTGCGCAGCTAAATAATTGGTATCAGCTAAAATACGTGTATCATTCCATTTTCCTTTTGCCAACAACAACAATCCAAATCGAGCCATACTTCTGGCATTGCTGAAATAAACATTGTTATAGCCAAGCTTAATCCAAAGTCCATTCATACCAATACGATCACGGATTTTTTGTTGAAAGTATTGATTGTAAGAAAGTCCACTTGCTTTTTCTATCACCTGATCCAACAATGTATACGGCGCATTATGATAAGCCCAACGTTGACCAGCATCTGCTTTGTATTGCAAACAAGCCGGTGTAGTGCAATGATTATCTGCAACACCATCATCCAAGCCTGTAGTCATAGTTAATTGGTGTTTGATGGTGATCAGATTTTCTTTTGCAAGCGGTAAAGAAGTCCATCCCGCTCCTAAATACTGAGATGTTCTATCATTGATATTGAGTATTCCTTGTTCTTGTGCAATGCCCACCAATAAAGCGGTCATGGTTTTTCCTGCAGAAGCCCATTGCCAGTTGCTATCAGCCGTAAAGGTGCCGAAGTATCGTTCAGCAACGATCTTACCATTTTTAAGGATGATGAATGCTTTGGTATTTTTTTGTTGTAGATAAGTGTATACATCATTCAGTGCTGTTGCATTCCAATTAAGAGAGGTGGGTGTTACTGTTTCCCAGTTAGATGTTGGAAAATACAATGATGTTGTATTAGTAATTGGTGCTGCCGGGTCTGCTTCCGGTAAGTCTTTATTACAAGAAATAGACATCAACACACATAGAAATACCAAAGAATAGATGGGTTTCACAGGAAGTATTTGTTTTATTTGACAAATTTTCTAGTAAAAAGTTTAATTCAACCTATTCAGTATTTAATTGTTGTTTTCTTCATGATTGAAATTAACAAATCAACCATTGCTTCTTGGGATCGTTTTTACCGCGCCAACTTTATCAATAGCTTAAGTGGATTCAAAAGTGTTAGTCTAATTGGCACAAAAAGTAAAGATGGAATTCCGAATCTAGCCATCTTCAGTAACATCGTTCATTTAGGTGCTGATCCGGCCATGATTGGTTTTATCAATAGACCTAAAGCTGCAGCACCGGATACCATTCGAAATATTGAAGACACTAGCATATACACCATGAATCATATTCATCCTGGTATGATTCAACAAGCACATCAAACCAGTGCAAAATATGATGCATCTGTGAATGAGTTTGAAGCAGTTGGATTAGATATGTTATGGCGTCATGATTGTGCAGCACCATTTGTAAAAGATAGTTATATCCAATACCAACTTTCATTGTCTGATATTATTCCCATACCCAGCAATGGAACTTTTTTGGTGACTGGTTATATAGAGTCGGTTTATTTAAAAGAAGATTATAGAGAGCCGGATGGATTTCTTCCGTTGGACCAATATCAATCTGTTACATCACTAGGTATTGATGGTTATTATCAAACTGAAAAGATTGTGCGTTTGCCTTATGCAAGGCCATAGGGGGAATCTTAAGATGGATTGTGGTTCATGGCTTATGTTCCATAGTAGAGAAAGAGGCTGTATCAAACTTGTGATACAGCCTCTTTCTTTTAGAACTCTACTATCAATCCAAAAGTAGGTGTGATTTGTACTTCAGCATTTGATAATATTAGTGGTATTGCATTACTTCCATTCGGTGCAATGGGTTGTCCGTTCGTAGTTACAAAAGCAGTATTACTTGCATTTCTTTGGAAAGTATATTGTGGTATACCACTGATCTTAGAACCATACCAATTGGTTACATCAATAAACACATTGAGTGTTGTTTTACGATAGTTCCATTTTTTATCGATACGAATATCACTCGAATTAAAGGCAGGTAAACGATTCGCATTAAAGCGACTATAATCGAGAATACCAGTACCAACACTTAAGTAATTTAATTGAGACGCTACCAAATCAAAAGGCGTTAATGGTGCAGCGCCCTGGTAACGGAACTTGATACCCAACTCCCAGTTACGTGGTAATTTATAACCTGCAGTAATACTTAAGAGTTGTCCATTATCCCAACCTGCCGGCAAGTAAACACCATTACTATTTGTAAATTCTGATTTGTATAATGTATAACTCAGAATACCAAAGAATCGCTTGGTAAGTTTTTTCTGTAAGAAGATTTCCATTCCATAAGCTCTTCCTTTGCCTGATTGTGTTACTGCTTCATTACCAATACTACCAAACTCGGTTCCTTTATTGGCTAAGCTAATACCCTCTAATACACTAACCGGGTAGTCGCTATAGTTTTTATAAAACCCTTCTACCGTTAAACGAAATGTGTTACTTGGAATGTATTCAACACCAGCTACATAATGTGTGCTTTGAATATAATTGCCCGGATTACCAACCCCACCATTTCTAAAAGCAAGTTGGGTATAAGAAGGCAGTTTGTAATATCGTCCAACACTTGCATTGATATTCCATGTACGTGCAACAGCATAACTCAGCGCTACTCTTGGTGATAACTGCTGCAATGGATTGGATTCACTGTTGTTCAAACTATTTGCATCCATTCTGATACCACCGCTAATAGCAACTTTATCCTGGAATATTTTTTTACTCCCTTGAATAAAAGCACCGTATTTAATAAAATCAGTATTACTGTTGGCAACAATTCTTACTTCCGGTTGAATGATATTTCCATTCTGGTCGCGCAATTCTTTTCTGAAAAGATTATTGAAATCATTATTAAAGTCTACATACTGCGCCATAGCACCATAACTGATCTTCCATCCATTGGCAGTATTGGTAGTCATATCCCAACGCAATTTGTTTTCAGTTTCGCGACTATCCGTTAATAAGGTTTGAGTAGCAGGAGATGGCTTTTCATTGTCTTCAAACTTCTCAACATTATTGTTCAATGTATTCCTACTCAATGCCAAATTCCAAAAACCCTTTTTGGTTAATTTTTTCAAACTGGCACCGATGGTATAATTCCATTGATTAATGATAGGATTACTATTGATGACATATAGTTTTTCAGGAGTAGCCGATTTAGGTGCTGCAAATTTGAATTCATCAATGGCACCCAAGCCCAGAAAACTCAGGGTTGTTGTTGGATTGATCTTAGTAGTGGTTTTAAATTGAAAGTCCCAATAGTTAGGTCTGATCGGTAAATCAATGGCTTGAAATAACAACTGTAAATAACTTCTTCGAACAGAAGCGAGGTAAGTTGTTTTCTTATCCATGGGACCATCCAATGTTAGTGCAAGTTCTGTTGCACTCAGTATCACATTACCTTGTGTTCGCTTATCGTTACCCGATTTTTGTCTGAATTGTAATACGCTACTCAAAGCATTGTCATAGCGTGCATCAAAGGCGCTGGAACTGAGTTTTACTTCTTCAATAAAATTGGCATTCAAAATACCTTGTGGTCCACCCCCACTTCCCTGTGTACCAAAGTGATTGATGACCGGTATTTCAATACCGTCGAGATAATACACATTCTCATTAGGTGCACCGCCACGAATGATGATGTCATTGCGGAAACCTCCTCCACCAACACCACCACCAACTCCGGGAAGCGATTGAACGACTTTACTGATATCGAAATTTCCACCGGGGTTTCTTTTGATTTCTTCCGTGGTCATTTTCTGAACACTCAGCGGTGTTTCAATACTAGCAGCTCTGGCAGTTGCTCTTCTGCCTGAAACCGTTACTTCACCTAAAGAAGAAGCAATGGGCTCTGCCTCGAGTGTAATTACATTGATATTTCCGTTGGTGATGAGAACATTATTCAGATTCAACGGTTTATATCCTAGGGCATTGATACTGATATTATAAGTGCCCGGAATAAGACTTGTAAATCGAAAAACACCCACTGAATCTGTGAGGGTATTTTTACCGGAAGGAGATAATAATACCGCAGCTGCTGAAACCGGACGCTGTGTATTTTTGTCGATCAGGGTGCCGGTCAAACTTCCCTGCTGCGTACTTTGAGCCTGCAGTTCCAAAAGAAAAAAGGCTCCCAAACTCATCCATAAGAGCGATAAACGACGTAACATATGCTTGCTTTTATTTTCGAAAGACAAAGAAATAAAAAAATTGTTCAAAATTGAAATAATATTATTCCAAAATTGTAATTTTAATACATGAAGCCGATAGAACAATTATGGAAAAGCTTTGAAAATCAGCATCCCAAGGCTACGCTCACAGATTTTGGGGTATGGTTAATTAAAAATGACCAGCCTGGAAAACAGCTTACCAAGCAACCTGCTGATCAGGAGAACAGCAGTGTTAAGAAAAAAGTATCTGGCAGGATGACATCTACGGATATGGTAGGCATTTTTATTTCAAGGTTGTATCGTTTCTTAAGAATGGCCAGTAAAGATCTGTTGGCTAAACATGATATTGCATCAATTGATGAGTTTGCATTATTGGCAACACTATTGGTTCATCCGGGTATGACCAAAACAGAATTATTAAAACAAAACCTGATGGAGATTACCACAGGTAGTGAAATGCTGAAACGCTTTGTTGCGCGTAAATGGTTGATTGAGCAAAGAGATAAAAATGACAAAAGAATCACCAGACTTTCTTTGAGTGCAAAAGGTCAGCAGATCATTTTTGCATGCATGCAAACACTGGATGATATAGAAGATATCCTTTCACCCTTGAATACAAAAGAACAAGAAACCTTGTACCACTTACTGAATAGACTAGATGCATTTCACTCTGAAAAACACCAAGTGAAACAAGTGTCTTCTATTATTTCATAATGTACTTGTCACTTAATGTAACACAATGGTTTGCTCCATATCTTCTAATGCAACTCCTTTGGTTTCGGGCATCATCTTCCATACATACAGCAATTGAAGGAGCATCATGAATGCGAAGAATCCGAAGATATAAGTACCGGGTACATTAGCAGCGAAGAATGGAAATACCTGTGCAACCAATGCGGCAAATACCCAATGTGTTAAGCAACCAAAAGAGGCACCACTGGCACGAACTGAGTTAGGAAATAGCTCAGATAAAAACACCCAAATCACCGCGCCTTGTCCAACCGCATGTGCTGCGATAAATAGAAATACATAATAAACAATCATCGTTTTATCTGCTGCATTAAAAGACACTGCAATCAATGTAAGAGAAATGATATAACCGACAGAGCCAACATACATCAATAATTTTCTCCCAAACCGATCAATCAGGTACCAACCTGTAATGGTGAATATCAGATTCACTACACCAATACCTACAGATGAGAGTAAAGCGCCGCTTCTTTCAATACCTGCCATTTCAAAAACTTTTGGAGCGAAATAGATAATGGCATTGATACCTGACATTTGATTAAAGAAAGCGATCAGGAAAGCCAACACCAAAGGAGCCATGAATTTTTTAGAGAACAGCGATTCTTTGACCTGTGTTACTGAGTTGCGAATGGCATCAATCATGGCATCGGTTGCTTCTCCAGTAATCGCGAGTACTTTCTTAGCTGCTTCCGCATCATTTTTATACAAAACCAACCATCTTGGTGTTTCGGGTGTAAATAACATCATCACTGAAAATAAAAGTGAAGGAACAGCCACTACGCCCAACATCCATCTCCAGTCGTTCTCACCACCTAAGCCTTGTAATAAATAATTAGAAAAATACGCCAGTAAAATTCCGGCTACTACATTTAGCTGAAAAGAGATTACCATTCTACCACGGTATTTCGGTGGTGCAATTTCTGAGATATAAACGGGCGCCACCACAGAAGAAGCGCCAATACTCAATCCACTTAAAAAACGAAAAATCATAAACGTATACACATCTTGCGCCAAAGCAGCCCCAACAGAAGTTACCAGAAATAAAATACCAATCCAAAACAAGGTCTTCTTTCTTCCGATGCGATTGGCAGGAATATTTCCCAATGCAGCGCCAAAAACAGTTCCATACAATGCCATCGCGATGGCGGTTCCATGCATCCAGTCGCTGAGGTTCCATAAAGATTGAATGGCTTGTTCAGCACCGGATATAACAGCTACATCCAAACCAAATAACAATCCACCCAAACCCACCGTGATAGACCATAAGGCAAGCTTCTTATGCATAAGCAGATCAATTAATGCTATAAGGTACTAAAAATCATGGGATGCTGATAAATGAACATACAACCAGTTTTACGAAAGAGCATATCAGGTAAAAAAAGACCCGCCTTTGGCGGGTCTGGTTGTTCATTAGGGTTACAAATACAATTCGTTAATAATCCCCCCGGATAATCGCTGATCGTTCTTTGTTATGCAGAATGAATACCTTTTGCAATGAAAGTAGCAGTAGATAATCATTCTTAGATATCTCTTCGATAAGTTATAGCCGGAAGTAGATGAATAAAATGATTTAGTAGATATGACAATCCAATTTATTATTTAGCCGGTGTTAGAATGATATTTCTATACTCCACTGGACCATGATCTCCCTGTAACATAATTGGACCAGGCTCTCCTTCTTTACTATCCAATGCTCCGCCAGTAATTCCTGGTATGATTTGGTCTACAATAATCGGTTTTCCATTGGCTACAATTGTAACCCTGCGACCGATAAGGGTGATATCATAGGTTTGCCACTCGCCTGGTGCTTTTGCTACCATTTCATTGGGTGTTAAGAATCCGTAGATGCCTCCGAAATAAGTTGAAGAAGGTTCTTTACCAGCGTTATCCTCTACTTGTACTTCATAACGTCCGCGCAAATACACACCACTATTGCTTCCTGCAGGATAACGAAATTCAATATGCAGTTTGAAATCTGTGAATGTTTGATCTGTAATCAGATTGGTTCCTGATTTAGCACTGGTTAATACGCCATTGATATTCTGCCATTGGTTGTTCTTGCCTTGTCCGTGCCAACCACTAATATCCTTGTTATTCAACAATTGAATAGGTTCTCCCCAAACAACAGGTGTTGTTCGCTTCAACAAAGGCGCTCGTTCTCCAGTAAACGTATACGTCTTACCATTGCTTGCCTGAATGGTTCCTTTGAGTTGATCATTTTCAAGCGTGGCTTCTAGTATCATTTCTTTATCTGTACGATCCCATTGTGGTGGAATGGAAAAATGAATTTTCCCTTCTTTCACATGCACTTGTGCAATGGGTCTGGCACTTCCTCCATCGGCTACAAATTGTCCAACCAAAGTTTTGATCCCCGATAATTTAACCTCTAACCAAGAGGGGGCTATTCTGTCTCCCATGTTTACTGTAAGATCCCATCGACCGATGATATCATTATCGGCGATTGCTACTTGTCGTTTAGTGAAACTACTTAGGCTTATGGCTGAAAAGACAACCGCCACTAAAAAGAAACCTCGAAACAAAATTCGGCTCATGATCACATCATTTTAGCTATGAAGATAACCAAAATAGGATACTTATGGTTTCAAAACACTGCAGCTCAAAACCGCACAAAACAAATAAGTAATTGATTATTATATATTTATTTTTCTTTGAAAAGCTTACCAATATTTTGTGTTTGATGATGAAAATAACGCTATCCACATCACAAAAAGGGTGATATAAAGTTTTTTTGTATCTTTTCTACCCTATCTAATACCTAAAATAACTTTTATGAAAAAATTGTTACCGCACTTGTGGTGCTGGTGCTTGCTATTATGTAGCACACTTAGTATTGCACAAAACCGCACAATTACGGGCAAAGTTGCAGACGCAAAAGGACAGCCCGTTCCTTATGCCAGTATTCTGATCAAAGGCACCAAAACAGGAGCCAATGCCAATGAAGAAGGCGCATTTACACTTGCTATTCCTTCCGGAAAAGTAGTCTTACAAGTCAAAGCCATCGGGTATGAAGACAAAGAAGTAGAGGTTGGCACCAGTAACAATCTTTCCATCTCACTGCGAAGCGGTACAGCCATGAGTGAAGTGGTAGTAACCGCTTTTGGTGTGAAGCAACAGAAAAAAGCATTGGGTTATGCAGCTACAGAGATCAGTAACAAAGATCTTTTAGAAAGTAAACAACCCAATCTCATCAACGCCATCCAAGGACGTGTTGCCGGTGTTCAGATCAATTCTACCGGTGGTGGCCCTGGTCAGGGTGCCAGAATTGTAATTCGCGGACCCAAAAGTTCATTAGGTAGTAACCAGCCCTTGTTTGTTATTGATGGTGTGATCGTTGATAACAGCACGGTGGTAGAAGGTGGCAATGCCGCCTTAAGAGGTATGAGTAACAGGATCTCTGATTTGAATCCTGATGATATCGAAAGTCTTTCCATTTTAAGAGGTGGTGCAGCTACTGCCTTATATGGTTTCAGAGGTAGTAATGGTGTGATCGTGATCACGACCAAGAGTGCCAAGACCGGTAAGATGAGAGTGAGCTATACGTCTACCGTAGGTACAGAAGAAGTCAACAAATTTCCTGATGTACAAACCACCTATACACAAGGTTATAACAACGTATACAACAGAAACGATTTCTTCCCTTCATTTGGTCCAACCGTAGCAGCCGGTAAAACACTGGATCCTACTCACCCTGATCAACTGTTCAATCACTATGCCAGAGCCTATGAAAGAGGTTATCAATATCGAAACACCGTAAACATCAGCGGGGGAACTGAAAAAGCATTGATCAATTCTTCTTTTGGATATTTCAAACATAAAGGCGTTATGCCGAATACGGATTACTCTAATTTCAATGCACGTTTGAATGCTACATTGAAACTGAGTGACAAATTAAAATTGAATCCATCCGTAAATTATATCAGTAGTGGTGGTCTTCGTTACAATGCAGATCGTTTCAATGAAGGTCTTACTTATTGGAGTCCGAGATGGGATGTACGTGATTATAAAAATGAAGACGGTACGCATAAGACCTATGGTAATAACAATCCGATCTTCGGTGCCTACTACAACCTGTTCAAGGATAAGGTTGATCGTGTAATCTCGAATGTTGCCATTAACTATGCTCCCATCAGTTGGCTTGATATCAGTTATCGTGTAGGTTATGATTTCACATCCGACAGCAGAAGAGCAACAGCTCCTGCACAGGTAGCTCGTACTGGCGTCATCAACTTTGCGGATAATGCTTTGGGCTTTGTAGGAGAATATCGCATCCTCAATAAAATACTCAACAGCAACTTATTGGTGACCGGTAAATTCAATCTGAGTGATCAATTTGGTTTAACCGTAAGAGCCGGTCATGATCTTGTTGATCAAACCTATAATTTTCAGCAAACAGAAGGACGAGAGTTAGATGTACCCACACTCCTCTCTTTGAACAATGCAAAATTCGTTACACAGAATAGCCGTCAAACAGCCTTGAGAACCATGGGGATCTTTGGTGATGCTACTTTGAGCTATCGCAACTTTGTATATCTCTCACTCACCGGTCGTAATGATTGGGCAAGTTCTGTTGCCAGTGGTAACCAAAGTTTCTTCTATCCAAGTGCCAGTTTGAGTTATGTATTTAGTCAGCATTTTGAATTGCCATCTTGGATCTCTTATGGTAAACTGCGTAGCTCCTTTGCTAAGATCGGTATCGCTCCGGTAACACCTTATCTCACCAACACTTATTACAACAACGCATTTGGACAACCTGTGAACAATGTGATCGGTTGGACAAGAGATGATGTAAGAGGTGCAACCGAACTAAGACCTGAGTTCACGGATAACCGTGAAGTAGGTTTAGAAATGCAGTTCCTCAATAACCGTGTAGGTTTTGATGTCAGCTATTATAAGATCAACAGTAAGGATGTTGTAAATCCGGTACTGGTTCCCAATTCAACAGGATTCAACTCTTTTATCTTGAACTCAGGTGAAATTGAAAACAAGGGTATTGAATTGGTTGTGAATGGTACCCCTGTTAAGACCAATAACTTTACATGGGATGCAAGTGTGAACTTCACCAGCAATAGAAATAAAGTGATCAGCCTGGCTCCCGGCTTAACAGATATTGTTATAGGAAGTCAGTTTGGTTATCTCAACAGTGGCGCAACACAACGTTGGGTAGTAGGTCAGCCGGTAGGTGGTTTGTATGGTATCGCTTATCAGCGTTTTTATGGATCTGCCACAGACGACAGGATCACTCTTCGCAGAGATCTTCCTATGTTGATCGCAACAACAGGTACAGGTGCGGGTTTCCCGATTCGTGATGTTACCAACCAACGTTTATTGGGTAATTCACAACCACGTGCGATCTGGGGTATCAACAACAGTTTTACATATAAAAATCTTACCCTCTCTGTATTGTTTGATATCAGAAGTGGTTTTGAGCGATTCAATCAACTCGGAAATTTCATGAGTGCATTTGGTATTGCTAAATACACAGAAGATCGTAACAGCACACGTGTATTCCCGGGTGTGGTTGCAGGAGGTGCTGCCAACACACAAACTGTTTGGTTAGGACAACAGGTAGGACCTGATGGCAGAAACTACGGTGATGGTTTCTATAGAAATATACACAGAGGTGTTACTGAAAACTTTGTGGAAGATGCAGGATGGACTCGCTTACGTACATTGAGTTTATCATATGGTTTACCTGCTAAGCTCTTCAAAAAACAAAACTTCATTAAAGATGCTTCTGTTACGTTAACAGGAAACAATCTTTTATTGTGGACCAAGTTTTCGGGTTTTGATCCTGAAAATAGTTCAACAAGTGCAGACAGCAATGCGGATGGTTTTGCAGGATTTACCTATCCTGGTGTTCGCAGTTATTTCCTGACACTGAACGTTAATTTCTAACATCCAAACCTGAAGATCATGAAAAAAAATAGTATCAATCCCAATCGACTTCTCTGCTGTTTGTTACTGGCAGTAACAATCATCGGTAGCAGTTGTAAGAAATATCTAGACATCAATAATGATCCCAACAGACCTACTGAAGCACCCATCAATGGTTTGTTAGCAGCTACTACTCAAAATACCGGACTCAATGTATTTCGTGTGGCAAATGCGGGACCCAATTATTATGTACAATACTTTGCTTCACCAAATGCGTCGAGTCCAACAGATATTTATGATCGTGTAGACTATAGTACGCTTTGGAGAAATTTATATGATAACATGACAGATCTGTATGACTTACAAGAGTTGTCTATTAAATTGAATAGCTCAGCACACTTAGGAATGGCAAAAGTGATGATGGCCATCAACCTCAGTTTAACAACCAACTTATGGGGTGATGTTCCTTTTTCTGAAGCATTCAAAGGCGATAATTTAACACCGAAGTTTGATGATGCACAACAATTGCATACGCAGTGTATCACTTTATTGGATGAAGGTATCACAGAGCTACGTAAAACTCCCACTGTTAGTGTAACGCCAGCAGCAGACTTCATGCATGGTAATGCAGCTGCTAGTTCAGCTGCTTGGAATACTACCAATAGGATCTGGTGGATTAGAACAGCGTATGCTATCAAGGCAAGATTGTTACAACAGTTATCCAAGACTACTGCGTATAGTGCCACTGCAGTTTTATCTGCTGTAGACAGTGCCTATACCAATAATAACATGGAATCCAGGGTTACTGTTTTTGCATTACGTAATCCATGGGCAACTGTAGCAAGAAATCAGGCCGGATTGGTTCTTGATGGTTGGTTGAGTACACAATTCATTAATAATTCAATGAATGCAAATACCGCCACTCAGGATCCGCGTTTACCCAGACTTACCAACCTTACTCGTTTCAATGATTACAGAGGAACACGTAATGGAGTAGGCCGTGTAGGTACGGGAACTACCAATGATGAATGTTATCTTGTATTAGCAGGTTATTATAGTGGTGATGCTTCTCCACTTTTTGTAAGTACCTATGAAGAGGTAAAATTCATTGAAGCCGAAGCTGCATTAAGAGCTGCCAATCCAACTAGGGCTTACACTGCTTATTTGGAAGGTATCAGAGCCAATATGAATAAGATAGGAGTAAGTGCAACGGATAGAGATGCTTATCTTCTAAGAGCTACCGTTGGTGTAGGAAGTGGCGCATTAACACAAGCCAGAATTCTGGAAGAAAAATACAAAGCGCTCTTTCTTTCTCCGGTAACTTTTGATGATGCTAGAAGATTCAATTATGCGTATACTGGTTTTCAATTACCAGTAGGTGCTATTCTTACTTCTCCCATCAGAAGACTGGATTATCCCTCCAGTGAAAAAACAAGAAATAGCAAGACGCCTAATGTTGGTGCTTTGACTACGAGATTATGGTGGGATGCGAATTAGGAGATAGCGAATAGTTGATAGCGAATAATAAAAAGTGGCGGTCTTTGTAAGACCGCCACTTTTTATTCATGCAGGGATCGTTACTATTGGCCTACCCATTTTTTAAATTCTCCTGCATTTTCCTGACTAATTTGAATTGGTTGAAAACTATCCAACTGCATACTCACCATAATTTTACCTCCACCTACAGGTTTAAAGGAGTGTATATATTGAACACTAATAATCACCTGACGATTCGCCCTGAAAAAAAGATGTTCGGGTAATTCTTCCATTAACAGGTTCAAATTAGTTCCTTCAATGATGAATTTTTTTCCTGTATTAGAAATACAAAAAACAACTTTATTAACAGTATAAATAACTACAAGGTCTGATACAGGTAAAATAATATACTCCGTACCTAACTTGGCAATCACTCTTTTCCGCTTCGGCTTGTGTGATGAATAAGAAAGTGGAACAACCATCTTTTCCGGCTCATGTTGATCATAGACTGTACTGTAACTCATTTTTTTCAGGAGCATGCTCTTCCAATTTTAATTGTACTACGAATAACTAATGATTTCAATTCCTCTGAATGGTTACGTGCATTAATATATTATGTGAAATGAAATTTCACGATCTCCTTGTATTAAAAGAAGACCTAGCAGTTAGGCAATAAAAGCAGGTTTGTTAGGATCTAGTGTTGAAAGGCAATAACATGGTTTTGATCACTATTTTCCAATGCTACTGAACATCTCATTTCAACCTATGATTGAGCTGTTAAATTTCCTATTGATTTGGTAGATTTAGTTCCCGTTCGTTTATGTATAGCGCCTTTTAAAAAAATACTTTTTTTACATTCTTAAAATCCTTTAACAAAAAATGCCGCATGACTGCGGCATTTGAAGTAAAAAAAAACGAACACTAAAAATTAATACCCTGGATTTTGTTTAAAGTTACCATTGAAGTTAATCTCAGCGTTTGGATAAGGAAGTTGAAAACGATGATCATTTACACCCATGTTTAAGAAAAGGTAAGTAGTACCTGTTCCATCTGCACGATCGCCTCTGGTTCCATCTCTGTTGATGGGTTGATTCAATCGCTTCAGATCAAAAAAACGATCTCCTTCAAATGCCAGCTCCAATCTACGTTGTCTGAGAATTTCAGTAATCAATGCTGACCCTGAAAGATTGGTAATTGGTTGATAATTGGTATAACGCTGAGCGCCTAACAAGTTTAGATCAGCCAATGCTGCTGTTTCATTACCCGAACGAGCATAAGATTCTGCACGATTCAAAAGTACTTCTGCGGTACGCAAAATTTTTATATCCAATACACCCAGATTACCACCTGTTCTTCCACGATATTTATTGACATGATTTTGCAATACTCCGTTGTATGGACTGGTAACAATATAAGCACCTGTTCTTACATCACTTGCAGCATATTCTTGTCTTAAATTATATTCTACTACATACTCGGAACGAATATTGCCACTCGTAATCTGGTAATAGTTTACACCTGGAGTATTGATATCATCCTGACTTGTATTCATTACTTTAAACAAAACACCATTATTGGTTTCGTC
>VFQN01003064.1_pt1 | contig 24679 bp, 33 predicted proteins | sample 3512371 | NCBI WGS metagenome assembly VFQN01 (sample SAMN10412370, study PRJNA504923) | tailings metagenome | isolation source: Replicate 2 from Balatoc abandoned mine | place: Philippines: Itogon, Benguet | collected 2017-08-28 | reverse complement strand
TCCCTTGCGCCGTGCCCCGCCCTCTCCTCCGGTCCGACGGCCTCCACCCTCCCCGCGCCGCTCCCCCAGTCCCTCTCCCCGCCGCTCCCATGCACCTTCTCATGACAATGACGATGATGATGATGATGACGACGACGACGACGATGATGATGGCAACAACCGCTCTCCTTCGGTTCGCCGCCCGCCCTCCCCTTCCGCCAAGCGCCCTGCCCCGGCTCCCCCCACCCGCCGCCCACCACCCTCTCCCCGCCGCCTGCCCTCCCCCAGCCCCTCTCCCCGCCGCTCCCCTGCACCTTCCCCTGATGGTGACGAGGATGACGATGATGATGACGACCGCTCTCCATCCCCTCGTCGCTCCCCTCCCAGGCCTCCCGTCAGGCGGGCCCCATCACCTCCCCGCACCAAGCGCCCGCCTCCCTCTCCCCCGGTCCGCCGCTCTCCGCCCTCCCCACGCCCCTCTCCCCGTCCCTCTCCCCGCCCCTCTCCCCGCCGCTCCCCTTCACCTGCCCGTGGCAATGACGACTAGTTCTCAGGCTTGGAGGATGACATATAAGGCAAATATTGACTGGCATGCCGCCGTTTAGCTGCTCTTCACTACTGTAACAGGACTGCTCGGTGGAGGGCGGTGCTGCCGTGCAGGGGTCAATAATGTAGGCCAATTGCCGTGGTCAGAGTTCAGGCAATAATCTGTGAGTGGAATTTATGTGTACATAGGCACGACTGAGCATGCACATATCTGCATAGGCGAGCGGCTGGCTTGTCCTAGCGTGCGTCATATAGGGCCCATAGGGCCACATCCACAGTTCCTGTTGGGAGACGGTCCGTTAGTGAGCATAGCATGCTTCCTGCTCCGTACCCCCAGCTGACATCTATATCTGCAATGCGCAGGGCCTGCTTCGCTGTATCAAAGCTAAGTCATCATCATTTGTTTCTGACTAAAGATTCAAAGGGCTCATATATTGGTTTTGCGTGCGAAAGTGTGTTGCACCATTGTTTGTTGCACTGGTCGATACCGGCGTTGTGGCTTTGGTGTGGTGTGGGGCGTCGAGGTGGATTAGGGCGAGCGCCGCGAAGACATCATTTATCCACGCGAATCTGCAAAAGCCCCGCTCCGGCACCTAGCACGTCATCTGAACACAAGTAGCGGAGTACGTGCAGTTTCCATCGGGCTGGGCTGTTTGCCTGTTCCTGGTGGTGTTTGGCGCCACCCCATACCAGCTCCACGCACACACGTTGGGGGCTGCTGTACGCGTATGCCTCGCTGGTATCTGCTTACTTCAGACATTATGAGCAGGGAATTGTGAGCATAGACGCAAGACAGTCTTGCTGTAACCAGCTCTCACTCTGTTCTTACGGCCAGTACTCCCTGATGGAGGCGCCTCTACGTACGCAAGCCCACCGCCCACTCCGGCGGTAAGCAACCAATCAATTCAATTCCATGCGAAGGTAGGCCTCCTTCAAACGAAGGCTGCTGTCGTACTCAGCTATTGACACAAAAGTCAACAGGCAGCAGCAGTAAAGCCAGCCAACTACCGTAACAAGGGGCACAACAATGGCAACCCTTGCCATGCATTTGGGCACAGGAGCCGGCAGTCTGTGACATGTGTCTTCCAGAACGCAGAGCAGGGAGCACTTGCACCCCACTTTGCCTCATCCTCATGCGGATTCACCGCCAGCCGCCATACTCAGCTCCCCACGCCTCCGGTACTTGTCCAACCCGCACAGCATCGGATGCTTCCACACAGGCCATACCGCCAAGCCCCCGCCGCCGCCGCCGCCCACGCACCCGGCCCCAAGCGGCTTTACACACACCCAACACCCCTCTCTCCCCTCTCTCCCTCTCGCCTAGCACCACACCTGCCGTCCGCACCTCCTATCCTGCCAATCCACTTCCCATTATGGCGCCTTTCCGGCCCTCTGCCGTCCCCGGCCGAACCCGGACCTGCCCACCCCACCCCACCCCACCCCACCCGACCCTCGGCATCACTATTTCCGCTCTCTCCACCCCGGCCCGCTCATCATTTCCGCCTCGCCGCCGCCCCCTGCGGCACCTCCGCCCGCACCAGGCGCACCCCGTAGTGCGACAGCAGCACCCCGAATGCCCCCACCACGTGCGCCCCCGCCGCGTGCTGCCCCTCGGGCACCAGGCAGCTCACGTCCAGCAGCAGGCCCCCGGACACCGGCCGCACGCTGGAGGCGTCGCGCAGCACGTGCTGCTCCACCAGGCTGTGCAGCGTGGCCAGGATGACCTGTTAGGGTGCATGTGTATTAAGGGGCTGTGGGTTAAGGGTGTGTGGGAGACACGTGCTGCTAGGCGTCACGCAGCACGTGCTGCTCCACCAGGCTGTGCAGCGTGACCAGGATGACCTGGTGGGGTGTACGTGTATTACGGTGTGTGGGTGAGTGAACTGTGAGCATGTGCAGCTAGTCCTCGCGCAGCGCATGCTGCTCCACCAGGCTGTGCAGTGTGGCCAGGATGACCTGGTGGGGTGCATGCGTATTAAGCGATTGTGGGTGAAGGGTGTGTGCGAGGCACGAGTTGCGAGACGTCGCGCAGCATGTGCTGCTCCACCAGGCTGTACAGCGTGCCCAGGATGACCTGGTGAGGTGCATGTGTATTGAGGGTATAGGGGTGGCAGGGCGCCTGTCAGGGGTTCGCCCCCTGGGTTCTGTACAACAGCCGCACGGGGCACCCTTGTGCGTGCAGTACAGGTCAGCCCTAGCACACTGGGCAGCCAGGCCCGACGCCGGGTAAACGTGATGCCGTACCTTGATCTCGTGGCCCTGGAACACGATGTGGTACTCGTTGCCCTCGCGGTACGTCTCGTACTCGAACTTTCCGCCCAGGCCCTGCCGTACGGGCAGCCATAACGTACATTTATTGGTACTGCAAAGCCACGAACACCACACGGCCCGTTATACTACTGCATCACGTCTCCGTTACAGCAATGCATGACCTAGCGTGCAGGGGCAGGAAAACCTGCTGCCTAACGCTACTTGGGTGGGCAAGCTGGCCCCACGGGACACTACACGGGGCAACTCATCCGGTTGTGCAATTTTGCGAGCATGTGGGGCGTACACAATGCACAGGGCGTGCGGGCAAGACAGGCTGCAGGTTTCGTTCCCCACCAGTGTTTCCGTGCCTCCCTGACGCCTTACACGGTTTCCTCGCGTGTCACGCGCACCCCCATCAGCGCTAACGGCCCCCTGCATGCATGGCCATTCAACAGCACGGGCGTGCAGCGCGCCGTGCCCTGGCTGTGCCCCAGCCCGCAACCCCTGTGCTCCTTTTCCACGGACCGGCCCACCCCCAGAACTCCACCTCTCCCTGACGCTGCCTTCCTTGGCAACCTGACCAACTGCTGCCTCCATCATAGCAACACGCTGGACAGCCCTCTCCACGAAGCGCCCCTTCTGCAATGCGGCAGCCCACCTTCCAGAACTCCACCGCGCCCGCTCCAAAGCACGCCGCGTCTGTGACCTCCCGCATGGCTGCAGGTAGGGCGTTGAGGGCGGGGCCCTGCAGCAGCGGGCCCTCGTTGCGCACCTCCCACCTGGAGGGCGGAGGGTGGGAGCATGTGTAGCTGTGTGAGGAGTGTGGAATGACAGCGGCAGGGGTTGGGGACTGGGGCCCCGCAGCAGGGGATCCTCGCTGCGCACCTTTCATCTGTGCAGGTGCAGTAGTACAGGGCGTAAGAGTGGAGCAAGAGAGCATACGTTACGTACGGCATGCCGTACTGGGGCGCATGGCTCCCATACAGCAGCACGGCTGCAGGTTACACTGTTGTAGGGAACGGCATGTGAGATCCCTCCCTGCCGGCAGGTGCCGGGGGGGCAAGCCCTTGCCCGCCACCTGTAACCATGGGCCGTGTTTCCCCGGGCGTTGACCGGTGTCTATGCAGAACCTCTGCTCGTTGCCGGCAGTCCAGGGCTTCCTTCCCTCTCCGGCTTTGAATCCGTGCCCCCCTCCGCGGGCCCCGTCACAAGCACAAAGCCCCCGTGTCAACACCCCGCAGTATACCGGTAATTGCAGCTACCGGGCATAGTAGTCCATATAGCTTTTAAGGCTTGCGAAGAGCGGTACGTTGCAGCTTGTGGCTTGGGATAGTACCATAGCGCTCGGGCTTGTGGCCCGTAGGTACAGGACAGCTCCTGGCCGTCACCCCCAGGACCCGGTGTCCCCCGTTCCCGGCATGCAGTTGTGCTGCCGCACAAGGCAGCGCCTTACTCACCGTTCCGGTGGGTCGTCCATGAGAGGGTGGTGTGGCCGGGGGGCGGAGCTCCCGTGCGTCATGATACTGTGCGGGAGTCGCCGGCTGAGGCGCAGGGTGGTGTGGGACCCGCCCCCGGCGACCCCGGACGCTAGCGGCATCCGCAACGTCACTTCGTGGACCGTGTGCGTTGTGTAGTTTGAACAAAGTGATCTTAGCATGTTAGCTAGATCGTTGACGTTGACGCCGCGCTCCACCACGCCCACGGCGCGGCATTCGGTCACGCTCATCGCGGGAGCTCAGCGCCAGTGCGCAGCCAAGGAACGACAGACGACGCCTGCTGCTAATTGCCTGACCACTCCAGCATGTCAGCTAGGCTGCTGTGCTCAATAAGGTGTACCACGGTGTATATAATAAGGATTGCACAGTTGAGGGACAGAAAGAAGAGAGCGACGCAGCTGAAGTACGGATTGGATATTGCAGCTTGTAAACGGCGTATCAAGACGCTTCGCATTCACAGTCAGCTGGGCACGTCCACAGCCAGGTAGGTGAGCACAGTGTTGCCTCGCCACGGAGGGCAGGCGCAGCAGGCTCGTTGGAGCAGGTAAAAAGAGGTTGCAAGAGATATGGTAAGCTGAGCCGACATTGCAACACTGTTGGGTCCTGTCGCAGCAAATCAGTTTACCGTGAGGTGTGCAACATCACTGCGACGGGGACATCCCATGGTCATGCCACCCGCCTTTTCACGCTCCCCTGCTCCACGCCTGCCCACATCAAACAAAACAGCATGCAACCCACGCCGTGTCAAAGCGTAACAAGTTATACTGACGTTAACACATCTACGACCCGTCAGGTATGGAGGCAACATGCTGCAACATGTAACGTATGAGGGCATGCCGTAGCAGAGAGGCACCCACATCATTGCCACCCAGGAGGGTCCTTCGGACTACCAACACCCTATGCATATGCCATTCACCCCTCGATCCACGTCTGCTTAATGTGCAGTACATTGAAAGCTTGCCATCTATAACAGTGCAACATGCAGGTGCAACAGGTGCGTAACACAACAAATTATGCCATACCTGCTACTGCTGCTAGGCCGGCTGCTAGGCTGACAGGCCAGGGCCCCTAGCCCCCTGCTGCGCCACGGGCACCTACGGCGCTGCCAACCGCCTCATGCACGTACTGATGAGCATGCGACATGGTCAGGACATTTAGCATGTTGTCAAGCACATTGTGTCAGTACAAAAAGGACTCGGCCAAGGTCCTGGGATTCATGTGCAGCAGCACTAGGTACCGTATCGGACTCTTCCCCCATGCAGCCATTTTGGTAAACAAAGGACACCCGACAGTGGAGAGGCACGGTCTTTGAATTCATCGTAGCACAAAGCACACTATTCTGCCTCCACACCTTGCACAACTGCATGCGGTTGTGCAAACCACCTGTTTGGCTGGGATGTGCCAGCTCAGGCTCAATGTGGCCCTCACCTGCACCCTAGTCCAACCCTAATCTGCACTGCAGCACGGTGCGTCACTTATTGCAACCAAACCGTATCAAGCTACTGCTGAAATGCTCAGCCCCCTTGTATGCTACGGCTGCATTTAGCGCCACCACCTACACTAGCCGCACCTTGCGGCCTGCTCCCTCCGCCTGCGCTCCCCCGTCAACCCCCGGCACCGTCTCCCTACCTACCCCAACCAGCCCCATGCCAACCCCCAAGCACTCCACAACGGAAGCCCTTCTCTTCTACGCATGATCTCACGTGCCGACCACCTTCGTGGTTGCTATGGCGAGCTGGTTGCAATACACGCAGCGGCTGGACGCCTGCGTCCCTTGCTTGCGAAGCCTGTGCCAGCAGACCCCGCAGAGGCAGACGTGCACGATGCCAGGATGAAGGAAGCCAATAGTAGCTTCTCGGTCCCAACAGGCGGAGCACTTGCCGCCAAGGCCTCCTTGCGCGGACTGCGACCCTGGGCTTAACGGCTGCGACCCCTTCGTGGACTCCGTATGGCCGCGACCACGGCGACGCCGGGCTGCCTCCTCTGTCGCTTCCCGTTCACAGTGCCGCTCAAGCGCTTCCTCTACCGATGCGCGCTGACGCCGGGACTCGCGCTCGGAAGAGACTGCTGGGCGAGACTGTTTGGCGACCCAGTAGAGAACCAGCGCGCCGATGACCAGGCCAAAGGCAAACCGCACAGCAGCTATGGTGGCCAGCATTTGCTATCGCTAATTATGTATCAAGCCGGTGAGGCTTGGCTGGTTGTTGCGAAAGACGAGAGCAGAAAGCCCTAGAGAAGCCCAAAGCTCACAGCCGATCAATGTCAATATGCAACGGACATATAGAAGCGGCAAATTGAATCAAAGAGCTTGCAAGACGCTGCTGCGCAAATCCGCGCGGGAGTACCCGATACTCCAGCGTAAACTCGCCGTGACACACCATGCACAGCTCGGAAAGCATACAAAGATGCAGAAACTGCTGCTTGCAGGAAAGTATAACTTCAACGCCATGGCCATGGTACTAGGATCCGACTCAGCGCCCTGAACGTGGGACTCTCCCTTGCTTGGCTGGCCAGCGGCCCCAACGTGGCATCGAGGGCCTCCCTATGCACCCCCTCCTTCCCGGCCCTAGCCGCCAAGGTTTCCGCCACTGCCCCCACATAAGATTCTGAACAGAATGCTAAGGGCCTAGGGAAATTCCCTGCACCCTTCACGCTTAGGCGACGCCAGGGCCAGGCTCCGCGCACCATGCGTGCATACTGCATGCTCTGCCACCGTGCACATGTTGACTCTCCTCCGCACTGTTTGCCCCCATCTGCCCCGGAGCTCATATGCCGCCCATCCTGCTCAGGCTCTGCATGCAGCACGTTGCCTAAGCTTACGGGCACCCCCCTAAGTCCTTCACAGCCCACTCCCACACACACCTTGCCCAAGCCTATGCACCATCCCCGTCCCAAAGCGTGCCCGTCCGACCGCCATCTCCGCTCAACCGCATGCCATACCGCTGCCTTCCCTACCTGGTCACGTGCACGCACAGGCGCGCGCCAGCCCACTCCAGGGCTCGCCCGTTGGCCCTCGCTCCACCAAATATCCTTGCATCCCTCTCGCTTCCCTGCTCACCGGACCCGGCTCGCCACCACCACAATGCCCCTCCACCCTTCGCAGGTGGCGCCATACACCGGCGCACGCGAGGCATCACACATGCCCATACTACAACCACTACTTCTGCCCCTTACCCCCACCGTTGCAACTAAAGCGGTCGTCACCGCCGGCCTGCGGACGCAGAGCGACCCGAAGAAGAGCCAGAAGACGACCCGCCGCCGCCACCGCCACCTCCCCGCATGTAGAAGTTTTCTGACGGCAGGCGGCAGGCGTTGACGTCACACAGGTGCAGCGCGCCACTGCCGGCAGGTGTCTTGGGGGCGGGAGGGGCGTTGGGCTTTGTGCTAGCTTGGGAGGAGGTGGAGGAGGAGGAAGGGGACACCACGGCCTCGACTTCGATGGTGGTGGGCGGCGGCAGCGCGGCGAAGGCCTGGGGGTGGAACAGGGAGAGGGAGGGAGGGAAGGGAGCGGATAGCATTGGTGACCGGGTCTGTTAGCGCTTGGAGGTGCATGAGGCACGTGTCCAGCCAGGTGAGGGGCACCGGTGGCAGAGCGGAGCCATGGGGTCAAGGGCACGCGTGTTGGTTTGGTACCCCACCCGCTTCACGGTGTACCGCTCCCCCTTCACCCAACATCACCTCACGGTCCCCCCACCCTACATGACCTCCCCTCCACATGATCACTCCCTCACCCAACACGAACTCCCTCCACATGCTGACCCTCTCACCCGCTTCACGGTGTACCACTTTCACAGTGACACACTTTCAGGATATGCCCAGGAATAGGCCCAGAAGGCCGTCATGGTTTCCTCGGTACGGTCGCGGACCCCCGGCCCGGTCCGGTGCCCGGCCCCCCTCCTGCCCTGGGCTACTCGCCACGCATGCAACCACTTCAACAGTGCACGGCCCCCACCGCACCGCACCTGCTTCATGGTGTGCCGCTCGAAGGGCTTGAGCTCCGCCATGCCCTGCTGCCGCCACGCGCTGGCCGCGCCGTCCAGCACCTCCCGCCGCCGAGTGTCGCGCAGGAAGTCGGGGAAGAACTTGACGCCCGCAACCTGCGGCGCGTGGTGCATCAGTACAAAATCTATATGGAGATCATCCGGGATCTCGGGAATGCGCTTAACGTATCGCATGCAACTTAGGCAAGGGGGTGACCTTGGGGTCGAGAAAGGGAGAGTAGCTGGGCGGTAGTGTGGTCCTGCGGGGAGCGCCGTCCTGTTCATGGCAGATGACGACCCGCACGGAGTACTAGAAACCCATCACCACCACCACCACCAGTGGATAGCTCAGATGATTCCAGATGGGCCAGCGGCAGGCAGCAGCACCACCTGCGCCGTTGACGCAGCGTCCTCGCAGCGTGACATGGAGTAGGGTATGAGAAAAGGCGACCTGCTCCACCCCACCTGCTCCAGGTCATCCAGCGGCACCACGTACGCCGACAGCGGTGTGCGCGGCTCTATGGGCGCGTTGGGCAGCACGAAGGCGCCCACTGCCACGCCGCCGCCGCGCCGCAGAGCCGCCGCCGCCGCCTGGCCGCCGGGGCTGGCGGCGCCGCTGGCCCGGCCGCCGGGGTTGGTGCGCGCGTCGGCCAGCACCACCTGCGGGCGTGAATAGGGCACACCGGTGCCGTACGGTATGCGGTGGCGGTCAGCAGGCACGAGTGCAGGTCTGCCGAAACCACCTGGGTCAGGGTGGTAATGGTTTAGAGTGGGAAGCAGTGCCCAGAGCACTACGGGGCAGTGTACCTTCGGCAGTTGTTTGAACATAAGAATGGGTTGCGGGTAATGGTCGGAGGGAGCGCGCCCAACGTGGAACGAGTGGCAGGTGGATCCGCGTAAGCAAAAGGAGTACGGGTAACCCCCTATCGTCCAATCGGGTGCTGTCCCCATGCCTCACCTTGTAGTAGTGCGTCGGCACGGACACCAGGGCGGGAGGCTGGCCTGAGGGGCAGGGGGCGGTGCGAGGTGCAAGGTGTGGGGCGCAAGACATAAGCTGCGGGGCGCAAGGGACTCATTGGGAGATTATCTGCGCCTCCGAGGTGGGGCCATGCTGAAGTTCCGGCCTGTGTAGGGCCAGCCTGGCGCAAGAACGGGCCTGTGCAGACATGGGCTACGTAGGAACGCACACGGATGCCGCATCTGGCACTCGGAACGGCCGGCACACGGTGAAGGGACAGCAGGTGTGGCCGGTCCCACAGGCAGCTTTCATCGCCGTGGAAGATGACAACCCTTCCAGAGTGCTGCCACGGGCGCGTCCCCGTCTGCGACACGCCAGCTGCATCGCCGCTGCGTACCGTACCTGCAAACACGCGTGCTGACCCTTGTCAAAGGGACAGGGGCCTGCCTGCCTGCCTGGTCCCGGAACCCGCAACTGAGGTGGTGCTGCAGGACTGTAGTGCAGGCATAACCCACGGTTGCGATTCCCCCGCCCCACCTATGAGGTCGTGCTGCAGGCGCCACTTGGCGGGGTCCTCCCCGTCCGCGGCGTTGGGCAGCCACAGCGGCCCTGTGATGCAGTACACGTCGCCGGCAGCCTCCGTCAGCTCCTTCACGAACCGCTCCAGGCGGGCCCAGTAGTCGCGGTTGAAGCCCTTGCCGGCCTGGCGGGTTTTGAAACGACGAGACAGTCCATGTTGATTGTATTCGTACGTGGTTCATATGGCTTTTACTGTGGGGAGCTGTATGCTTGTCAAACATGAGCGTCGGGATGCGGCTGAGCTTCCTGCCAGCTCTGTGGGAGGCACAGGGCGGACGGGAAAGCTGGAGGGCCGTGGGTGTGCGGCTGGCACGTGGCACGTGGCTGTCTGTCCAGTGCAGTGTAGCGGATGCGGTGCGGGATGTAGGCAAGTGAGCCTTATACGAAGCAAGACATAGAAGTAGCAAGCAGATCGGTGCGAGGCGAGGCAAAGCCGGAGAGTGGCATGTCGGGGACAATGGTCACTGTCGCTGAAGCTGACGCGCTGGGATACTTAGCTGAAAAGGAATAGCCGGCTGTGTCGGTTGCCCCCCGGCACGTGGCTGTGTGTCCAGTGCAGTGTGAGTGGGCTCGGCCCTCGGCACCCTTGCTTGTACCAAGCCCGTGCCGAACGCCCATTTGTGGGTTGATATTGACGAGGCATTGACGTACGCAGGCACATGCTACCACACCTGCGGGCTGATGTTGACGAGGCTGAATGTCTGGTCCATGGCCTGCTGGCTGTCCTTGTGGTTGGCTGCGGGCGCCTGGGTAGGGGGCAGCGGGCAAGGGAGCAGAAGTCGCTCATTGGTGCCTTGAGTATCACTCATTTGCCAGGAGGCCCAGGAGGCCCGCACATGAACACGCCGGGGCAGTGACAGTCCCGCGGCTGCCATTGTGGTTGTAAGCTGGGGCCTACTGGAGGTGACAGGTCGGCCAAAGGGCCGTGCCGGCTGCGAGCGGACACGGATCACGAGACGGCTCCGGCGCCAGTCGCAAGACCTTGAACGTACGGGTTGCGCCACACGCAGAAGTGGAGCAGGGGTGCCACACGGACTCCGTACATTGGTGCCGGTGCTCACAGGCGCCATGGCCTGCGTACACCGTCCTCCAACAGCGCCGAAACCTGGGTACCTGCCATCGTCCGATGTGCACGCCGTACCCATGTGCGGGACGTCGCGTGGTGTGGCATTCGCCATGCGTACCCTGCCCCGTCCCCTCCCCCTCCCCCCCGCTCCCTGTCAAAACTCCGTTCCCACACTCACCATGTGTCCCCTGTCGTACCCGGACCCCCGGAAGTCGGACAGCTTGGCACTGAAGCGAGGCTCAATGGCGGGATCGGGGTAGAACTCGGACTTGTCCCTGCGGGTGGGTCGTGCAGTGCTGCGGTGTGGGCAAGAGCCTGGGGACCATGACCGGACCGAGACACAGCGGCGGCGTCCGGGGCCTAAGACACGAGCTGGTGGTGGGTGTTGAGACTTTTTGTTGCTGCCATGGCACGTGTTGCATTGTGCTTACTTGGCAAGCGTGGTGTCACGTTACGCCTAGCATCATCAAGATGCCTGTGCCGCCTCTTGGCATTTGTGCTCAGGACCGCCTATTGGAAAGTGCATATGCCTGTGACCCCGTTCTTGCGTACTCTTCGCCAAGGCTGCCCGGAATGCGTCCGTTGGCCCGACGGCAACCCAAGGACAAGCATGGACGCGGTACACACGTCATGGCACGCTCCAGTAAGCACGTGCCCGGCCCTGCCCCCACCTGTTGCCCTCGCCGGTCCACGACGCAGGCGTGATGTGCTCGATGACCCACTTTGGGTTGCGCGTACGGTAGTCGTACTCCGCGACATAGCCGTCGTACTGCCGTACGATGTGAGTCTCAGGGGCACCTGCCGGGTATGGGACGCGGCTTTGGCGTTACGGTGCAGCCAGTGGGGTGGGCCTCGGTGCCTGAGCAAAGCGGGCACAGGACATGCATGCCACGTGCCCTGTAGCCTGCCTGCTGCTGGGACAGTGCGGACATCTGTGGCGGCGCGGGCCGGCGAAGGCGTCGTCGCACGTCTGACCCCGACCAGGCCAGATCCGCTTGCATGCGGTCAACAGCCCCTTGTGTTGACTACAATGCCAGCTGGGGAAACGCAACGGTGGCGGGCGAAGATTATCCACACCCCACCGCACCCCAGCTGCAGGCGCCCGCCGAGCCATGGAGCGCTGCGCTGCGCTGGCTTGCTCCGAGCCTCTGTGGCCCACACGAGCCCATGCAGCTTGCACAGCTTTGCGCAGTGGCTCAACAGTTTGTGGTGCTCATGAGGTTGCTGCGCCTGGAAACCCACCTGACGCAACCGGAGGGACGGGGCCTTCAGTCCACACCGTATGCGGGAACCGCGGTGGAACCCTGGGCTACGCTCCTGCACTGCGTTGCTAGGCCTGGCATGCCCATGCCCTCCCGGGTCATTACAGTGATTGTTGTGTAGTATCTGTTCCGTGAAGCTCCTGCTGTTTGTCATGCCGTTGGTTGGGGCACACACCCACAGGCCGCTGCTCGAGTGCTGTTGCTCTCATGTTTGTGCCCGCCTCTTGCCACACAGAAGTGTTTCATGCCCGTCTGCGGTTAGCCCTACGACACTAATACGCTTCCTTACCGTACTTCAGTGCCTTGTGCTTCTGGTCCGGAGCAACACCAGCTGCAGGGGCGCAGTAGGGGTTCACACGGTAGTGAGGTAGGTAGGTAGAGCGGTGGGTTGCGCAACTGGCATCCCTGGTGAAGAAGACACTGACACACCGTCCCTTGCGACTTCCATTACGACAGTCACCGTTGGGAGGGATAGCCCGGTTTACCTCGCTTGATATCTGGTTTGAAGGTGGTGAGATAGATGTAGCAACCTCCTGCTCCGACAGCCACTCCGACACCGAAACCGGCGACCAAGTTCCTGTCAGTACAGCATAATCTGATTGTTGGCCTTAGCAATATACTGCAATTCCGTAAGGATCATGCACTCGCAAGGCCCATGCAAGCGGCGGCACAGTCCTTCATGCCCTCATCGAACAACTGCTTACCTCATGGTTAGAGGAACCCTTGTTATGCTATGATGGCGCCATGCCTGGTCGATAAGGCAACCTGTCAGTGACCTTCTCCGCCGAAGGTTCGTACTGTCGCCCATGAAAGCTTCCATTAAGTCGCAAGTGCTTGGCGCTGCATGTGAGGTTTTTGACGACGGGCGCGATATAAAACACTTTTTTCACTCAGCTGGCTTTTATGCTGTGACACAGCATCCTGCGCAAAGTTGGTTTGCGACGTGGCGAGACCGCGGTGAAAGCGGCTTGGCTCTTACTACAAATCTGGGCACACTGCACGCATGGCTGAAGAGATGCTGGAAGAGGAGGAAACACACGCCGTGAGCCGGACAACAAGTAAGCTAATTGCCAGGTCTGGACGGCATTGCCGCGGAGCAGTACCTACACACTCGTTACCACACTGCGGTTGACACTTACACATGTTACTGAAGCTCACAGCGTAGTGGCTTTGTGCAGCAGCATTAGCGGAATGCCTTACGTCCGTCGGCCTCGTACTGCGCTGTCGCCCTGACCTTCCTCCCTTCCACCCTCATTCATGGCTCTGCTGCCCTCCCAGTGCCCCAGTACGGGGAATGCGAGTATTGGGACGCGCGCTACACCCGCGAGCCTAGCGCCTTTGACTGGTGTGTAGGCCGGAAAGGCGTGGCCAGTGCGATACAGACGGTCCTTACACCTGCCAGCAGGGGCGCCTGGGCGCAAGGGCTTGCATGGTCCGATGCCGTACCAACCCACATGAAATCACCACGCGGCATGCATATCACGTTTTACATGGCGACGACCATAACCGGTCGTCGCCCGGATTGCCGCATGCCACCTGCTTCCTGCCGTCATGTCACAACTGCCGGAGTGAACGTCCAGCCCAGTCTCTAAGCTCCGTCGACGCGGACTGGCGCAGCACGCCGCTGGCATGCAGCAGCAGGCTGCCAGCAGCTGCCCAGGCCCAGCATCACTGCCCGGCACACAGCGCCTGCTCACCTACAGCCTGCTCGAAGGCTCACGCCTAGCACATAGGGGGCCAGCTTTCCCTTAGACCAATGCCGAACGCTCGACTTTGACAGGCCCACTAGCCCAACGCCACAGTATCATGCCTCGGGCTCATGTCCCACCAAACTCTTGCACTGCGGGCCTTCCTCACGCATGACCTCCCCCTCTCACCTCCGGACCAACTCGATTGACCCACAGGTACCAGGGCTATGGCGGCCTCAAGTTCATCCTGCACCAGCTGTTCCCCTTGGACGCGCACCTGCTGCAGGTGGGCCAGCGTGTGCAGCTCCCATGTGGGCAGGCCTTTTGGGCGTGGGTATGGGCGTGGGTGGGGTTAGCATGGGAGTGCGCACATCTCAAAACACCAAGCCGCTGCACGTGGGGGGGTTAGGGCGGCATGGGTTCCGCGTTGGTTGTGGGTATACGGCAAGGCGTGCGCATGGATGGCCCCACAACCTGCCAGCCTGGTATACGGACACGTGCATGGTGGAACTGCGGTCCGGTAGTGGGTTTGGTGACACATGCACATTGCCGACATGCCCCCTCGTCCGCCCTTCTCCCTGCGAGCCCTATGCCCATTGCTGGCTACTAGCTAGTATGCGGTCACTCCGCGGCGCCCATTGCCTCATCGACTCGCTACAAAGCACCGCGGTCGCGTTATTTTGTCATAGCAATGTTCCTAACTCTGGCCCTCCAGGTGGGCGTTGGCAGCAGCCGGCTGCAGGAGGACATGGCCAAGGCGGGGTGGACCGACATCGTCAACATAGACTACAGCAAGGTGGCCATTACGCACATGGCGGAGCTGCACAGGGGATACCCCCAGCTGCAGTACAGGGTGGCGGACGCAAGGTGGGCAGAGGAGGGCGTCGTCAAAGTTCACGGGGTGTGAAAGTGCATAAGGGTGCGTCCCAGGCAGGACCCAAGCCCGTCCCAGTCAACTGGATCTCACGCTTGATAGGTGCCTTGTTGAATGAGCACGGGACGCTGTGTCGTGGCCGGGGGTTGAGGGACGGGGGACAGCATGTGTGGTGTGCGGGTAGGTAGGAAGCTAGACCCAGGTGGCAAGGTGACGAAGGGCGGGCACGTGGTGGAATGGCAAGGGGCCACATGTACAAGAGGCACAGGGCCGACGATGCTCGGAGACGGCTGAAAAAAGGAGGATACCAAAGGTGTTGTGGCGGTCGGCACAGGAGGCGTAAGCGGGGGAACAACGTGGTGTGGGTATTGCAGGCCACTGGTGATCAGGCTGCTTCAGGAGCAGAGGTCACGCGCCACAAGGGGGCTTTAGGTCCAAGGAGGGCTTACCGCATGCGCCCAATGCATTATGCACCTGCAGGCACATGCCCGAGTTTTCCGGCGGCTCGTTCGACGGCGTGCTGGACAAGGGCACGCTGGACGCCACCCTGTGCGGGGAGCGCAGCGGGCAGCACGCGGCGGCGATGCTGGCAGAGTGCCACAGGTAACGGGGGTCTAGGGAGGGCAGTGAGTGGGCATATGCAGGGAGTGGCGCAAAGGAGGGGCGGTGGTGACGCACAAGGAATAGGGGAAGCAGGCAGCACGCGCGGAGAGCCACAGGTGAGTGTGTGGGTTGCGGGTAAGGTGGCCTTGGAAGGGCGGCAGGGGGACAGAGAAGGGATTGAAGGCGGGCAGATGCGCGTCAGGGAGGCGAGGTGGACACCGTACCGCAGGTTGGATCAGCAAATACACGGGTAGGGCGGCATTGACTGAGCAAGGTCGGGGATGGGGTTGTGGAGGTGGGAGCGTGGCTGCGATAGGTGCACGCACGGGAGAGCAGAGGGCAGCACGCACCGGCATTGCCGGCGGGGTAGCCTGCGCGCTGTCCAGGTTAGTAGAATACCAGTGGGGATGTGGCCAAAGGGCAGGGTACCGTAGTGCGTACAAGTGCCGGCCCCATTGCAGAGGCTGCGCACGGCTGGGTCTCTCTGTCGCACACCTTGGGAAAGGGATATATAGGCACGTTGTGCTGTGTGGGGACCATGCAATACGCAATTACAAGCCAGCAGACCCAGATGCGTGCACGGTTGGTCCTGCTCCCTCATCAACCCTATGCCCACGTCCATGGCAATGACCACGTGTACATGGTGCTGCTGCCTGCACCGCTTGCGTGCGCAGGGTTCTACGGCCCGGCGGCACCCTCATGCTCGTCACGTACGGCGACCCCACCAGCCGCCTGCCGTACCTGGAGCAGCAGGACTGGACCATCAGCGTGTACGCAATTACCAAGCAGGCAAGCGCGGGGGAGCAAAGATGTAGGGGGTCTTTGGTTGCTCCGGTATTGTTCAAAGTGTGAAATTGTGTTAAGCACGTTATTGCAACCAATCCGTGGCATTGCATTGGTTCTAACCGTAGCTCTTAGTCTCATGGGGCCACTGAATGTACCGCAGCTTTGCAGGCATGGCACAAAAGAAGCTGGGTCCTGTTTTGAGCCCTGAGTCCTAGGCATTGCTACTAAACCCTGTTGTGACGCTACCTCTCATCCGCTCAGGAGGTGGTTGAATCGTTGGATGCAGAGCCAGTGGTACGGCCGCTGCTCAAGGGTGAGCGGCAGAAGCAGGGCGGGACGGTAACGGCTTTTTCAGGGCAGGCCAGCGCAGGCTGCGATGGAGCAGCGCGGGGCAGGGCAGGGCACGCCGGAGCATGGGCGCGTGGGAGATACAGTTGGGTAAGGCATGCCACCTTTACGGTACTGAACCCCACCGCAGTCAACCGAGACCTGGGACTACCTGGACATGCCTGGCCCTTGCTCCGTAAGGTGTCACGGCTTTGCCGTCCTTCACTTCCGTGTTGACCCCACACGCAGGCCCCTACCCCGCCACCAACGCCGACTGCATGGACGCTCTGTCGGGCCTGGAGGGCATCCACTTCGTGTACGTGTGCCGCAAGCCCGAGGCAGGGGAGGAGCGGCGGGCGGCGGCGGCAGGCAGGGCGGGCGCGGGGACGGAGGCGGGTCGGGGTCAGCGGGAAGGGAGCGAGGGGTTGGAGGGTGGGCGGAGAGAGGGCGGTGCAGACACACCGGACCCTGAGGCACCCAGCGGGGCAGTTGAAAGCAGCTGACAGGGGGCGGGAGGGGGGAGGGGGACGAGGGTAAGCATGGGCATGGAGAGAGGTTCCCAGGGTTGTGCATGAGCTGGCGTGAGCAAGAGCTGGGGCTGGGGAGGTGTGTGGGACTGAAGTGCACGTGAGCATGCGAGCGGCTGATGGGAAGGCAACTGGGTGCTTGCAAGTACTGAACGTGATCACTTGGGACAGGTGGCGAGGGGACGGGTGATGACGGCTCTGGGTCGATACGAAGCGGCGCGTGCAGCGGGCGAGACGGGTGCGGGGTGCGCTGCGTGGGGCAAGGGGCGTGCAAGGGGTGTGCAGCTGTGCACGTTCATACCGAAAGCGTGTGAACATTATGGATACCTGGCGACGATCCTTGCAGCAGCCCAGCTGCGGCCGCCCTGTTTTAAGCCCCGTAAACGTGGGACGGAAGGTCATAGCTGGGAGCTGTTGGGCACAGGGGAGGTTTGCGGACGCGGTGGTACGTGGTTAGTGCCAGGGGAACTCCCCTGGTTGGTGCTGATTGTGGGCCTTGCAGGCAAGCGACTTGCTGGAATGGGCACACACTGTGATCGACACGACAACCCTTGCATCGGAGGTTAAGACCTTGGGCGGGTGCTGGGAACTGTGGGAAGCATGGGTGCGTTTGACGGTACGGCGGTACGGCTGGGCAGTACGGCATGACGTGGCCACCGGGTGCGTGCGTGCTCCCCGGCCTATGAGCCTGGACTGTTGACAACGGGTCAGTTCTATCACCGTGATCGTCAGGCACTAGCAAACAGGGGACGGTTTATGGCACTACAAGGCTCGTGGGTGAGCGCCATTGAATCAGGGTTGACCAGGTGGGAGGGCACAGCTGCCCGCTGCACCGTACCGTACCGTACCGTACCGTAGGCGCAGCACCGTACCGTGCCGACTACCACCCGCCCCTCGCCAACCATGCAGTACGATCTCGTCCAGTCGTACCAAACTGTGTGAACACCCGAGCACCCAGGTGCATTTCCATGCGGTAAAGCGGCGCGCAGGGAGGAGCGCTGTGTCACAGTCCGCCTGCTTCTGCCCCTTCTTCGCTCCCTGCCCTCCAATCTACACCCGCAATCCCTACCAAGCTACAGCGCGTTTGCACCCCACACGGCAGTCCACGCATGTACCCAACATTGTAACCCATTCGCTCAGTTGCTCTTCGTAAGCACGGGTCATACCAAACCATAACCTCACTAAGCTAATGCTACGGAACACTCCCTCCAATAGCACCGATCCTGCACAGCACCAGGCCCGCACCCCTCTATGCCGCGCCAAATATGCCCGCACGCCACGTCCGCCATCCGAGCAGTCTTCCCTCCGGAAGCGCCTCTCCCAACCGGCATTCCGCACGCAAAGCCCCGTCCTGGCGTAGGAAGCTGCAGCCGCAGACATCCCAACTCAGAACCCCCATTCGCAGAGCCAATCGCCTGGGCTGTCCTGCGTACCCTGCTCTGCGCCTTGCCTCCCAGACCCCAGACGCTGCGGCTGGGGCTGAGGCCATGGCTATAAAACCGCCGCAGCCACGGCCATACGGGCCTCCGCGGGCGGCAGCAGCCGCATTAGCCAACCGACGAGCCCTCCCCTCCTTTGGCCGCGCTGCCCGCACTGCCCGCCGGAGGGCTTGACCGTGCGTTGCATTTCAGACCCCAGCCGCCGCGGCTGCGGCTGCGGCAGCCACGGCCGCGCGGGCCTCCGCAGGCGGCAGCAGCACCCGCAGCGCGCCCGGCGCCTCCTCCCACGCGATCCGGCACCACGTTAGGTAGGCTTCCGCAACGCACCACATGTCAGCGCCCGAAAGCACCTCGCCCCCCAGCACACTCGTCACCAGCTCAAGCGCCGATGTGATGTCGCCGGCCTTCATTATGGCTACGACAGCGGCCAGGGGCATGCATGGCGGGGTGCCGCCGTGCCCATGCCCCCCAGTGCCGCGGCTTGCTGCTGCAGCTGCTGCTGCCTGTGCCTGCGGCTGCACCGCATCCCCGCCCTCACGGTCAATCGCTGAGCAAAACTGTACCGGAAAGATACATGCAGCTAGGCACAGCACGTGCCCAAGGACTTGGCGTAGAGGTTGCAGCTTTTGCTGTATCTCACTGACACCCGACAGCCTCGCCGCTGCTGCTGCTTGTACCCGGGCGTGTAGCTTCAGCGCCGCCCCCAGTAGCTCCATCAGCCGCACGTCCCGCAGCAGCAGCTGCCGCCACGGGCAGTCCCCGCCGTCAACGCCGCCTCCCGCGGCGCCGTCGCCGCCAGCAGCACCGCCGCTGCCCATGGCACCACTGTCGCCCTGCCCAATGCCACCTTCGTTGCTACTGTTGCTGGAGCAGCCGCGCCCAGGAGCAGCAGCAGCAGCAGCAGCAGCAGGGCAACGGAATTGCTGGTGCTGCTGCTCGACCCCCGCGACCGCTGCCGCGTACTTGGCCATCGCCAGGCTGGCGCAGTACAGGGTAACGATTGAGCACGTCACGCCGCAGTCCAGCGTCTCCATTAGTGTGTCTGCGTCCACACCGGCCTCGCCCCATGCATTGAGGCCCTCCTGCCCGCCTCCCCGCCCCCCTCCCCGCCCCGCACCCCTGCCCAAAAGCTCCGCGCACACCTGCACGCCCTGCGACAGGGCCGGCAGCAGCTCTGCCATTGCGATGGACGAGCGCACTGCGTAACGCTCCGGCTGGCCATGAGGCCGGCCACCTGCCCCTGCACCTGCCCCCACCGCTGCCCCCGCCGCTGCCGCCGGCCCTCCCTCTGGCTGGCCAGAAGGCCCAGCGTCACGTACTGCTGCTGCCCCTGCCCCTGCTCCTGCGCCCGAACCGCCTTCCTCCGCCGCTGCCCCCTGCCCCGTCCGCTCATGCGCCCCGCCGTGCACGTCGCTGAGGCCTACTCCCTGTGGGTACTTGCCCATCGCCTGCTGCTGGCACAGGGTCGTGACACTCGACTGGGACGCGTAAAGCGCATCGTGAGCCACCTCCAACAGCCAAGTGACGCTCCGCCCTGGCTGGCGCCGCCGCCGGCCCTCCGCTGCCGCCGCCGCCGCCGCCACCCTCAGCTCCTCCACTGCCAGGCGCGTCCGGCGGCCCAGAGCCGACACCAGCTCCCCCACCTGCCCCAGCGGGCCGTGCAGCAGCACCTGTTCCCAGCACGACAAGGCGCCCACGAAGGTATGCGGGGGCAACCACACGGACCCGCCTTCGCTGCCCGCCCCCATGCGGGTCACCTGCCGCGTCACGCACGGCAGTAGGCCCGCAGCCAGCGCCGCGGCGGCGTCCGCGGATGGCTGAGCGGGCATATCTGGCGGTCAAGGGGGCGTGCAAGGCCCGGAAGTTAGTCTGGGTGCGGACGTGAGGGACACGAGGGCGTTCGGGGCGGTGAAGGGTGCTGCAGGGGATGTCAACATGGTGCGAGAGCGACGCGCTTAAGCATTTCTCGTGACGAAGCAAATTGCTGCGCTGAACTAATATGCTACGTGTTTCAGCATTGTGGCATGGTTTCGGCACTTGTGACACTGTGGCGTCCCTAAGGTACATAAGGCTTGCCATGGATGCAACAGTGAGGAACGGGGTGCATCACACATCAACGCATTGACATGAAGCCCTAGCTGCCGCCACAGATACGCAACAGTGCAACGTACCTAGCTCCTCCTGCGCCCAGTCAGGGTACTCGACCGGCTCCATCCCGACAACCAGCAGCGCCTCCGGGTGCTGCGCCGCAGCCACGTATGCCTCCCACCATGCCCGCAGCTGCGCCCTCGTGCGCCCCCGCAACCTCTGCCGCCCCCACACGTCCGGCAGCAGTGCCATTCGGGCGCACGCCAGGGCACCATGCAACAGCGCCGAGCCGTATCCCTTTGGCAGCAGCGGGCGGTTGCTCCCCCAGCCAGAGGCATCATCGTGCAGCTGCACCCCCGGCAGCTGCCCTCCCCAGCGGGCCAGCACCCCCCTGGCCAGGCGCAGGCACAGGGCGATGGTCGCAGAGCGATTTAGTGGGGGCAGGCTGTCGGGGGTAGCCAGCCCTGCTGCGTGCCACTCCTCAGCTGCTGCTGCGGCTGCCGCCGCACCAGGCTGGGGCCCCTCCCCTGCGGAGCTCCCGACCTGCCCACCCGCACACCCTGCCCCGCGGCCACCTCCCTCCTGCTCCTCCGCCGCCCCGCTGCTAACGTCTCTCCCCGCTGTTGCCGCTGCCGCCGCCGCAGCCGGTTGCTGTAGCTCGCTCTTTGGGCGCAGTGGGGCCTCCCGGAACGCCTCCCCGAGCATCTCTATCCAGGCACGCAAGGTGAACCCCGCGGGGTACAGGCCCACCGCAACGCGGCGCTGGGTTGCCACCCTGTCGTACTCGGCTGCGGCTCTGTGCTTGCCTTCGCACAACGGTTTATGGTGTGGCAGCACGATCACGGCGGGTCGCGGCCGGCCGAACAGGTCGCCCCCGTCCAGGGCGGCGCAGAGGTGGGCTATGTGGGTCAGAGCCAGAACGCCGCCGCAGGGCCGCCGAACCACGTCCACCCAGTCTAGGCCTATCATATGGCACGTGGCACGCAGCGCCGGCAGGAAGGTGGCGTGCAGGGCCAGTGCAGAGCGCTGTCGGCTGTCGTCCCCACACGCCAGGGCCGGTTCGGTGCCCAGCAGCAGCACCTGCTCCCAGTGCTCCAGCACCCACGAGGACTGCACCTGGTCCCGCAGGCTACGCAAGGGGTGCGGGGGAAGCTGCGGGAAGGTGACGCCAGAGCTGCCGCTGCTGCTCCTGCTGCTGCCGGTGCCCGCGGTACTGAGCCCCGCGCAGATGTCTTTGAGGTGCAGCAGGCCCAGGGAGAGCACCCTGACCAGGCCCACCGACTCTTGGAGCAGCACCTCGAGTTGGGACAGACTGATGTGCTGGGGCCTGGGTCCTTGCGGCTGACTCTGCCCTGGTCCAGCTGCGGTAGCTGGCGCCGCCTGTGCCGCCCGTGCCCGCTGCATATCTGGATCCCTGCGACGCTGTGCAATCTGCGCTGCACGTGCTGCGGGCTTGAGCTGCTCGGCGGCCTCTGCGAGGATTCGGGAGTAGCACTGAAGCGTGTCGGCCCGGAGCAGCGCCGGGCCGAGGACGTCGCAGCAGAAGCCCTTCCAAGCGCTGATCCAACGTTCCGGATGTATGAGAAACTGATTGCAGAGGCCTCTGCGGATGCCCGAGTAGCTGGTTGCGAGGCCATCGCACGTTCCGAAAGGGTTTGAACGCCGCAGCGCCAGGAAGAAGAGCGCCAGGAAAGCCGCCGTATTCCGGCTGGGATGCGTCCACAACTGCTTTATGTCATCGTCAGGGACCATCGCCCGGGCCAGGAGCTTCTCGTGGAGCTCTTTCGCCAAGTGCTCCGCGATGACAATCTCTACGTCATCCCCCGCAGCAGACTGCTGCTGTACATTCCCAGCTATTTCCAAAAGGTCAGAAAGGTTCAACCGGCGCCGTTGTGAAGCGCTCGCAGCAACACCTCTGGGAGCCATCGGAACGCAGAGATCGTCGCAGTGAATGGAAGGAGCGGACTGCCAAGGACTATGCTTAGAGGCGACAGGAAAGACGTGGTGTGTCGATGCTTATCCCAGCGACAAAGTCCCGGGAGCGTATCCCATGATGCAGGAGCTCCCCGGCCCTGCATGCCGGCACCGTCAACTCCGCCGTCGTCGCGCCAGACGCACATTGCCGCACCGACTGCGCCCACCCAGCTGTCACATGCACACGAGGGGCATGGGTATGTTGCTTCCCGCACTGCAGCAACGGTGGCTGCCCGTGGACGTACGCTACTGAACGTTTTTTTGTCCTGGGAAGGATCAGCGACCGGCGGACCGGGTTTCCCCATAGCAGACTGAACACCCCTCGCGCTGTGCATGCTGGAGCTGTCGGCCTCAAACAGCACACAGCCCAAACAACGGGCCGAACGGTCTTGCCCACAAACCCACAAACGTACACCGGCAGGGTGTGCCCCTGGTGTGCCCCTCCCCTGCGCCCAGCAGCGGGCGAGCCAGGTGTGCTGCGAATTGCTAGCGGTGCGCACGTGGTTGTCCGCAGTACGACTGTTAACACCAATAACGATTGGTGATTACAACTTCTGGTATTTGCAACAGGTGGACTCAGCCAACCTTGTGAAGGAGTGGCCCGGATGGACGAAGGTGACGTGGGTGGGCAGGTGGCGGATGCAGCGCGTGCCGTGCATGAGCGTACGCCTGCGTATACCACGGGTGGCGCGATGCTTTCACATTGCGCTCTGGGAGGGTGATGGAATGCACGGGGGCGTGGGACGGCACAATGGCGGCTGGGCCGTACGGCACGATGACGCGGCCACCAGATGCGTGCGTGTGCGTGCAGTGTGCCCAGGTGTGCCGCCCTACAACGTATGCAGGCACTAGCCCCTTGTGTGTATGTGACATCTGGGTGTGCGTAGTCGCTGCGGCGATATGTGTCGGTAACGACTCTGGATATGGTGAAGTTGTCGCGGTGTAAGGCTGGTGGAGGCAAGCGGGGGGAGGGTGGTGTAGCTGGGTGTAGCTCCTGCACGCAAGGGGTACGTCTTCTGAATGCTCCCACGCATGATGCCATGATCCCCTAACTTATTGACGGGAAAAGCTTTCGCACATCCTCCCTCCTTTCTCCGCTAAGCGTAGCCCTTGGCCATTTCCTTTGTTCAATCGCGTCCTCACTGTGACCCCTGCGTTTACACGCATCCGATGGCTCCCAGAGGTGTTGCTGCGAGCGCTTCACAGCGGCGCCGATCGCACCTTCCTGCCCTTTTGGGCGTAGCTAGGAGTGTACAGCAGCAGTCTGCCGCGGGGGATGCCATAGAGGTCACTGAATCGGAGATCGCCACCGCCGAGCGCGTGGCCGTAGAGCTGCAAATGCTCCTGGTCCGGTCCAAGGTACCTGAAGATGACGTGAAACAGTTGTGGACGCATCCCAGCCGGGATACGGCGGCTTTCCTGGCGCTCTTCTTCCTGGCGCTGCGGCATTCAAATCCTTTCGAAACACACGACGGCCCCGCGACCAGCTATACGAACATCCGCAGAGGCCTCTGCAATCATTTCCTCATACATCCGAGAGGTTGGAGCAGCACCTGGAAGGGCTTCTGTCGCGACGTCCTCGGCCCGGCGCTGCTCAAGGCCAACACGCTTCAGTGCTACTCCCGGCTCCTCGCGGAGGCCGCTGAGCAGCTCAAGTCGGCAGCAAATACAGTGCAGCTTGCAGAGCATGGCACGGATGCAGTTACGCAGCGGGCACGGGCGGCACAGGCGGCGCCAGCTACCGCAGCAGGACTAGGGCAGCAGCAGCCGCAAGGACCCATGCACCAGCCAGTCAACCTGTCTCAAATCGAGGTGCTGCTTCGGGAGTCGGTGGCTGTGGTCAGGGTTCTCGCCCTGGGCCTGCTGCACCTCAATGACATCTGCGCGGGGCTCAGTACCGCGGGCACCGGCAGAAGCAGGAGCAGCAGCGGCAGCTCTGGCGTCACCTTCCCGCAGCTTCCCCCGCACCCCTTGCGTAGCCTGCGCGACCAGGTGCAGTCCTCGTGGGTGCTGGAGCACTGCGCGCAGGTGCTGCTGCTGGCGCCTGCCCTGACGGGCGGGAACGGCAGCCGACAGCGCTCTGCACTGGCCCTGCACGCCACCTTCCTGCCAGATCTGTGTGACACGTGCCATACTGTACGCTTGGAGTGGGCGGACGTCGTTCGGCGGCCCTGCGGCGGCGTCCTGGCCCTGACCCACATGGCCCACCTCTGCGCCGCCCTGGACGGGGGCGACCTGTTCGGCCGGCCGCGACCCG
>VFQN01003063.1_pt1 | contig 24682 bp, 24 predicted proteins | sample 3512371 | NCBI WGS metagenome assembly VFQN01 (sample SAMN10412370, study PRJNA504923) | tailings metagenome | isolation source: Replicate 2 from Balatoc abandoned mine | place: Philippines: Itogon, Benguet | collected 2017-08-28 | reverse complement strand
GCATGCCGCTGGCGTCGGCACAGGCCGCTGTCGGGGTCAGAAGACCCCTCCCACAGAACCCCAGCCACAGGCTCCAGCCGTGGCCCGGACTCAACCCCGGTGGGAGCGGCCTTGGCCGCGACCGGGCCGATGCAGACCTCCATCCCGGTCAGAAAACCGCTCCTGCTCGAAACGCATCCGCTCGGCTACCCACCCGGCGCCTGCTTCGTCACCGCCGCCCGTATCTCCCGCAGCTTCGCCTTCACCCGCGCCGCGTTGTCCGGCCCCATGCGCAGCATGATCTTCTGCCCTTCCGACAGCTTTTCCAGCTCGGGGTCGGCGAAGGTGTAGAGCACCTTGGGCTGGGCGAGGCGCAGCGGGCCGGCAAGTTCGGGCGCGGCCAGCAGGTGGTCGATCACCTCGACCAGGCGATTGTTGAAATAGCCGTCCGGGTAGCCCAGTTCGACGTAGCGCTGCTGGAACGCAGGGTAGTTGCGCACATAGGCGTCGACGACGGCGGCGGTCGGTACGGTGTCGACCAGATGAATATATGTGCTGTAACGGGCGCCGTTGGATTCGTCCAGCACCAGGGTGTCGCCGCTGCCCGCGACGGCCGTGGGGCCGGGCACTGGTTTCACCGGCATCAGGCGGCGCGCCACTTTCTCGCGCGGCAGGTTGTCCACGGTGACGACGATGCGCCGCACGATGTCGGTGCTGTTGAACAGGGTGTCGACCGAGGCGCCGAACAGCGCGCGCAGCGCGGCCAGCAGTTTCGCGTCCGGGTCGACCTCGGCGCCTGCGGCGTCGGCGACCTCCGGCGCGGCGATCGGGTAGTGCGGCGCCGGCTCGGGCGCAGGCGCCTGAGGTTCGGGTGCCGTTACGACGGGCGCCTCGATCGGGGCCGGCGCGTCGGCCGGCTCCGCCCGTTGCTGCAGCCAGTACAGATAGCCGCCCACGCCCGCCACGGCCAGCACCACTGCCGAAACTGCCGCCGTTGATTTCTTCATGTCGGTCTACTCCCCGGTTGCGGTACAGCAGGATGGACAGACACGCGGCGATGAATATCCGGCTAAAACTTTTCGGGATGTGGCAGACCGCCCGCCAGCCGCGCCTTGGCAGGGACCGCAGGCCCTCCTTCGCACCAGCCAATTAACGATAATTCAATGACTTGGCGGCGAAGCCAGAACCGCTCGCTGGTGCTCCCCCCATTCGTCGCCGCCTCGCCCTCCGCATCCTGACGGTGACTTTTCGTCGCATGTCTCGCCATGAGCCGGGTGTTCGGGCATGCTGGCGCGCCTTGAGCAACCGACGCCCCCGAGACGCTGTGGCCCTCATTGCTCCGCCTTCCGCTGCGGTTTCGTCGCGCCCCGACTGGCGCGTATTCCTGCTGCTGCCGCTGCTGCACTTCGCCAGCGTGAAGCTGACGATGTCGCTCGCGTTGTCGCCGGAGAACGAGGTCGTGGTGTGGCTGCCGAACGCGGTGCTGCTGGCCGCACTGCTGCACTGGCAGGGCGCGCGCGGTGGCTGGATGGCAGCGCTTGTGCTGGCTTCCGACATCTACGCGAACATCCCGGCCTTCCCGCCCTTGCAGGCAACGCTGGTCAGCCTGTGCAATCTGTCCGAGGTGGCCTTCACCTATCTATTGATGCGCCGGCTCGGCGTTTCACCGGGGCTGGAACGCATCCACGATTTCGGCCGCTTCCTGCTGGCCGGGCCGCTGCTCGGCTCGCTCGGCGCCTCGCTGCTGGCCGGTGTCGTGCTGCTGACGCTGGACCGGGTCAGCGCGCCCTACTCGACCCTGACGCTGCTGTGGTGGTTCGGCGACGCGCTCGGGCTGCTCATCTACACACCCTTGCTGCTGGCCTTCCTGCGCCCCGACCCGGAAGGCGCGCGCGGTGGCCTGGCGGGCATCGCGATGGTGGGGCTGACGCTGGCCTTCGCCGCCCTGCTGTTCACCCAGCCGGTCAATGCCGGCGCCGCTTTCCACGTCGCGCTGACGCCACACCTTCTGCTGCTGCCGCTGCTGTGGGTGGCGGTGCGCTGCGGCACGCGCTGCACCGCGCTGACGGTGGCGCTGATCGCGCTCGGGGCCGCATGGTCGGTCACCACCGGACACCAGCCCTTCGGCGCGGCCTCGCCGCACGACACGATACTGCGCGCGCAGGAGTACATCCTGACGCTGAGCATCATCGGCATGGGGCTGTCCATCCTGCTGCGCGAACAGCGCGCGCTGGCGCAGGACCTCGAGGACAAGGTGCGCGAGCGCACGGTCGAGCTCGAAGCGTCGAACCGCCGTCTGGCCGAGTTGAGCGCCACCGACAGCCTGACCGGCATCGCCAACCGCCGCCGCTTCGACGAAACGATGGAAGCCGAGTGGGCACGCGCGCGCCGCAGCGGCGAGCCACTCGCGCTGTGCCTGCTCGACGTCGACCTGTTCAAGCCCTACAACGATCACTACGGCCACCTCGCCGGCGACGACTGCCTGCGCCTGGTGGCCGAGGTGATCAACGCGCACGTGCGCCGCGCCAGCGATCTGGTGGCGCGCTACGGCGGCGAGGAATTCGCCTTCATCATTCCCGGTGTCGATGCCGACGGCGCGCTCGCCACGGCGCACGCCGTCTGCGCCGCGCTGCAGGCACGCGGCCAGCCCCACGTGCGCTCGCCCTTCGGCGTGCTGACGGCCAGCATCGGCGTGGCCGTCATGGTGCCGACCGACGACGACACGCCGGACCAGCTGGTGCGGCTGGCCGATCAGGCGCTGTACGAGGCCAAGCGCGCCGGCCGCAATCGCGTGGTGCAGGTGGCCAGCGAAGACGTCGAAACACTGCGTGCCGTGCACCGCCGCTGACGCGGCAACGAGCGAGCGGTCACGCTCAGGCGGTGGCGCACACCACGCGATTGCGCCCCTGCCGCTTGGCCCGGTACAGGCACTCGTCGGCACCGGCGATCGCGGCGTCGAGCGAATCGTCGTCCGGCCGGCAGGCGGCAACACCGAAACTGGCGGTGATGCGCAGTTCGCCGCCGTCATCGAGCGGAATGCGCAGCGCCTCGATCGCGCTGCGCAGGCGCTCGGCGTGCTGGATGGCGCTGGCGACGTCGGTGTGCGGCATCAGCACGACGAATTCCTCGCCGCCGTAGCGCGCCGCCACGTCGCCGCGCCGGCTCTGTTCGCCGCACAGCCGCGCCACCTCGACCAGTACCGCGTCACCCACGACGTGGCCGTAGCCGTCGTTCACCTGCTTGAAGTGATCGATGTCGAACAGCGCGACCGCCACCGGATAGCCATGGCGCTGCTGGTTCGGAATGTGGCGCTCGGCCAGCGTGAAGAAGCCACGCCGGTTCGGCAGCCCGGTCAGGAAGTCGGTGTTGGACTGATCGCGCAGCTGCTCGACCAGACGCTGGCGTTCGTCCTCCAGCGCGACGCGCGCGATGCTGTTGGCGCGCAGCACGCTGATCGCCTGCAGCACATCGGCCACTTCGTCGCGATAGCGCGGACTGGGCACCGTGCGCTGCAGATTGCCCTGAGCGATCGCCACGAGCAGATCGGCGGTTTCTTCGAGCGGGCGCACCACCCGGTGATGCACCACCCACAGCGTGAGGCCGAGCAGGCCCAGCGTGAGCAGACCGCCGGCGCCGATCCAGACCAGCGCAGTGCGCGCCTCGGCGTGACCGCTGCGCGCCTGGTCGAGCGCTTCGTCCATCAGCACGTCGCGCAGCGCGACGATGGAATCCATGTCCGGCACGTAGCGCGCTGCGAAGCCGGCGGCGTCCATGCCGTACTGCGCGTCGTCCAGACCATGGGCGGTCAGCGCCTCAACGAAGGGGATGGCAGATTCGAAGTAGCGCAGCTGCATCGTCGCGGTGGCGGTCTGTACCGGCACGCGGTCCGGTGCCGCTTCGGTGCGCTGTACCAGCAGCTTGCGCAGTTGCTCGACCCGGCCACGCAGCCGTTCGATCTCGACATGTTCGGCGTCGCGCAGCGGCTGGCGCGACGTCAGCGCGACCGTGAACTGCGAGCCGAGCTGGCCGGCATACTCGCGCAGGTCGGCAGCGATACGGGCGCCGATCAGCGCATCGGCGGCGCGCGGGTAGGCGGCGACCGCCTCGTTGGTCAGCCGTATCAGGGCCGGCGACAGATCGTCGATCACGGCGAACATCTTGCCGATCGCCTCGCTGATGTCGGCCGGGCTGCGACGCGCTCGCGGCAGCGCGGCGGTGCGGTCTATCGCTTCGCGCGCGTGGGCAAGCTGCAGCGCGGCGCGCGCAATCAGTGCGCGCACCTCGTTGCGCGGCGCCGAAGGCGTACCCACGGTGCGCTCCAGCACGGCGAAGGCGTCGTCGGTACGCGCCCGCGCCTGGGCCAGACGCTCGTGCTTCGCCGGGTCACCCGGCAGATCGTCGCCCAGCACGCCGTTGGCCGGACCGCGCTCGCGCGACGCCATCTCGGCCGCGCGCAGCAGATGCCCGAGGTGTTCCATCGCCTCCAGGCCGCTGCGCGCCTGCGCGGCACGCGACCACTCGACCACGACGATGCGCAGCGACAGGCCGAGGACGGCACCGGCGAGCAGGAGGCTGACCAGCCAGAAAAGACGGTGGAGGCGCATTCGGGAAGGAAAACCCCGCGCACGCAAGGCATGGCGCGGGGTATCGGGTCTGTTCTTGTTGTGCTTGTCGGAAAACGGGGATCGGGTGCCGGGCACCGCTACGGGTACCCGGAAGGGCGCCCAGTGTAGCCCGGTCGGACGCGCCTGCAACGACCTGGATCAAACACTGTTGGCACCACCCGAGCCGGCCGGCGTCGCCGAAGCGACGCCGGCCCGACGGGTCAGAGGCGCTTTTCCCACTCGCGAACCTGTCGTTCGGCTTCGTCCTTGGCGATGCCGTAGCGCTCCTGGATCTTGCCGGCGAGCTGTTCGCGGCGGCCGGCGATGACATCAAAGTCGTCGTCGGTGAGCTTGCCCCACTGCTCCTGCACCTTGCCCTTGATCTGCTTCCAGTTGCCTTCGATACGATCGGTATTCATGGCGATTCCTTTCATGGATGGATGGAAGTTCCGGCAGACACAACCTGCGTGCCCGCGGACGGGTTGGGTCGGTCACTGTTCGAGCAGACCGGCCAGTTCATCGGCGTGCTCTTCCTCGTCGAGCAGGATGTCTTCGAGCAGACGCCGGGTTGTCGGGTCCTTGTCGGCCACGAGCGCGATCATCTGGCGGTAGGCCTCTACCGCCACCCGCTCGGCCAGCAGATTGGCGCGCAGCATGGACTTCAGATCGAGCGCCGCGTCGTAGCCTGCGTGACTACGGTCGAGCAGCCCCTCGGGACTGAAATCGGGCTCGCCACCAAGTTGCACGATGCGCGCGGCCAGACGGTCGGCGTGCGCCGCCTCCTCGTTGGCGTGCACCATGAATTCAGCGGCCACCGCCGGCGCGTTGAGACCGGTCGCGGTGAAGTGGTGGCGCTTGTAGCGCAGTACACAGACCAGCTCGGTGGCCAGTGCGCCGTTGAGCAGGCGCACGATGTCGGCCGCCCAAGGACCGATGGCGGGTGTGACCGCGCCATCATCGAGGTGCTGGTGCACACGCTGCAGTGCGGCGTGGTCCAGTTCGAGCGGACCGGCGGTATCCGGCCGGCCGGACGACGGAAGGCTTGCGAGGTTCATGAAGATCTCCTTTCCGGTTCGGTGCGCCGCGCTCAGTCGATGGCCTTCAGGCCGAGCAGACCGAGCACCAGCAGCACGATGAATACCGCGACGAACACGAAGAACAGGATCTTCGCGATGCCAGCCGCGCCGGCGGCGATGCCGGTGAAACCGAACAGGCCGGCGACGATGGATACGATCGCGAAAATGAGTGCCCACTTCAGCATGACGTTCTCCTTGGGTGAGGACAGTCGGTACCGGAGCGGAAGCATTGGCGCCGCCGCGGTATGACTGAATCATGGGCGAGCGGCGCCTGGAAGCGTATAGGTGATCGGGCAGCGCCTTGTAGGCGCATGCCCATGCGCTGTCGGAACGGTCCGACGCGGGCGGGAGATGTGTGGGGACTACTCCGGGACGTAGACGAGCGAGCCGTCTTCCATCCGGTAGGCGGTGCCGGCCTTCACGCCGCGGCCGGCGCCCGCCTCGCCTTCGCCGCGGAAGCGGCTCAGCTGGTCGCCCTTCCTGACGACGATTTCCATGTTCGGCTGGCCGGCGTTGCGGATGACGGTCAGGTCGCCGGCGGCGAACGGATTCAGCGGATGACGCGCCACGGCGATCAGCAGCGCGGCGATGATGACCAGGAACACGTCGATCAGATTGACCACCGACAGGATGGGGTCGTCGTCCTCGGTATCGTCGAGCAGGCGCGTTCTCATCGCGCCGCCTCCGCCTGCAGCATCGGCACACGGTGCTCGGCCACCGCGTCGCCGGCGCGCTCACGCTCGATGCGCAGAAGGTCGGCGGCATACCAGCGGCGACGCACCTGAGCCACGGCGTAGGTGATGGCCGAGGCGATCAGCGCCAGGATGACCGCCGAGAACGCAACACCCAGCCCGCTCGATACCGACGCCAGATCGCCGTCGCCAAGCGCGGCCAGCGCCGGACCCATCGGAATCATCGTGGCGACCAGGCCCAGCAGCGGCGCCACCCGGGTGGCGATGCGCACGCATTCCAGCCGCTGTGCCGCGATCACCTCGAGTTCGCCGCTGCCGATGCGCGGATCAGCGCGCACCACCTGGCGCAGTTCGAAGCCACCCGGGTGACCGCCGCGCCGCTGCAACGCCTGCACGACGAAGGCGCCGAGCGCGAAGAAGGCGTACAGGAACAGCGCGGCGATGGCGAGCAGCACCGGCGTCAGGAAAAACTGGCTGACGCCGTAAAGCCCGCTTTCGATCGATGAGGTCATGTCCGCTCCATATATATATGCACAAGGGATTCAGGCGGCGCGGCGCAAGGGCTGCGGCCGCAGCTGTGGGACCGCAGCGGGTGCCGGCCCGGGACGCTGCCGCAGTCGGGCGAGCGCACCGGCGAAGAAAGCGGCCAGCAAGGGCAGCAGCCACAGACTGTCCGGCAAGGGTGGCGAAATCGGCTGCGTCGTCACCTCGACCAGTCGGCGACCAGCGGTGGGCGCCGGATCCGGCTGCGGCGGCGCAGAGGGTGCTGCCGCAGCCGGATCCGGCGCCACGGTATCGGTGCCGCCCAGGCGTCGTGCACGGACCGGCGCCGGCGCGACCTCATCGACCCGCGCCACGGACAGCTGGAAGTCGGCGGCGGCCAGGTCGGCGCTGGCGTCGGCGGTCATCGCCGGCTCCGGCGCCTCGCCGACGCCGTGCCCGCTGCCGTCGCGTACCGCGGTGTGGTGCCCGGTGCGCAGGAATTCCTGCGCCGATTCGTCGCCCTCGGCCGCCGCCTCGCGGAACCAGCGCATCGCCTCCTCGACGTTGCGCTCGACGCCGCGCCCCTGGTACAGCGCGGTGGCGTAATGCATCTTGCCCAGTGGCCCGTAGTAGGGATCGCCGCTGGTCGCCGCACGCAGCAGCATTTCGGTGGCCTTGACCGGGTCCTGCGGCACGCCCTGCCCGTTCTCGTACATCAGCGCCTTCCAGATCAGCGCGCCGGTGTAGCCGGCGGCGATGCACTTGTCGAACACCTTGTTCGCCGTCGCGTGGTCACCGCATTTCGACAGCAGATAGCCGGCCGCGCAGCTGACCGGCCCGGCCGGCTGCGACGCCACGTACTGCAGCGACAGTTCGCCGACCGCGTTGTCGAGGTCATCGGGTGAGGCCGGCTGCGCCGCGCCACCGCAGAAACGGTTGCCCTCGTCGGCACTCAGCGGTGGTACGGCAAGCTGCGCACAGAAAGCGACGAAGACGGGCAGCAGGCGACTGCATCTGCGCTGCCTGGGTGATGCATGCATACAGAGACTCCGGAAACGGACCGGGACAGAATCTAGGCTTCGCGACGCTCGGGGTCGTGCGCAATATCAATCCGGAATGACGGGCAAAGTCCACGGCGACGGCTGTCGCGCCCGGTCGCGCCGACGGCAACGAAACGCGGCACACTTGCGGAACACCTTCCGCGGATATCCTTCATGCTCATCAACAAGGCCGCAACCCGCAGCTGGGCCGCCACCGATTTTCCGGGCATCGAACGCAGCCTGTTCCGCAACACCGAGCACGGCGGCCGGGCCTCCTTCGTGCGGCTGGCGGCCGGCAGCCGCTTTCCGCGGCACACGCATCAGGGTGGCGAGGAGGTGGTGGTGATCGCCGGCCGGGTCGCCATCGGCGGCGTCGATCTGGACGCTGGCGACTACCTGCACACGGACGCCGGCGAGGAACATGACGTGGTGGCGTTGAGCGACGCCGTCATCTTCGTGTCGTCGCAGAAACCCACGTCGCTGGTCGAGTGAGGTGTGCGGCTTGCAGGCCGCACGCTTCGATGCTACGGTCCGTCCCTTCGCATGATCCCACCCCTCGCCCGCTCCCGTGAACGCATTGCGCACCTCTGTCCAGCCGAATCCGACCGCAGCCCTGCTGCGCGCCGGCACCCGTCTGTCGTGCGCGGCGCTCGCGCACCGACTGCATGAGGTGAGCGCCTGCGAGGCTGACCCGGCGACCGTCTGCACCTGAAGCTGCACCAGACCGTCGCCGCCTGACGGGCGCGCGTGCCCGACACCGGCCACTTCCGGCCACTTTCCCGAATTTCCGCCGCGCTGCGCACTGATGCGTCACGCGGCTGCTCGTCCTTGCGGCGGGCTTTGCAAGAGGACCGAACACATGAGCAACAAGCAGAACATCAAGCCCAACATCACGCTGACCGAACTGGACGCCGACCGCCTGGACGCGCTGCTGTCCACCCTGCCCGCGCGCAACATGCCCGGACGCGACGCGCTGGCCGCCGAACTGCTGCGCGCCGACATCGTGCCGTCGCGTGAAGTGCCGCCGGACGTGGTGACCATGCACTCGACCGTGCGCTTCAGCATCGCGCCGGCCAACGAAACGCAGAGCCTGACGCTGGTGTTTCCGCGCGAAGTGGGCGACGGCAATGGCACGGTATCGGTACTGGCACCGGTCGGCAGCGCGCTGCTCGGACTGAGCGAAGGCGACGAGATCGACTGGCCGGGCCCGGCCGGCGGCACGCTGCGCGTGCGCATAGACAAGGTGGTGTACCAGCCCGAACGGGCCGGCGATTTCGCGCGATGAGCCGCACCGGCGCCCGCTTGGCGGGCGCCAGGCGCGTCAGGCCGCTTCGGCCGCCGGTGCGGCGACGGTGGCGAGAAAGCGGGCGCGCAATGCCTCTGCAGGCAGATGGCGGCCGATCAGCACGACGCGACTCATGCGCGCGTCACCCGCTTCCCACGGCCGGCCGTAGTCGAAGCCGGCAATGCGGTGCACGCCCTGGAAGATGAGACGCCGGTTTTCGCCCGCGATCGACAGGATGCCCTTGTAGCGCAGCAGATCGACCGAGTGCTCGTTGATCAGCGCATCGACGAAGGCCGACACGCGCTCCAGGTCGAGCGGCGCCTCGCATTCGAGCAGCAGCGAGCCGACCGCGTCGTCCCACGACTTGCGCGCCATGCCGGCGATGCCGGAAATCGCGCGCGGCGACACCGGGTGCCAGCCGCGCACCGGCAGCCCGCGTTCGTCCAGCGAAAACCCCTTGATCGAAAACAGATCGCGCCAGCTCTCGTCCGCGCTGCCGGCAACGATGAGCGGTGCGCGCGCATTGACGCGCTGCAGCCGCGTACAGAGCTCGTACAGCGCTTCCGGCGTCACCAGATCGGCGTGCGAGATGAGCAGCCGGTCGGCGAAGGCGACCTGCGACGCGGCGACGCGCTCGCGCCGGAACTGGCCATCGAAATGCACCGCGTCGACCACGGTGACGACGCCGTCCAGCCGGTAGCGCTCGCGCAGCCGCGCGTCGTTGAAAAAGGTCTGCACCACAGGCGCCGGGTCGGCCAGACCGGTGGTTTCGACGATGAGCCGGTCGAACGCCAGCTCGCCCGCGTCACGCTGCGCCAGCAGGCCGGCCAGCGCGTCGCCCAGCTCGCCCTGCACGGTGCAGCAGATGCAGCCATTGGACAGTTCGACCACCGACACCGCGGCACGGTCGAGCAGCGCGCCGTCGATGCCGGCGGCGCCGAACTCGTTCTCGACCACGGCGATGCGCTGGCCGTGATTGGCGGCCAGCAGGCGATTGAGCAGCGTCGTCTTGCCGGCGCCGAGGAAACCGGTCAGCAGGGTGACCGGGATGGATTCATGAGGGGTCATCGAGACTCTCTCCAAAAAAGATGCCGGGGAAGGCTTGCGCCGACCCCGGCCAATAGGAGGAGGGTGGTACATCGGTGAGGACCATCGTCGTCATGGACGACGGCCTAGCAACATTTACCGGAGGCACCGCCGAAGCGCGCCTCCTGGCGTTCACGGAAAAATTCCTCATACGTCATGGGCGCCTGGTCCGGGTGCTTCATGCGCATGTGCTGGACATAGGTATCGTAGTCCGGCAGGCCCACCATGAGGCGGGCAGCTTGCCCGAGGTATTCGCCCATGCGCGCGAGGTCCTTGAACATGCGGTGCCCTCAGTGCATGCCCTGCCCGCCGCACGCCTGCAGGATGGGCAGGTACGCGGCAGACACGACGACCCGCCCTTGTGGGGCAGACCATCGACCGGAGGACATGTTCATACGCATCACGGAAACGGAGCGCCGCGCCGCCCGCAGGGCCGCCCCAAGGGCAGGCGCAGCCCCCTTGGGGGGCAGCGAATGCAGTGAGCGTGGGGGTCTCATTTCAGGCCTTGACGGTCTCGCCATGCACGCCGTGATGCGTCTCGCGCACCGTCGGGTGCTCGTGGCGCAGCGCCTGCAAAACCTTGCGGATGCCGAAGAAGGTGATCGACAGCACCACCAGCACGAACATCGACGCGAGCGCGGCATCGACGTAGTCGTTGAAGATGACCTGTTGCATCTGCTCGATGCTCTTGGCCGGCGCCAGCACTTCGCCGTTCTCGGCGGCGGCGCTGAACTTGGCAGCGTGAGCGAGGAAGCCGATCTTCGGGTTGTCGCTGAACACCTTCTGCCAGCCGGCGGTCAGCGTGCAGGCGAGCAGCCACACGGTCGGCAGCACGGTCACCCACATGTAGCGCTGCTTCTTCATCTTCACCAGCACGACGGTGGCCAGCACCAGCGCCACTGCGGCCAGCATCTGGTTGGCGACACCGAACAGCGGCCACAGCGTGTTGATGCCGCCCAGCGGATCGACCACGCCCTGGTACAGGAAGTAACCCCAGGCAGCCACACACAGGCCGGTGGCGACCAGGTTGGGAATCAGCGCCTCGGTGCGCTTGAACGCCGGTACGAAGGTGCCCATCAGGTCCTGCAGCATGAAGCGGCCGGCCCGCGTGCCCGCGTCGACCGCGGTCAGGATGAACAGCGCTTCGAACAGGATGGCGAAGTGGTACCAGAAGGCCATCATGCCCTGCCCGCCTATCACCTGATGCAGGATGTGGGCCATGCCGACGGCCAGCGTCGGTGCGCCACCGGCGCGCGAAATGATGGTCGATTCGCCGACGTCGGCCGCGGTCTGCGTCAGCACTTCCGGCGTCACCACGAAGCCCCATTGCGAAATCACGGTGGCCGCTTCCTGCGCGGTCTTGCCGATCAGCGCCGCCGGGCTGTTCATCGCGAAGTAGACACCCGGGTCGATGACCGAAGCGGCGACCAGCGCCATGATGGCGACGAAGGACTCCATCAGCATGCCGCCGTAGCCGATCAGCGGTGCGTCGGTTTCGCGGTCGAGCAGCTTGGGCGTGGTGCCCGACGAGATCAGCGCGTGGAAGCCAGAAACGGCGCCGCAGGCGATGGTGATGAAGAGGAAGGGGAACAGGTTGCCCGACCACACCGGACCGCTGCCGTCGATGAACTTGGTGATCGCCGGCATCTGCAGTTGCGGTGCAACGATGAAGATGCCCAGTGCCAGACCGACGATGGTGCCGATCTTCAGGAAGGTGGACAGGTAATCGCGCGGCGCCAGCAGCAGCCACACCGGCAGCACCGAGGCGACGAAGCCGTAACCGATCAGCATCCAGGTCAGTTCGGTGCCGTCGAAGGTGAACATCGGACCCCATATCGGATCGGCCGCGACCCAGCCGCCAACCACGATGGCCGCCATCAGCAGCAGGAAGCCGACGATGGAGATCTCGCCGATCCTGCCCGGACGGATGTAGCGCATGTACACGCCCATCAGGATGGCGATCGGGATGGTCGCCGCCACCGTGAAGGTGCCCCACGGCGAATGCGCCAGCGCCTTGACGACGATGAGCGCCAGCACCGCGAGAATGATGACCATGATCATGAAGGCGCCGAACAGCGCGATCACGCCCGGTACCTCACCCAGTTCCGACTTGATCAGGTCGCCCAGCGAGCGGCCGTCGCGACGGGTCGAGATGAACAGCACGATGAAGTCCTGCACCGCGCCGGCGAACACGACGCCGGCCAGAATCCACAGCATGCCCGGAAGATAGCCCATCTGCGCCGCGAGCACCGGCCCGACCAGCGGTCCGGCGCCGGCAATGGCAGCGAAATGGTGGCCGAACAGGATGTTGCGGTTGGTCGGCACGTAGTCTAGGCCATCGTTCTTGGCCCAGGCCGGGGTGATGCGCTTGCCGTCGACTTCGAGCACGCGGTAGGCGATGAAGCGGGCGTAGAAGCGGTAGGCGATGAAATAGACCGAAATCGCCGCCAGCACGATCCACAACGCGCTGATCGTTTCACCGCGCGACAGTGCGACCACGCCGAGTGACGCGGCGCCAAGCAGCGAGAGCGCCGCCCAGCCCAGTTTGGGAAGAAGGTTGTTCATGTGTCTCCTCTCGGGTGCGACCGGTGAACCCGGCCTGCCGACCGCCTCTTTGCGGCCTGCCCGGAGTATGGTTTTCATACAAGACCTGCCGCATCGGGGGCACTACGCAGGCGAGGCCCGTGAAAATACGTAGGGGAAATCCCGGGGGTGGGTGCGTTGTGTGAGCGGTTCTGCCGGGGGAGCGCTGTGTTTTGTGGCAGGGGTCTTGGCCCCGACGGCAGCCTGCATCGAAGCCTGCGGATTGCAGCGGCCGCATCGCGGCCAAGGCCGCTCCCACGGAGATCGCGCCCGACCTGCGGCCGGAGCCCGGGCCGGGGTTCTGTGGCAGGGGTCCTGACCCCGACGGCAGCCTGCATCGAAGCCTGCAGATTGCAGCGGCCGCGTCGCGGCCAAGGCTGCTCCAACGGAGATCGCGCCCGCCCTGCGGCCGGAGCCCGCGCCGGGGTTCTGTGGCAGGGGTCTTGACCCCGACGGCAGCCCGCATCGAAGCCGGCGGATTGCAGCGGCCGCGTCGCGGCCAAGGCTGCTCCAACGGAGATCGCGCCCGCCCTGCGGCCGGAGCCCGCGCCGGGGTTCTGTGGCAGGGGTCTTGACCCCGACGGCAGCCCGCATCGAAGCCGGCGGATTGCAGCGGCCGCGTCGCGGCCAAGGCTGCTCCAACGGAGATCGCGCCCGCCCTGCGGCCGGAGCCCGCGCCGGGGTTCTGTGGGAGGGGTCCTGGCTCCGACGGCAGCCCGCATCGAAGCCTGCAGATTGCAGCGGCCGCGTCGCGGCCAAGGCCGCTCCCACAGGGATCGCGCCCGAACTGTGGCCTGAGCCTGGGCTTTGTGGGAGGGGTCTTCTGACCCCGACAGCGGCCTTTATCGAAGCCTGCAGATTGCAGCGGCCGCGTCGCGGCCAAGGCCGCTCCCACTGAGATCGCGCCCGACCTGCGGCCGGAGCCCGGGCCGGGGTTCTGTGGGAGGGGTCTTGACCCCGACAGCGGCGGTGATCGGTGAGACCGTCGCCCCACTTCGGCGCCACTGCGATATGAGCCCCCTCATTTCAGGCGCTGCGCAGGCCTTATCATTCCGCTTCCGCCATCCGCCCTGCCCCATGCAACTTCGCCTCAAATTCGTGCTGCTGGCCATCGTGCCGCTGCTGCTCGCCATCGCGGCCGTGGCGGCGGTGGTGAAGCTGCAGTCGCAGGCGCTGACCGATGCCGAGCACGCCATCGTCGAACCGGCGCTGATGGATTCGCGCCGGCATGAACTGCAGAACTACGTGACGCTGGCGCTGGCCAGCATCGCCCACCTGACGGCCCGCGACGAACCGGCGGCACGCGACGAGGCGCTGCGCGTGCTGCGTCAGCTGGAGTTCGGCAACGACGGCTACTTCTTCGTCTATGACCTGTCGGGCCAGGTGCTGATGCATCCGCGCCAGCCCGATCTGGTCGGGCAGAACCTGTGGGAACTGCGCGACCCGCAGGGCCGGCCGACCATACAGAACCTGCTTTCCCGCGCGCGCGACGGCGGCGGCTTCGTGGACTTCATCTGGCGACGCCCCTCCACCGGTCGCATCGAGAACAAGTTGGGCTATGTCGCCACCGTGCCGCAGTGGGGATGGATGATCGGCACCGGTCTCTACACCGACGACATCGTCGCCGCGCGTGAGCGCATCGACCGCCAGGCGCGCGTCGCGATCCGCAACACCATGGGTGTGATCGCCGGTATCGCGGTGGTGGCGACCTTGCTGGTCGCCCTCGCCGGGCTGGCGCTGAACGTGTCCGACCGACGCGACGCCGAGCTGAAGATGCGCGAACTGGCGCGCCAGGTCGTGCGCTCGCAGGAGAACGAACGGGCGCGTGTGGCCGGCGAACTGCACGACGGCGTCAGCCAGAGTCTGGTGTCGGTCAAGTTCCTGCTCGAATCGGCGCAGGCGCGGCTCGAACAGCCGGCCGCAGACGCGCTCGACGCGGCCCGCCGCACCCTCGCCCGCGGCGTCGCCGGCGTCGAGGAGGTGCTGGGCGACGTCCGGCGCATCTCGCACGGCCTGCGCCCGACCATGCTCGACACACTCGGGCTGGTGCCGGCGATGCAGCAGGTGGTGGACGAATTCGCGCTGCGCAGCGGCGTCGTCGTCGACATGCAGGCCGACGCCGACATCGTCGCCCCCGGTGACGCCGGCACCGCGCTGTTCCGGCTGCTGCAGGAGGCGCTGAACAATATCGAGCGGCACGCGCGCGCCAGCCGGGTCGAACTGCGGCTCGGCCGCGAGCCGGGCGCCATTGCGCTGAGCATCCGCGACGACGGCCGCGGCTTCGACGTCGAGGCGGTATCGGCGTCGCCACAGCGCGGCCTCGGCCTGAGCAGCATGCGCGAGCGTATCGAAGCGCTCGGTGGCCGCTTCGACCTTTCTTCCGGCGGCTCCGGTACGCTGCTGTCCGCCCGCCTGCCCGTTGTCTGAACCGATCCGCACGATGACCGCACCGCTCCGCCTGCTGCTTGTAGACGACCACCCGCTGGTGCGCGACGGCCTGCGCGCGCGGCTGGAAACCGTGGACCGCTTCGCCGTCGTCGCCGAAGCCGGCAACGCAGCCGAAGCGCTCGACGCGGTCCGCCTGCATGCGCCGGACTGCGTGCTGATGGACATTTCGATGCGCGACATCCACGGCATCGAACTGACGCGCCAGCTGCATCAGCGCGTGCCCGATCTGAAGGTGATCATGCTCACCATGCACGACGAGCCGCAGTACGTGATCGAGGCCTTCCGCGCCGGTGCGCGCGGCTATGTGCTGAAGGACAGCCCGTCGGCCGAGATCATCGCGGCGATCGATGCGGTCTGTGCCGGCCAGCGCTGGTTCAGCGCCCGCGTCGCCGACGCGCTGGTCAGCGCCAGCCTGCCGGAGCCCGAGCTGACGCCGCGCGAGCGCGACGTGCTGGACCTGATCGCCGACGGCCTCGGCAACAAGGAAATCGCGACCCGGCTCGATCTGTCCGTCCGCACGATTGAAAGCCACCGTATCAACATCAAGCGCAAGTTCGAACTGGACAGCAGCGCCGCGCTGATGAAGTTCGCGATGGAGCGCCGCCGCGAACGCGGCTGAACGCCGACCACTCTGCCCTCCGACTCATGCTGCGTCGCTTCGCCCACCGCATCACCCGCAACCCGCTGCTGGCGCGCCAGCTGCGCAACCATCACGCACTGAGCGGCTTCGGCTGCTCGCTCGGCGTCGCACTGGTGGCCCTGCTCGCCTGGGCGGTGGCCGACACGCGGACGGCCATTGCCATGGCCGCGGGCGCATTGGTAGTGAGCCTGACCGACATTCCCGCTCCGCGCCGCAACAAGCTGCCGCTGCTGCTCGCCAACCTGATTCAGATGCCGGTGGTCGCGCTGCTGGTGCTGGCCACCCATGACACGCTGCCCGTGTTCGCCGCTGCAATCCTGCTGATCGCCTTCGCCTCGGGCATGGCCACGGCCTGGGGCAAGCCCGGCCTGCCACTGGGCTACGGCATGATGATGACGATGGCTTTCACGATGGCCCAGCCGGATCTGCCGCCGCGCGAACAGGCGGCTCACCTGGCGCTGCAGTTCGCCGGCGGCCTGAGCTATCTGCTTTACGCGCTGCTGATGGCGCGTCTGACCGACACCGCGATGCGCCGCCGCGCTGTCGTCGACGCGCTGTACGCCTTTGCCGACTATGTACGCGGCAAGGCGGCGCTGTTCAACCCGGCCAACGACCTCGATGCGGTGTATGCCGAACTGGTGCGCCGGCAGGCCGCGTTCGCCGAGCGGCTGCAGACCGCGCGCGACTTCGTGTTCGTCGACCGCTGCTCACCGGAACAGCAGGCGCTGACCAACGGCCTGCTGGCGCTGATCGACGCGCACGAGGCGGTGTTGGCCAGCCAGGGCGACTACGCACCGCTGCGCGACGCCTTCGGCGATCACCGCGTCATGCGCCTGCTGGCGGCGATGACGCACGCCGCGGCCGACGACGTGCTGCGTCTCGCCCACGGCGGCCTGTCGGGCAGCCGTCCGGTGCTCGACGACACGCCCTATCGCAACACCCGCCCTGCGCTGGAGCGTGAGGTCGCCGCGCTGTCGGCCGATCCGGCGCTGGACCACAGCGCCGCCATCGCGGTACTCGAAGCCGGGCGACGCAAGCTGCTCGGCGCCATCGACGGCCTGCGTCGCGTCGATCGTGCGCTGCGCGAGCCGGCGCAGGTCGACGACGAGGACATGAGCCGCTTCCTGTCGCGCTCAAGCTTCACGCCGCGTGCGCTGCGCGACGAGTTCAGGCTTGATTCGCCGGTACTGCGCTACGCGCTGCGGCTCACGCTGGCGATGGCCGCCGCCTTCGCGCTGTCGCGCTGGCTGCCCTGGGCCGGCCATGGCTACTGGATACTGCTGACGGTATCGCTGGTCATGCGCGCCAGCTTCAGCCAGACGCGCCAGCGCCAGACCGACCGCATGATAGGCAATGCACTCGGCTGTCTGTTCGTCGCCGTGATCCTGCATCTGGTGTCGGCACCGGCGGTGCTGCTGGGCATCGTGTTCGTCTGCATCGGCATCGCGCACGCCTTCATCACCGTGCGCTACCGCGTCACCGTCACCGCCGCCTGCGTGATGGCGCTGCTGCAGCTGCACCTGATCGCGCCCGGCAGCTTCCATATTTCCGAGCGCTTCTTCGACACCGTCGTCGGCGTCGCCGTCGCCTGGCTGTTCAGCCGCGTGCTGCCAAGCTGGGAGCGCGACAGCGTCACCGCACTGGCCGCCCGCCTGCTCGGCGCGCTGCGCGAATACGTCGAACTGGCGCTGACGCCCGACACGCGCGACATGCACTACCGGCTCGCTCGCCGCCACGTGCAGGAAGCGCTCGGCACGCTGTCGGACGCGGTCGTCCGCATGCGCGACGAACCGGCTTCGCAGCAGCAGCCGCTGGCGACCTTGAACGTACTCACCACGCGCGGCTATCTGCTGCTTGCCCACATCGCCGCGGCGCGCCGGCTGAGCGCGCGGCCGGATGCATCGAACGTCGAAGAGCGGCTCACCGCCGCGCGCCGCGAACTGGGTGCCCTGCTCGGCAGTGACGTGACGAGTGTGCCGTCGACGCCGTCATCCGATCCCCTGTCGCGCCGCCTCGACGCTGCGCGCACCGATGCGCAGGCAGTCGTGACCGCCGCCCGGACGCTGGGAGCCGCCACCTGACACGACCGGCGCCGTGCCTCCGCCGCCGTCGGGGTCAGAAGACCCCTCCCACAGACCCCCGGCTCCGGGCGCTGGTCGGGCGGATCCCTGTGGGAGCGGCCTTGGCCGCGACGCGGCCTCTGCAGTCCGCCGGCTTCGATACCGGCCGCTGTCGGGGTCAGGAGACCTCTACACAGAACCCGGACTCCGACCCGGATCGGGCGCGATCCCTTGTGGGAGCGGCCTTGGCCGCGACGCTGCCTCCGCAGTCCGCCGGCTTCGATACCGGCCGCTGTCGGGGTCAGAAGACCCCTCCCACAGAACCTCGGCACCGACCACGGGTCGAGCGCACCTAGTCAGCGCTCGCCGACCATTCCAGCGGCAACCCGCGTGGCACGCGCAGTGCACCACTTACGTTCAGACGGAGCAGCCGCTGCGCGCCCGGGTGGGCGGCGACTTCGTCACCGTCCAACACGATCTCGGCACGGGCGCTCACGTGCAGCAGGTCGCCGCTGTCGAAGTCGATGAACAGAAGACCGGCGCGCGGGTCGAGCAGCAGGTTGCCCAGCGTGTTGAAGAAGAAGTTGCCGGCGTAGTCGGGCAGCGTCAGCACGTCGCTGCGGTCGACCGATACGAAACCCGGCTCACCGCCGCGGTGCGACACATCGACGCCATCGGCATGCGCGCTGGCGATGAACAGCGTGTCGGCGGACGCGATCAGTGCGCGCGCCGCGTCGTCGAGAGCCGCGAGCGGCTGCGGCGCACCGGGCGCGCCCTCTTCGAAGTAGAACGCTTCACGCGTGCGGATGTACTGCGGACAGTTGCCGAAGCTCTGCTCCACCTCGACGTCGAAGCCGGTCTCGCTCATACGAGCGACGCGCCCGTTCATCCGGTTGCGTCGGCGTGTGTGCGGCTGGATGCCGAGCAGCCCGAGCGCTGCACCGTCGCGCAGATGCCCCGCCAGCGGACTGCCGGCCGGCGGCCGGGCATCGACGTGCAAGGTGCGCGGATCGGGCGACCGCACGAAACCCGGCGGCCCGTGCAGCACCGACGCCCAGGGCTGGCCATCGGCGTCGACGCTGCCAGCGATCAGGAAGGGCAGCAGCGCGAAGAAGTCGCGGTGCTGCTCCGGCATGTGGTCACGGATGACGCGCGCGCCGATTTCGGCCATGCGCTGCTGCATGCCTGCACGCGCCTGCATCGCGCGCTCGCCATCGTGGAAGGGATTGCGTCCGGTTTCCATGGCGATCAGGCGCGCAGGCCGACCTTGCTCACCGGCATCGCGACGAAGCCCGGCAGCGCTTCGACACGGGCGAGCCAGGCGCGCACGTTCGGATAGTCGTCGAGCGACACATTGCCTTCCGGCGCGTGTGCCACGTAGGTGTACACCGCGACGTCCGCCAGCGTCGGCGCGCTGCCGACCAGCCAGTCGCGGCCAGCCAATTCGCCGTCCATCACGGCAAGCAGCCGATGCGCGCGGGCGATCACCTCCTGCGTGTCGAACTGGGCGCGGAACAGCGTCACCAGCCGTGCGGCGGCCGGGCCGAAGGCGACCAGGCCGGCCGCGACGGTGAGCCAGCGCTGCACCTCGGCCTGGCCTGCCGGGTCCTGCGGCAGCCAGCGGCCGGGGGCGTAGCGCTGTGCCAGATAGACCAGGATGGCGTTCGAATCGGCGATGACGGTGGCGCCGTCCTCGATCACCGGCACCTGACCGAAGCAGTTCTTCGCCAGGAAGGCCGGTTTCTTGTGTTCGCCGCCGGCCAGATCGACCTGGCGGAATTCATAGGGCAGGCCGAGCAGTTCGAGGAACAGTTCGACCCGATGACTGTGGCCGGACAGCTTGAAGCCGTTCAGCACGATGGGGGCATCCGGTTGGTGCGTGGCGATCAGGGACATTGCAGGCTCCTCGGGTTGATTTTGCGGCGCCGTGTGGCGACGGAATGGAGTATCCGAAATCCGAATGGAGCAATAAATGAGCGAAACCGGATAACACTCATCCACCTGGCGCAGTAATATCGCGGCATGGACACACTCAGGGCCATGCGCACCTTCGTCGAAATCGCCGAACAGGGCAGTCTCACTGCGGCCGCGCGGACACTCGACAGTTCGCTGCCGGCCGTCGTGCGCACGCTGGCGGCGCTGGAGGCACATCTGGGCGCACGCCTGATGAACCGGACGACGCGACGGATCGCGCTGACCGACGAAGGGCGCAGCTATCTCGAAAGCTGCCGTCAGGTGCTGTCGGCGGTACAGGACGCCGAGGACGCGCTGAAGGAAGGCGCGTCCGAGCCGTCGGGGCCGATCACGCTGACCGCGCCGGTGCAGTTCGGCCAGATGTATGTCGCGCCGGCGGTCACCCGTTTCGCGCTGCGCCATCCGCGCGTGAAACTGCGCGTGCTGCTGCACGACCGCGTGGTCAATCTGCTTGAGGAAGGCATCGACGTCGGCGTACGCATCGGCGCGCTCGACGACTCCGGCCTGGTGGCCCAGCCGCTGGGTTCGATACGCCGCGTCGTCGTCGCCAGCCCGGCCCTGCTCGCCGAGCGCGGCGAACCGACGCATCCGGACGCGCTGCGTCACGCCCCCTGCGTGCGCTTTACCGGCGCTTCCAGCTTTGCATGGACCTTCAGGACGAACGGCCGCGCGCTGCAGGTGCCGGTCACCGGCAATCTCGAGTTCAACCACATCGCTCCGGCGGTGGACGCCTGCACGGCCGGCGCCGGCTTCGGGCTCTTCCTTTGCTACCAGGTGCGGCCGCAGCTCGAGCGCGGCGAACTGCGCGTCGTGCTGCGCGATTTCGAACCGCCGCCGCGGCCGGTGAACGTCATCTATCCGCACGCCCGCCTGCTGCCTGGCCGCACCCGGCTGCTGGTCGACTGGCTGAAGCGCGAACTCGGCAGTGACAGTGCCGCCTTCGCGCCGGAGCCGGCGTGACACACGCACGCCGCTCCGGTCGCGGCACAATGTCTGAACTTACCGGCGCCGCACCGCGTCTCACGCGCGACGGCAGCCGGAAACGTCCGTTTACCGGGATGATCGCGCCATGATCCCAAGCCACCGGCCGCCCCTCCAACACCCGCATCCGCCGGAGTACAACAAGAGCATGCAAGCCCACCAGGACGTCCTCTTCCTGCGCACGCCGCGACTCGACGCGACCGATCCCGCCGCCATGCGCAGCGCGCTGCGCGACTACTTCCACGCGACCTTCAGCCGCTACGAGCAGCTGTTCGAAGTGCTCACCTGCGACGAGGCCTACTACCGCAAGCCGATCGCGCTGCGCCACCCGCTCATTTTCTATCTCGGCCACACCGCGACCTTCTTCGTGAACAAGCTGCTGCTGGCCGGGCTGATCCATGAGCGCATCAATCCGCGCTTCGAATCGATGTTCGCGGTCGGCGTCGATGAAATGAGCTGGGACGACCTCAACGAGGCGAACTACGACTGGCCGAGCGTGCAGGCGGTGCGCGACTACCGCAACGAAGTCCGGCGTCTGGTGGACCGGGTCATCAACGAGGCGCCGCTCACGCTGCCGGTGAATTGGAGCAACCCGTGGTGGAGCATCATCATGGGCATCGAACACGAGCGCATCCACCTCGAAACATCGTCGGTGCTGATCCGCCAGAGCCGGCTCGAATTCGTGCGCACCCATCCGGCCTGGGCGCCCTGTCGCGACAGCGGCGAAGCGCCGGTGAACACGACTGTTCCGGTGACGGCCGGCCTTGCGCGCATGGGCCGGCGCCGCGACGACCCGATCTACGGCTGGGACAACGAATACGAAACGCGCGAAGTCGCGGTGGCGGCGTTCGAAGCCAGCCGGCATATCGTCAGCAACCGCGAATTCCTCGAATTCGTCGACGACGGCGGCTACCGCAACGACGCCTGGTGGGACGACGAAGGCAGGGGCTGGCGAGATTTCCGGCTGCAGGCCGGCATCGATCACCCGGAGTTCTGGCGGCGCAAGCCTGAGGGCTGGCAGCTGCGACTGATGCTGGAAGAAGTGCCGATGCCATGGAACTGGCCGGTCGAAACCAATTGCCACGAGGCGCGCGCCTTCTGCAAGTGGAAGGCGGCGAAGACCGGTCGCCCGGTACGGCTGCCGACCGAGGACGAGTGGTACCGCCTGTACGACGTCGCCGGCGTCGCCGAAGTGCCTGTGAATACCAAGGCGCCCGCCAATCTGCACCTCGACCACTGGGCGTCGTCCTGCCCGGTCGATCGTTTCGCCCACGGCGACTTCTTCGATGTCGTCGGCAATGTCTGGCAATGGACGGAGACGCCGATCTACCCCTTCGCCGGCTTCGACGTGCACCCGATCTACGACGATTTCTCGACGCCCACCTTCGACGCGCGTCACACCCTGATGAAGGGCGGCGCGTGGGTTTCCTGTGGCAACGAGGCAACGCGCGAATCGCGCTACGCCTTCCGCCGCCACTTCTTCCAGCATGCGGGGTTCCGATACGTGATCAGCGATGCACCGGCCAGCGCGCCGAACGTCTATTACGAAAGCGACCGGCAGCTGTCCGAGTACGCCGAATTCCACTACGGCGACGAGTACTTCGGCGTGCCCAACTTCCCGAAGGCGCTGGCGACCATCGCCATCGAGGCAATGGGTGATCGGCCTGCGCGGCGCGCGCTCGACCTCGGCTGCGCCACCGGGCGCGCCAGCTTCGAACTGGCGCGTCATTTCGAACACGTGACCGGCGTCGACTTCTCCGCCCGCTTCATCAACGCCGGCGTGCATCTGGCCGAACAGGGCGAACTGCGCTATACGCTGGTCGATGAGGGCGAGCTGGTGTCGTACAAGACGCGCCGCCTGGCCGACATGGGGCTGGAGTCGGTGCGCGGCCGGGTCGAGTTCATGCAGGGCGACGCCTGCAATCTGAAGAGCGTACTGACCGGCTACGACCTCATCGTCGCTGCCAACCTGATCGACCGGCTGTACGACCCGAAGGCCTTCCTGTCGGCGGTGCATGAGCGGCTGAACGTCGGCGGCCTGCTGATGATCACCTCGCCCTACACCTGGCTGGAAGAACACACGAAACGCGAGGACTGGCTGGGCGGCTTCAAGAAGGATGGCGAGAGCTGGACCACGCTGGACGGCCTCAAGGCCGTGCTGGGCGAGCGCTTCCGCATGGTCGGCGCGCCACGCGACGTACCCTTCGTCATCCGCGAAACCCGTCGCAAGCACCAGCACACGCTGGCCGAAGTGACGCTGTGGGAGCGCGTACGCTGAGCACCTCTTTCGATTTCGATCAGCCGATCTCGCGCGACGGCACGGCCAGCGTCAAGCACGACGGCCGCGCCGCGGTGTTCGGCACCGAGCAGGTCACCCCGCTGTGGGTGGCCGACATGGACTTCGCTGCGCCGCCGGCCGTGGTTGCCGCACTGGCCGAACGTGCGCGCCACCCGGTCTATGGCTACACGCTGTTCCCGGACGGCGCCTTCGAAGCGCTCGAGCGCTGGCTCGCTGCACGACACGGCTGGACCGTCGCGCGCGAACACATCCACTTCTGCCCGGGTGTCGTGCCGACGCTGTATGCCGCAGTGCAGGCCTTCACCAAACCGGGCGACAACGTGATCGTGCAGCCGCCGGTCTACCCGCCCTTCTTCTCCGCGATACGCGACACCGGCCGGCGCGTCGTCGAGAACCCACTGATCGAGCGCGACGGCCGCTGGACCATGGATTTCGACCAGCTCGAAGGCTGCGCCGCGCGCGCCGGATCGAAGCTGCTGCTGCTGTGCTCGCCGCACAACCCGGTCGGCCGCGTGTGGTCGCACGAAGAGCTGGACACCCTGCTGGCGATTGCCCGCCGCCACGAACTGGTCGTGCTGTCCGACGAAATCCACGCCGACCTCACCTACCCCGGTGTGCGCCACCTGCCGCTCGCCACGCTGGCGCGCCCGGGTGACCGCGTGCTGACCACGGTGGCGCCGAGCAAGACATTCAACGTGCCCGGTCTGGGCCTGTCGGCGCTGATCGCCGACGACGCCGAGCGACGCGCGGTCGAACGCGCATTCGGCACGCTGCACGTCAGCGCGTCCAACCCCTTCAGCGTCGCCGCCTTCGAAGCCGCCTACCGCGACGGCGGGCCGTGGCTGGATGCGCTGATGGACTATCTCGAAACGACGCGCGACGAGGTGATCGAAACCGTCACCCATCGGCTGCGCGGCATCCATCCGGTGTCGCCCGAGGGCACCTACCTGCTGTGGCTGGACTGCCGCGGCCTCGGTCTGGACGACGACGCGCTGCGCGACTTCTTCATCGGCGCCGGCCTCGGCCTGAACCCCGGAGCGAGCTTCGGCACCGGCGGCAGCGGTCACATGCGCCTCAACCTCGCCTCGCCGCGCACCGTCATCCGCGACGCGCTGGCGCGTCTCGAACAGGCGCTTGCACGGCGCTGACGCCAGCGCGGAGATCAAACCGGGTTCAATAGGAGGGGTCTTCTGACCCCGACTGCGGCCTGCATCTAAGCCTGCCGACAACAGAGGCCCTGTCGCGGCCAAGGCCGCTCCCACAGGGATCGCGCTCAATCAGTGGACGGAGCCGGGATTTCGTAGGAGGGGTCCTCTGACCCCGACAGCGCCCTGCATCGAAGCCTGCGGACAGCAGCAGCCGCGTCGCGGCCAAGGCCGCTCCTACCGGAGATGCGCCCGATCCGTGGTCGGAGCCGGGGTTCTGTGGGAGGGGTCTTCTGACCCCGACCGC
>VFQN01003062.1_pt1 | contig 24683 bp, 22 predicted proteins | sample 3512371 | NCBI WGS metagenome assembly VFQN01 (sample SAMN10412370, study PRJNA504923) | tailings metagenome | isolation source: Replicate 2 from Balatoc abandoned mine | place: Philippines: Itogon, Benguet | collected 2017-08-28 | reverse complement strand
AAGCTGCTGACGAACTGGTGCGCCTCGTCCGGTCAGACCGTGACGGTGTTGGAATCAGGCCGGGCAACTCGCCTCAAAACGGCGCGCTCGACTAAATATTTCCATGCGGCTGCAATAAATAGACCGATGTCGCCCCACTCCGATGGGGCCATGTCGACAAGTATCCATTTGCCTACAAACAGATCGTCGGGGGTGACGTTGGACGTGGTGCTGCAAATTTCTCTAACTAAGCCGGTATTAAAAACATGGAGAATTCCCATCACACCGGTGAGAATGGACGATCTTGTTTTTTCGGCGGTGGACGGAAACTCGGAAGTCCAGTAGGTGTGTGCCAGTTCGTAATCATGCTGCTCCAGCGGCGTCTTGGGAGAAGCGTGAGCAGCACGCAATACCTGGTTGTGAAAGCCATCGAGCCAGGTTTGCTTGTGGAAATCCTCCTGCGACATGGCCGCTGTGGAGATGAACCGTTGCAGGTCAGGAGCCGTGAACGGCCCCATTGCCAGCTTGACCATCTCGATGGCGTTGTAGAGGAGCCGTTCCTGCTCGCGGTTCCAAAAGTCGGCGTCTTCGCGGCCATTGGTATCGCTGGAACGCAGGCTCTCGCCGATCGTCATCAGCGTCTTGGTGATATTGCGAGTGTGACCACCACCCTGGTTCATCTCATAGGCAAGAAAGTTGAACCGAAGCGGTTGATCCGGGGCAAAAATCAGCAGATCGTCCTGACGTCCTGCTTTGGCGAATGCCTCCTGCCACATCGCCCGGTCTTCCCCAGGCTTGGCGGCCAAGATTACGCCCCCACTGCCAGGACAATTGATAATCGCCTGGGCCAGCGCCTTGCCGGAAGAAGTCGTCTTACCGCTGCCGGTCCGGCCCCAGACGCTGACGCCTCCACTTAATAAATCACGGACGGTGAAGGCGTTGTCCTCGTTCCAATGCAGCAGTACGCGGTCGAGAAGGTCCGTCGATGTGGACGGCTTAGGACGGGGTGCCAGTTGCTTCCGGATGTTGCCAAGCGCCGCATGAGCCATGAGTCCCACGCCGCCAAGGCCACCCACCAGGATGCGTAGCTCGTCATTCGGATCGCCGCGTTCCGCCAGAAAGGCAGCCATGCAGAGGAGCATCAGGCCGATAAGGGTCTGGATCGTTCGTCGAAGGGAGAATTCGGGGTTCATTGGTCATTGCCTTTCTTGTCTTGAGTGTCCATTTCTTCTAGAGGTTTGGGGCGAGTGAAAAAATCACTGATGCATTCGCTGGCGGCATGGATCATCAACAAGACCAGGACGATCCCCAGCGATATCAAATGCTGGTCGCCACCCGGTTCTTCACGTTCTGCAATGACGGCGAGCAGCGTGATGCCGGCAAAGGCGGTGAAGATCTCGATCAGTTGGCTGAGAGAGAGTTTGCGATTCATCGCGCACCTCCCTGTTTCGCCTTGTCCCGCATGATTGAGGCGAAAGTACGGGCATCGAGTGACTGCTCGCGGGCCTTGCGGGCTTCCTTCTGGGCTTCGGCCAATGACTCGATGAAGTCATCGAGCGAGAGTTCGGCTCCGGAGACAGTGATCGAGACACCCGACGACAACGGGCAGAGGATGCGTTTCACCCGCACTTGCGGCGTGTTGGACGTCTTGTGTTTGCGGACTTGTCCAGCAAGACCATCGCGTGACGCGCCGGTCAACGCGAGTTGCAGTAACTCTGCCTGCTGTTCTGGAGGAGCCTTGGCAATCTCGTACACCGACGTGATCCCGACCTGCCCGGCTTCCAACGCCTTCAAGACCGTTGGAATCGCTTTGCTCGGCGACCGGTATTTCGTGATGGTCGGTTCGCTGAGATGGAGGTGGGCAGCCAACTCCTTGTTTGTCCAGTCGGGATTGAGCCGCACCAGTTCCTCACACGCCTGGAACTTCTCGAAGTCGCTGAGGTCGGCGCGGTGAATGTTCTCCGTGATTTGCAGAATCTTGACCTGTGTCTCCGTCAGCGATTCGTCGATGATGGTGACCAGAAGTTCCGTGAGCCCCGCTTTGCGAGCCGCCCGCAGCCTGCGATGGCCCAGAATCAGCGTTCCATCGGCAAAGGCCATGACCGGTTGCAATTGGCCCTCTGACTTCAAGGACTCGGACAGTTCCCGATCCTTCTCGTCGTCAACTTGCTCTCGCACTTGCTTGTTGGTCTTGAACCAGTCGATCAGCTTCTTTGTCTGAATTGCCATGACTTGCTCTCCTTGTGTTCGCGTGGTGGGTTTCTGAAAAGTCCGTCACATCCGTCTCACTCGTCATCGCCGAGACGGTCGGCGGCGGGGTCGTACTCCAGGGAGATCAGGCGGGCCGTGGCCCGCCTGACCTTGCTGACCCGCACCCCGTTGCGGGCCAGCGAATCGCCGAGATGCTTGAGCTGGCGGCCGAGGGCCATCGGCGTGTCCGGCCAGAACTCCGGCGATTGCCGGATCTGGTTGGCCTTGGCGGTCTCGTGCAGCCGCTGAAGCAGGTTCGTGGCGTCCCCCTGCCAGCGCCGCACCTGCCGGGCGAACAGGAGGAGTGTCAGGGCCAGCGTGTTGTCGAAGGCTCCGCGTTTCTGGCGGGCTTCGGCCTGGGCAAAAGCTTCGTCGAATTGCGCCGACGTGCCGCCGAGGACTTCCGCCACCGCCCGCCCCATCAGGTGAAAGTCCGCCATGCGGCTGAGACCTTCGCGGCTCACCGTCGGCATGACAGAGAGCACCCGCGACAGCGTGGTCAGGAGCGCCCCCAGCAGCCGGGGTCGGGCTTCCATGAACGCACTTTCGACCTGTTCGAGCACTTGCCGACGTTCCGGCGGCAGGCGTTCGACATCGAGGATCAGCGCCCGGTCAAGAAAGTCCGGGCGGTTAGTCGGCAGCCGCAGGCCGTTGAGGATGATGGCTCGCTTGAACGACAGGATGAACTCGTCGGCATCGGTATAGAGCTTGCGTCGGGCAATCCCCCGGCCCGTGACTGCCTGGCAGAACAGGTCGGCTTCCTGCGGCGTCATGCCATCGGTGTTGTCGAACACCGGCACGGCGTGTTTATCAAAGACCAGCGGTAGGTCTGTCCGGGCATCCCGTCCCAGCAGCTCCACGCGGGAGGGATCGAGCAGACGACGCATGAACGCGGAAAATGTGCTCTTGGCCGAGCCGTGCGGTCCCACCAACGTGAGGATGGGACGGGGAATCGGCATATGAGCCGTGACCAGCCAAGCCATCAGCAGCAGGCGGTCACCGTCCGACGCAAGCGGCGGCAGGTAGTTCCACAGTTCCTGCATGTCGCCGCCATGCTCCGGTGTCGGCAGTTCCCATTGATGGGCAAACCGACGGAACAGGCTCGGTGGATCTTCCTCGATGCTCCAGCCTTCTGGTGTGACCCGCACCGCCCGCCAGAGGTCGTCACACAGGTCGATCCGCAGGATCTGCTGCTGGGCATCCCACGCGCTGCGGTTAAAAAGTTCCTGCCGTTCCTCGTCCGCCAGGGCGGTCAGGATCGCGATCATTTCCCGCAGGACACTTTGTTTGGGGATTCCGCCATGACGATGAAAGATTCTCATCAGGGCATTGCGAAACGCCTTGCTCGCCAGTCGATACGTCTCGTAGTGGCCCCGGACCGGCACCCGTGCCCACTCCACGCCATGCTGATCGGTAAACAAGGTCAGTCCGAGCTTCTCAACCCATTGGGGATAGCGAGGGACTTCCGGCTGCGGTTGTTCCTCCCGCCCGTTTTCCACTTCAGGTTGTTGCAGTGGCGTGTTCATATTGCTGATCCCCTTGTTGTGAAAGAGTTTTGGGCTGTCATCGTCGGAAGTGTCATGACCGTCATGGGCTTCTCTCGGCGCGTACTTTCCACGCAGACGCCGGGGGCGATGGTTTGAAATGATTCAGGAAGCGCAGGCGTGACTACTGGGATGGGTGGCTAACGGCCCATGGCCCGACACATCACGATCAGGGAAGGATTAAGGCGGTGGCCCAGCCCCAAAAGGGCGAAACATGGTCCGCGAGAGGTGTTCGGAGTGCAAAAATGCCCCAAACACGGTCCTCAAAATTCCCCGAAACACTGAAAACAATGCGATTTGCGGTGAAATACGGGTATCCGAGCCGAATTGAGGCCCTTCCGGTGCGTCCTGGTTCTTTTCATCATTCGGCTGGAACCTGTCGATCCCGATGCGATCCGCAACGTGTTCATCGGAACCAATGGCACGATGTACCTTGTTCTTGACGATACTGATGTCGTCATGCACGCTCGTGACAACATTTAAGTTTTGAAAGTGCATGACCGCCTCGCTATATTGCTCACAGGCTTGGGTTCGTGTGCCATCAGCACGGCTGAAGTTTGTTACAGCCATGCGACTGTGTTGTGTGCCAACCAAGCCTTGTGTGCTTTTCAACTCGTTACTGCCCTGATGTCGCAATAGCGCTCTGTTTCGGGCAGGGCGGCTTCAGCAACTCAGGCAATGCCCGGCTGACATAAAGCAAGGTTCCACTTTGGGAGTCGTATCTCCCAAGTGGGACGGATTCCAGTGGAACAAAGAGACGCAACCCAATTACTGGATGGCGTTTGCAGAGCAAAAAAGATTTTTGATTTTGCTGGGCCAGAGGGGGCCGAAGTGGGACACCCCCCCAGCCGAGTGGGACGATCAATCCGTCTCCCACTCCACCGAAGAGTCAGGCCGGTAGCAGAAATGCAAGGGGTGTTGCTCGGATGACGTGCAGTGGTCGAAATGCCCCAGGTCAGCGTCGGGGATGCCGTTCTCCTGCATCCGCTTTTTTAATTCGTTCACGGCTCGCGTGAGATGCTGTTGAGCATTGTTCATCAACTTCTTCATCTCGGGGTTATCACGTCGCTCGATCTCGTAGGTGAGTTCCTCCACCTGGAGTTCGTACTTTCGGCACTCCTGCTCATCCTCGTTCTTTTCCACAGCGCGCGCCAGACTGTCTTTGGCGGTCTTCAGCAGTGTTTTTAGACGCGATATCTTGTAGTTTGCAAACTGCCCGCCTTTTCTGAACCGGTCTTCGGATTCCCGCTTTCTCTCGATGGTCTTCTGCTGGAACCGGTATGCCGCGCGGGCATCGGGCGCTAAATCTCGGACGAAACAAGGCTGGCCCGGATGACAAATCAGCGTGTGCAGGTATTCCAGCCCGGTCAGAAATTGCCAGTTTGAGCCGAGGTCCACTCCGTCGAAAATGATTGAGAACCCCGGCTTGGCTTTGGGGCCGCGACGTGCCGGTGGAATCTTACGGAACACGAACTGGCCATTCAGTCGACTTTCGCCTGCCAGTCGTAACTCCCGCCGGACCTCCCCCAGCCCCTCGTCCACAAAGATTTCATCGAGCAAAAGGCCGACATTCGCGGCGACGAATTCGGGAACTGTCCCCTCAATGGTGGCAGGACGAATCAGCACATAGGGCCGGGTTCCGCCAGGCGGGCTGAAGTGGGCTTCGAGAACGACCTCCTGTTTCCCTCGCTTCCACACCACTCGGTTGCGGAAGCAGTGGCCCGCTCGCGTATCGATGGCCCGGTATTGCTGGGCGATGAACCGCAGCACCACCTTCTCAGGCAGAAATTCCGCCGAATACCGCCACCCCTCCCGCACAATCTCGTCGTCAGGCAGACGAGCAGTTTCCAGCAGGTCGGGAACCAGAATACCCGGCTCATGCGGGCTATCGAAGATAATGCGGCACGCCTTCATCAGTTCCAGAACCCGGCCCCGGTCTTCCTCGGTGAACGCCGTGCGGTCATACAGATCGGTTCCGCGCGGGTTACCCGATCGGACAACCAGTACCTCTTGAACCTGACAGTCGGTCAGGAAACCCGTCTGTGCCTCCCGTGGAGCCGCCCGCCAAAGCAGGTCGTACACCGGGCGTTTGACCCACTCCGGGTTGAACACCAACTCCTTGAGTCCCCAGGGATTCCTGCGCACGATTTCCGGTATATTGCCGACCCAATGGACGGCACCGAGGTTATTGAGAAGTTCGAGAGCGATGCGCCTTAACTCCTTACCACGATCCAAAATCGTCAGTTCACTCGACCAACCAGACAACAATTCGTCACGAACGAGATAAGGCCGTGGATGATCGTCATGGATCGTGTTGGGCTTTAACCTGTGGACATTCGAGGTGTCGGCCGGTGGGAAGAAAGAGTTCTCGATGGATTTCTTCACACTATGGCAGGCCAGCGGTACTGGAGCCTGAAGTCCCGGCACCTGATCGAGATGGTCGCCGATGGCAGACACTACCTCGTCCGCTGCGGCTTTATGCCGGTTCCAGATCACCGCGTTGCTGGAACGGGCAAGGCTTCGCGACCAGCCCAGCCCGCGAATGACCCGAACGACGTTGGCCCCAAACCAATCACGACGCTCGGCGGCTTGAAGAGCGGCTTCGAGCTGTTCCTTGTTGGCCACCGCCGCTGATTCGTCATTGCGGGTAATGACGATGACCACCGGAGCCTTCTTCCCATTCGTATTGCGGCCATACCAGGCAATCATTCGCAACCAGTAGTTCAGTCGGTTGGATTCCGATCCTTCACCATTGGCGGGCCGATCTGCCGCGAGGACCAACAGGTAAAAGCACCGTTCCCCGCCCAGAAAAAAGCGGTGAGCAGAGTGGAGGTGACTTTGCCCGCCAAAATCCCAGACCCGAAGGCGAAGCTGAGGGTTATTGTGGGATTGTCGGATCACATGGCCATCTGGCAGTGTGGCCGTGTATTGCGTGTAGTCCACACTCTGGGTCGGTTCCAACCGCCCGTCGTGGTAATCGAGGCCATCGTTCTCAAAAATCCGGCGCCGCAAGTGTGACTTGCCGACCCGCCCCTGGCCGAGCAGAAGCAGTTTGATTTCAGTCAGCGGGCGGCGGGGACCGGCATTGACCCCTTGCAGCCAAGCCAGGATAGCCGAGGCATCTCCTTCGCAGACATATTGGAACGGTACTTCAAAGACGGTGAAGTTTATCCAGAGCCGGTCGAGTTGGGGCAAGGCGTAGAGAGGCTCTAAAGACGTGAGGCTGGAACACATCGTGAGGTCCAGTTCAGCGAGCTTCGACAGCCCGGCCAGCGGCTCCAGACGGCTAACGCGGGAGCAGGCATAGAGGCTCAGGTCTGTCAACTGCGTCAGGTTGGCCAGCGGCTTCAGGTCCGCTAGGAAATGACAACCAGACAGGTCCAGTTCTTCGAGTTCGCGCAACCCCGCCAGAAACGAGAAATCGGTCGGTTGACGGCATTGCGACAGTTCCTGTTCGAGTTGGCGAACGAAATCGCCCGACGGTTCCCATTGAGACGTGTCCGGGGACTTTCCGAGTCGTAGCACTCTCAAATGAGTCAAGCCTGACAGGGGGCGATAATCCGAGACCGCCACGCACCGGGTCAGGTCCAGTGTCGTGAGAGACCGCAGGTCTGCCAGCGGTTCCAGATGTTGGACCTTCTTGCAGTACGGCAGACTCAGACGTGCGAGGGCAGACAGGTTGGCCAGCGGGGCCAGGTCAGTGACCGACACGCAGTGGTTGAGGTGGAGTTCCTGGAGTTTGACCAGCAAGGAGAGCGGGCTGACATCCTGGAGCCGGATCGCACCGGAGAGATCGAGCGATTGCAGGTTGGTCAGCGCGGCGACCGGGGACAGGTCCGTGAAGGTCGGCTTCACCGTTGTCAGCCGCCCACCGACCGAAACCGGCCTGCTGGTTCCCAGCAACAGACGCTGCAAGCCGTTCAGAGTTTCCAGTTCACGTGGCAAAGCGTCGAGGGCCAGGTCGCTGAGGTTGAGCGTCGTCTGGCCGCTGGCCGCCGCCTCACGGATGCGGCGGAGCGCTTCGTTGCGACTTCCGTCGGGGAATTCGATGACCTTGTCGCCCTTTGACATTGATGATTTGTTCCTGACGTTCTTTCATGCTCCGTGTGGTCGCTGGCACGTTACCCCACATTTCGTGCATGGTTCAACAAGTATATGATGCGGTGATGGCCCTCCAGATGGCCGGTCATGCCGCATCGTGTCCCCATCACGAGAAACCAATCTCGGTTTAAGCGGTTTTGGGGAGGCCCACGTTGACCAGACGGCCCACGCCGGATTCCACGATTATTATGACGCAATCCCAATGGGGGAGCACCCCCGTACCGTCAAGGATCAGGCCGGGCGACCGATACGGCCCCTCCCCGATCTTCCGCGCTTGCAAAGCCTCGCTTGTGCAGACCGGGTGCCCCTCCGCACCGTTCGTCCTGGACGGCACTCCCCCCCGGACATCAATGGGCTTTCGCTCCCCCTTCCGCCGAAAAACGCTATTCGCGTTTCGCGGAGGGGGATTCATTAAGAATTTCGACCTGGAAGGCTCCCGTGGGTCGCTGTGAAAGCCTGATTAAACAGCGTTCCGCAACCCGAAAACCGGTCAACGAATCTGCACGATTTCGACATCGATTGGCAACGCCGTCCACCTTCGATCGGCCGTGACGACGATCGCCTTTTGTGACATCCCGAGTGCCAGACAGACACAGTCGCCCAGAGAAAGCCCCTGTCCTCGCGTGATGTTATGGAGCGAAGCGGTCAGTATCGCTTGCCCGTTGTCAAAGGGAATGATAGGAATTTGAAGCCGCTGGATCTGATGAGATGCGGCATGCAGAGCAGCTCCCTGCCGGGCGAGCTGGCTGTAGGTTTCCGCCAGGTTGACAGCCGACATGACACATCGGGAAAGCACCGGAACAACCTTCTCGCCACCAGGTTCCTGGTGAAGAAAGGCCAGCAGGGCCGAGGCATCCAGAACCGCGCTAGCCACGGTCCTCCTGTACGGCTTCCTCGATGCGATCGCGGATCAACGCATCCGAAAGCACGACATCCTGAGGGATCGCAGCCAGGAAGAACTCCTGGACTTCACGAACGACCGCTGACAGCGGACGAACCATGATGCCCGTCTCGATGACTTCGAGAACTACGGGTGTTCCTGGTTCCATGCCGAACTGTTGGCACAACTCAGCCGGAATGGCAACTCGGCGTCCCTGGCCAATTTTGGAATGAATGACATGATTCATAAATGTTGCCCACCTTGGCAGTGTGACCTTTCTCTTTGAGACTGCCACGGATTCGCTGAATTGTCAACAACGATGAAGAATGGCGTAATACTCTGGGAGAACTGCCTGAAATTGACTGAGAACTATCCTGACATGTATCAGGTAATATCCAATCTATTTTACTGACAGGGAAAGAACGGGCGCCGTGACCTGTCCTCAATAATCAGGGTACGGTCAGTATGGTAAGGGCGAGGCCACTGAGCCGCAATTCGCACAGGGCTTCCAGAATCGGGATACATAGAAAGAACAGTGAACCGTCAATCATGGTTCGAAGGACAAAATACGGCTTTGTGCCAAGTTCTTCAGGATTGTCCCATTTTCTGAGTTTAGGAATCCATCGCGGGACGGACCGCAGGTACTGCCGATAACGAACGCCAAACTTGCGGTGCAGATACACTTCTTCTCTTGCCACTGTGGCGGAGTAGTACGCCGCAAACGCCAGAGAAATGAAAGTGGTAAGCACAATACTGGCAGTCAAAAGCGCAAGGCCGACTGCGGCGATGAACGATCCAACGTAGAGCGGGTTGCGAACGATCGAGAACGGTCCCCAAGTGACCAATTCATCATTCTTCCGACCGCCAACGTAAAGAGACGCGAAGACGCGGATCGATACGCCAAGCGGCACCAAGATGTGGCCAGCCCAGTCCATGGTTCTGTGCGGCCAACTATATTCCGGCCAGAGCGGAGACGTAGCGAGCACGACAGGCACAAACGCAGCAAGGAACAAGCGGGTATGCTTGATGCGAGCCTTGAGCAATATGCCTCTCTCGGGCACAGTGGAGATGATCGAATCATCCTTTCTCTTTGATGTCAGCATGATAGCTTCGCCAGCAGCCCCTTTCTCAAACCCACTCCGTGTTGAATATGCCACGCAGAATTCACCGAGGGCATTTTTGGTGTTATGCCACGGTATGAGAGACCGCGCAATGAGAATCAGATGCCGAATGAAATCAGGCTATCCATTAAAGGCTGGAACATGAGCGGCTAACCAGTCACGAACAGCTTGCGGCGAGTCCAATTTCAACACCTATCTCGTGTAGTTCAACAAGTAGTGTTCTGGCTGATACCGGCCTCTCGAGCTGGAGATATATCTCCTTCCCGATTTTATACACCATATTTGTCGACCTATAAGAACATGGGTGCATTCTGCGTGAGCCATTCCGTGAGCACCGCCCGCGTCTCAAACTCGCCAATCACGATACTGTCGATGGTCGGCCCATTTTCACCGGTCTGGCAGATGTCCTCTTCGCTCATCTCACGTACCCAGAGGACACGATGGCGTTGCAGTCCTGCCCGGATCAGGTCGATGCCGGTCTCCTCGATGGGGCGGTTGAGATTGCTCCCCCGGATCAGCACCAGATAGACCAGATCGCCGGAGAATTTGAGCAGCAGGCCCGCCGAGGGATCGAACTTCACGGTGCCCAGCCAGTTGTAGGGGAACCAGACGCTGTTGCCGCTGGCCAGGCGGAATTCGATGGCATCGGCCCGATCCCGAATGCCGCGCAGGAACCCAAACGCGGCGCACGCCCCCTCGCCGCCATCCGGCGGATGGGGACCGCCACCCGCGATCTTGCCTGCCAGATGCGGATTGGCCTGGAGCCGATTTTGATGCGTGGTGCCGTTATCGAGCATGATCGTGTTCCCTGTTCGGAGTTATTTCCTGTGACGGAACCGACTTGGCCATTTCCGGCACGACGGGATGACGCCACCCCAACCGGCGATTGGCGAAGACTTCGGCGGAGGATCTCCCAGCAGGATTGTTCAGCGAATCGACCAGTTCCGTGGCGGTCAGCGACTGACCCGCCCGCGTCGCCGCCTTGATCAGTTCCTCTTGATCGTCGGTAAAAATCACCGCCTGCTCCTTGCCGCGCGTGATGGCCACATACGCCGTCCGCTGATCGGTCGCCTTGAATGACTCGCTGTTGATGGCGATGAACACCTTGTTGACCGTCGTTCCCTGACTCGCATGGCTGGTGGTGACGTAACCGTGGGCGATGTGGCCGAAGTCGCCGTCGATCACCCAGCCGTCATTGACCTTGATGTCACCGTGCGGCGTGAAACCATCGACGGTAAACAGAGCGCCGTTACTCAAACGATGTTCGCCATCTTTGGTCGTCCCGCCAGCGGTGATGCGAATACGGTCGCCAATGGCGAGCGGAAGTGGTTTGGGACGATAGACCTCAAACCGCTCCACCTGTTCAATGGGCGGTTTTGTTTCCTCATCCACGACCAGCCGCGTCCCTTTGGCAAACCCCGTGGCGTTCTGGTGGAACTGGACCAGGTCGCCCGGTTCGTATTCGGTGATGTCGGTTTTCTGAGCGTCGGTCAGGTGCGCCGGCACATAAGCGGTGACGACCCGCTCCTCCGAGAGCGCTCCATCCGCTTTCATGGCCGTGCGGATCGCCTCTGTCACCTTGGCCGCTTCGGCGTGCATGGGGGACACGACCAGGGCGGTTTTCGGTTTGCCTTCCTTCGTGCGTTCCTTCACCGCGTCCAGATACGCCGCAGCGAGCTGTTGGTAGCGTTCCTCATCATCCACCTGCCTGATCCATTTGAGATCATCCAGTTGCTCGAAGGCGTGGCCAACCCGTCCTTCACTCAGGTCCTTGGCGATTTGCTTATACTTGCCGCTCTGCCGCTGGATTTCCGTGACCTCGGCCACAGGCAGGCCCGCCCGGTCTTCGAGCAACTTCAGCGGTTCGCCCGCCGTCACGCTCTTATGCTGCCGCCGGTCGCCGACCAGCACGACGCGGGCGTTGACGGTCTCGGCCACCGTGAACACCGCGAGCATATCCCGCGTGCCAAGTTGGCTCGCTTCATCGACGAGGATGACGCCATCTTTGGCCGACTGCTGCATTTCGATGTCTTTCAGGAATCTGGCGACCGTATCGGCAGTGTCAAACCCCGCATCCTGCCGTAGCACCTCGCGGCTGGCTTTCACCGATTGGGCCAGGGCCACAACCGGTTTTCCGGCGTCTGCCAAGGCTTCGCCGAGTTCCTGTTCCAGCGTGGTCTTACCGGTCCCGGCGACGCCGCGAATGACCATCACGCGGTCGCGGGAACCCAGCACATGCCGCACGGCGGCTTGCTGTTCCTCGTTGAGCCAATTGCGGGCCATCTTTCGTTTCGGGTCGCCGAGCGGTCGGCAGCGGCCCCGACCGTCGCGGGCAAAGTCCACGAGCTTCGATTCCAGGGCGAGCATCTCGCGTGTCGTCGCCATGTCGCGGCCTTCGACGTGGCTGCGAATCAGAGGGCGGGTAGAGAGTTCCTTGGCAACGGCATCCACCGTCACGCTACCCAAGCCTCGTTTCAATGCTTCGGTCATCAGCTTGCGCTCGGGCACGACCGCCTCACGCACAAAACTATGTTCGATGGCGTGAGCGACCGCCGTGCGTTCGCCCGGCTCGGGGCGAACCGGCTTGATCTCCCGGCGGTACACCTCGGCGATCCAGTCCTGTTCATCCTGCGTCAGGCGAGATTTCCATTCCTTCTGGAGTTCGGGCATGCTGAGATTCTTGCCCTTATGCTCGCGGGTCTCGGCACCAAGTTCTGCTTTGCGGTCGGGATTGGTGATTCCCTTTTCCTGGGCGATCTGCTCGATCAATTCCGTCCGTCGCGAGAACCGGCTGAGGATGTCCTTGGGAATTCCGGCGATCTCGAAATCGTCTCGTTTGCGGACGACGCCATACCCCATGTCTTGCAGATGATTGGCCAACCGGACACGGAACGCCGCCTGGAAGTACGGGGCATCGCGTTTGAGTTCGCGAAACTGGCCCGCCTTCCAGCGATTCTCCTCCTGATCGAAGGTGCTGTTGAAGACGAAACAATGGGCGTGAAGCTGCGGATCGGGGATTCCATCGACCGGGCGCGAGGTGGTATGGATGAACTCGGCCCAAACCATGTTGCCGGTCGTGCGGTTCTCATCCCGTCCCTCCGTGCGGACGCGGGTTTTCATTTCCGCTTCCATTTCCCGCATCGTCTCTTGGGTGGCGGAGCGAAATGCGTCGAGAATCTCCTGATCGCCATGCAGGGCATACAGCAGTGATACGGACTTGGGCACCGAGAATGTGAAATCATAGCCAACCGTGCGTTCCGTGCGGGTACGGACGGTCAGCGGCTGGCCGGTACGGGGATCAAGGTTGTCGCAGAGTTGCTCAAAGGCTTGCTTGCCGACTGCGCCAGACAGGCCGAGCCGTTCGGCCCCTTTGCCACCCCACTGGCCGACCAGTTCCTGACCGTCAATGTAATAGTCGGCCGTGGCGTAATAACGCTTGGCTCCGGCGGCACTGTTCTGTTGCGAGACGCGAATCATGCCTCATTTTATCATGACACAGATTCGTTAACGCTTCCTTAACTACAATGTGCTCTCTGGCTCTGAGAGCCGATTTGCGAGATTTTTGCATGTTGCAATGTCACTGCAACATGGTTGTGTTGTCACCGCCACAAGACTCGTTGTGGTTGATTTTTCAGAGATTTTTCGGCCAATCGCTGCCTGATTGTCCCAGACAGTTGGAATTCGGCGGACGGTGTGCATCCATGACCGCTTTTAGTTGCGCAAAGGAGGTGTCTGCACTACGGTTAACGATCGTTAACAGCTACGGATGGCTTATTTGACCAAGACGAAGGAACGAAAATAGCGTTTCGCTGATCATATACTTCAGGAACATGAGAAGGCGCCATTGCAGTCGTGATCGGAGTGCCGACGGCATGGATGCTTGCAGTTCTGCCTCGGGCGGCGAAGCCGCACTTTCCTGTCTGCGACGGGCGCGGAAGTACCTGGTTGAGCGGATGTTCGGTTGGCTGTATCGCTACCGCCGTCTGCTGGTCCGCCATGAGCACTACGCCTTCCTGTACGACGGCTTCCTACACCTGGCTTGTGCGTTGATTGCCATCAGTAGGTTTGGGCACTGGTTCTCGTCAGCGTTGTCCAGAAGAGACGATGGCTACCAAAGCCTGTTGAGCAAGAAAAGCCCTATCTCAAGGTCAGTCATCTTTCCTTTCTCGCACCGCAGAATTCTTCCAAATGCTTCCAGGTCGCTTACTTGGAAGTCACTATTATTAGCGAGAAACGCGAAATAGCGTTCTAGCTGAACGCCAGGCACATTCGTAATGAAGTGAAACACATCGCCGATTGGGAGATTCGCCTCATGGTAAAACACCATGCTTCCGTCTTGCAGAGCAAGTTTCTGCTGGTAGGTAAACGCCATGTGCATCTATATTGATCGGCCCAACGTGCTGACTGTCTTTTCCACAAGCGGAGATCGCCAGGTCACAAGCAGTCCGGCAGCGGCTGCGGCAAAAACGGCCGCACTGTAAAGGAGACCCCTAGCGTTATGGTGCCAGTTCGCCTGAATCGCCTTCTGGTAATCTGGTTCGTGCCGTGTCAATTGTGATGCGGCGAGATACGACGGCATATCGCCATGTTTATCAATGTACTCCTTCACCGCGGCGGGTGGCGTGGCCATGCTGGAGTCAATCGCCTTTGCACTCACAGCAAGGATGACACCGATTCCCACCGTGCTGGCAATTTTGCCAGCAATAACGTAGTTGCTTGCGTTGCTCGTCATAGCACTATCCATAATCGTACTTCAGCACACATCATGGACTACCCCGGCGCCAGTGTCAATTTATTGATATCCTATTTCGGTTCCATGTTATAGACCAGCATGTCGTATGGCAGAGGCGACCACAGAAATATCGCACGACATTCACATATTGAAAATGGAGTTATAATACAGTTGGTTGCGTGCAGAGAAGGCAACTGCATGTCCATGATGCGCAATATAGTTCTTGCAACGAAGCGTAAATATACGTTAACCTATCTCGGTGCTGGTCATGTGTAGTCGTACCAAGTGCGCTGCGACTGATTAAAGGACATGGAATCGGAGGATATGGGTAATAGTGTAGACGACAACAATCCATACAGCGACGAACAGCCGGTATTGCAGGGGTTGCACAACAAGCGAGCAGAGTTGCAGCAGGCCCTGGAGGGCGTCAAAGCTGGAGAAGTGGTTCGTCCCGAAGAAGTCCCCCTGCTGCACGCCAGGGAAGCAGAGCTGTCAAAACGCATATCGCACTTGCATGACCGTCGCGTCACCATGAACGGCACCGTGTCATTGCACAAAGAAAGTGTTGAGAGAGCACTTGAGCGTGTCTTCTCATGCAGAAACTGGGTGTCGGAGTACGAGGATGCCCTGCGGATGCCTAAGCCGGGGACTAGAGAGGCTCTTGAAGAAGGATTGGCGATCCAGAAGCAGAAATTAGCTGCCGCGCAAAAGGCCTTCGAAGATGAGGCGGAGAGGCATCGGGAGCTCCGCGACAGTTACACCCCTGTTTTAGAGCGGGAAAGTAAAGAGCTGGCTTTGCTGGAATCCGAACGGATCGAGCTCGCAGGCAAACTAGATCCTGAAAAGCAGGAAAACAGCAAAAGACACTACGAATTGATGGTGCAGTATATTCTCACCGATCATGCACTCACCGCTGCTGACTTGATGGATAGTGCTGCGCGACAGCAAGGCACCACTCTTGAGGCAATGCTGGCATCCCCTGAACTCCGTGCCTCTGCCACGCCTTTTACCTATGGCACACTGAGCCGGACCGCACTTGAGCAGGCATTGCATTGGGGGCAGGAACACGAGGCAAAGGGCGATCCCAGGAAGAATCTTGCCCTTTCCGCTGAGGAGCGAGCATTCAAGCAGTTTCTCAATCAGGACGTGATTCCGAACTTCGACTATTTTCAGATTCTTGCCAGCAAAGTCGATGACTTGCAACAGGCTGACACGGACGATTATCGACCCCTGGAAATCCTGGGGCAAAAGCCGTTATCGCTCTCGGGGCGCAGAAAGTTGCCAGAGGCCCCGGAGCAAAAGCAGTCGGACGCCACCAAGTGGGCCGAAAACAACACCCAGCCGGTGGATTACGGTGCTGTGCTTTCGCGCAATCTTCCGATCCAGGAACGCCTGCAAACAGCCCTGGACCTTTCCAACGCCCAGCTCCAGCATTTTGAAGGGCTCTTTCAGGGGGTTCAGGACCGCATCGAGAGGCTGGAGGCAGAGGGGCTGGCAAAGAAAAAAGACGTTGACAGTCTCCAGGCGCGCGTCAGGGATGGCGAGGCCCAGAACCGGAGGCTGGATGAGCGGATTGTAAATACAGAAGAAACGATCGAGATCACGAAGAAGATCAACGCCAGGAAAACAACGGCGGCCTATATCGGCGGTAAAGTGGCGTCCAGCAGTATCCGCAGCGGGGCGCAACAAGCAGGACTCATTCTTGGGGGAGCCATTTTTGCGGGCGGCGCGATGACCGGAATCGGGACGTTGCTCCTGCCGATGCTGGTCGGACTGGGCACAGGCGTGACGAGCGCGGCGGCTGGTGAAGTCGCAGCACAATACCAGGGTCAGGAGCAACAAGAGGACGCAGCCAGGCTTGCCATCAGAGAAGAGTTTCTGGCCCACCTCAAGTCGCAAAAGGTCAACGTGGCCGAACATCGCCAGGAAATCGACAAGATTCTGGACGACATCAAGACCATTGTGGAGCAGCACGAGTTTCAGCCCTACTGCCAGGATGCGTTGACTATCGCGCGAACGCGACAAGCCTACCTGGCTCGTTTCTGTTTGCAGTCGGGGAACCAGAACACGCAAAACCTCCAGGATGCCTGCGAGTTGAGCGGAGCGGAATCGGTCGACACCCTGCTTGGCATTCTGCGTGGCAGGTTGGGGACCGCGATGGAGCACTTCTGCCTTGGCATTGCGAATACGGGTGACATGGAGGTGATCCTGGCGGAGTCCAACGCACTCCCGCGTACAGGCCAACTGGGACCTGCCCAGGAGGCGTTACGCGACTTCGTTGATTCCACGCTCAAGCCCAACATCGGCAGCTATCTGTCAAAGGCGGCCAAGATAGACGTGATTCAGCAAGCGAATCTCTTGCCGTATGGCTCGCAATTGCATTGGGCGAGGGAGATGGTACGAGACGAGACCGACAAGGCCGTGCGGGCGCTTTTTGCCAACGAGTTTGGCATGTCGATTGTTGGCGTGCAGGATGTGAAGCACGTCTTTGACTTCTATCTGCACCGGCACGGTGACCGGAAGCTTTACGATACCAAGCTGCGAGACGGTCAACCCTCACCTTCCACGACGCGTCCAAAGCGAATCAACGCCTTTCCGAAGGAGCACATGGAAGGCTTCACCGACGACGCCAAGCACTTCATGGAACACCGCAGCGCACAGCAGCCGACAGTCGGTGACACCTTCCTGCGTGTCTGCGGCTATGAATACTACCTTCCGCAGGCGGTCAAAACAGCGGGCGTGAATAACATCTTCTCCGAAAATCCGGAAGCGCCCGCCGCGTACCCAATGGCCAATGACGTTATCAACCGCTTCGTGCAGCAGATGAGCTTTAGCTCCGTGGAGGAGTATCGTGAAAAAGTGGGCGAGCGACTGGATAACCTGATTGCCTCAACGTTCTTCGACTTCTTTGCGGAGCTTGGCCAGCTTCACGACAAAAACCCAAAGGTGCAGCAGTTTCGTGAACGGCTGAAGGCTGGCATCACCACAGGAGATTACGGTGCCGTCTTCGATAACTATGTCAAGCTGATCACGCGCGACGCGATGAACCGCTACGATCTGTTCCTGGACATCTACAAGATGAACCTGGAAAAGCAGCTACAGGTCTCCACCGACGCGGATCGCCGCCTGATTGAGCAGCAGATTCACAAGCTGGACGAGGAGCCGAAACGCATCCTGAATCCGGCGATCATTAAACCAGGCAGTCACGAGGCGCGTTTCCGCGCATCACTGGAGGAACATTACCTGGAAAATACTTCCGAAAGGCGCGGAAGGTAGTGCAATGAGGTATCCATGCGGCTAACGTCATCAATACTTGTTGTCATCGCCATAGTCGTGTCAACGGACGCATTTTCCAGCGAATATCGCGCACTTCAGCCTGGCGCCACATCAGGTACTGTGGTTACAAACTACGAAGCACAGGGCAATCTCGCTGTAACGCATGAGCTTGATTGTATCCCGCTTGCCTCCGCAAAAAGCGAGTATACGCCACCCGACCTTTACAATGCGTTTGCCAAATGCGTGCGGGAGTCGTCATACGCGAATGCGACAGGTCTATTTCTGTTGGCAGGGAGTTACGTGCGATTCGATGCCAAGCGTGTCGCAGATGTGACGGCACATCAAGCGCGCACAGTCCTCATCATGCAATACATCAGCTCCCTGAGTTCCCAGCAGAAAAGCAAATGGAATGCCTATTCCGACATGTTCACGCCTGACTCCAAAGAATTGCAGAGTGCTTGCGACAGCATTAAGGCAATTGGCGCTCCTACTTACTACCCCACATACATGATTCAGCATGGGATAGACGGCTTCTCGTCGGATAGGTCTGAACCGCTCGTAGATGATTTGGATCAAAGCAAGGCATGGGAGTCTATATTGAAGGAAAGCTTGCACTGTACGATCTAACCATAGAATCAACTGAAGGAAGGGGATGAAATGATATGACAGCAGAAAGAAAAGACAGCGAAGATAAAGACGCCGAGCGTGACTATTACATTGCGCTACAATCATACCTGGACAATGGAGGTGTACCGCCGCACGGTTGGACGATATTAGCAATTTCATATTCACTTGGAATTGGGAAAGACACCGGATATTACGGCGTGGCATACCAGAATATCGAGCATCCTGAACAGATCATAATTGCGCATCGCGGCACGGAACTCGATGACTCGAAGGATCTGCTGACCGCAGATAGACAAATCCTGCACCATGCTGTTCCCACGGATCAGTATAAAGACGCGATGTCGTTTGCTGCCGCAATCAGTGAATTGGGAGAAGTGCCTGTTAGTGCGATATCTCAGGTTGGCCATTCTCTCGGCGGCAATCTGGCAAGCTTGGTGGCTATTTCCACTGACGGCCGGGCGAGTACGTTCAACGCTCCGGGAGAAAAAGAACAACTGGCCCAATTGGAAATCGTAAATGGTGTACCAGCGGGTACTTACCAGAATGCAGACTATTCGGAAAAGATTGTCGCTCATGTGACACAAGGAGATATCGTAAGTGGTCATGGTGCTCACGTTGGTGCGGTCGAACAGATTGACAATCCGTCTTTACATGGCCAGGCAGAGAAGCAAGAGCGGCAATATGAAATAAGCACTACTCTCCTTGAAAATGTTCCACATGATGATACGCGCCCAATCCAAGAACTGGCTGATATAATGCTGGGGTATCAGATTGCAAAGGATGCAATTGACAATCACAGTGCTGCTTACGGTCATGCCCTATTACAAGATGCGACGGCACAGGAACGCATGGGGCCAATTTACGGAATACCGACAGTTGAACAGGCAGCCGACCATATTCCGAGCAAGGCGGAATGGACAGTCGGCGATGGTATTCATTCGCTCGAATCACATCTGAATCCTCAGCCTGCCGACGCTGCTCAACCGAATGCACAAGCTCCGCTGCACGACATGTTCGCGGCTACCACGGATCAGCCTATGGAGAACAAGGCGCATCCAACGGAAGTCACAGACGGTCCAGTGAACCAATCCGCAATGTCACCGGAACTGCAATGGCCAGAGATTCATTCGTGGGACACTGTTCCGCAGCAGATACAGCCTGCCAATGATGCCGTCACGCCTCCTGAAGCACCCTCGCAATTTGTCGAGAACATTGCAGCGGCTATTCACCAGCCCGTGCAAGAGGTGGTTCATCCCGACAAAATTCCCGATGTTGCCCCGGACCAGCCTACAGCAATGCCAGCTCCGCAATGGCCGGAAATCCAGTCATGGGCAACAGGACCTGCGGCTCCCATTGACTCGCATGGACCTGAACAACCTCGGGAGGTCACGATGGAATGGCCCGATATTGGCGTGGGTGCTGCTCAATTCCAGGGCCTTGTCGATCCGGGGCAACAAGAGACTGCCTCGCAGCATGAAAGCAAGCATGACATCCTCGGTGCCTTTGGCAGCATTACCGACGTGTTGGGCCATCACACTGCCGAACAGTCGGCGACCCCGCCGGAGAATCATTCTGGTGGGATCATGGAGTTTTTGGGAAGCATTGGCAGTCTTACACAAATCGAAAACCCATTTTCCCATCACGCCCAGCAAGAACCAACCCGCGAGGAACCACAGGACGGATGGGGCAGCCAGGTGCAGTCGGCATTCCAGCATATGCTCACCGGGCGTGAAGAAGACACCTTGTCCCATGACCGCGATACACCTGCCAGCAGTTGGGTCGAGCAAGTTGCTCCCCATGATCATTCGCAGCAACAGACAAGCTGGGTCGATCACGTCACACATCAAGACAGTAGCTCTGAGCACGACACGAGCCACCATAACGACCCATCAGATCATTACTCGGATCACGGCAGCTCTGATACTGGGCCATCGCTCTAACCAAGTGAGAAGTATGGTTTAGCAAATCCGATCTTACAGCATGGCTGAAAACTAGCTGAGCGGTGGCAGTCGGCGGAGCATCAGGTGAATCATGGCAACTCGGATCATAGCCTCACTGGTCTCGGTCAGAACCTCGTCGTCTTTGCCGAGTTGGCGGTATGACACCAACCAGGGCAGTGACATCTCCCTGGCGCATGACGGACCACGTCAGTACAAAAGCGAGGCTTACCACCATGCCAGAAACACGGTTCCGATTACCAAGACGGCACGTTGAGTTTCCCCTCTATACAGGCTGCAACGAGGCACGAGGCGTATCACCAGCCCGGCGATGACTTACTTTGACGGCTTCTTTGCCGCCATCTGATCGAGAAAATCGGCCCACCACTGCATCATCTCCCGCCGTTCTGGCAGGTACTGGGCGTGGTTGTAGGCTGCCCGGACTTTATCCCGCTCTCCGTGGGCAAGCTGCCGCTCGATCACATCGGGGCGAAACCCATGCTCGTTCAGGATCGTACTTGCGGTACTGCGAAAACCGTGTCCTGTCGCACGCCCATGATAGCCCATCCGGTACAGAGCGTAGAGCATCGTGTTTTCGCTCATAAACGAGGAGAGGTTGTGTTCATTGGGAAAGACATAGTGCCCATGACCCGTGATCGGATGCAATTCCTGAAGAATGCCGATCGCCTGCCTCGACAGCGGCACGATGTGCAATTCCTTCATTTTCATGCGATCTGGGGGTATCCTCCATTCCGCCTTGTCCCAATTGAACTCGCCCCATTGCGCACCGCGTAGCTCGGTTGTTCGGACAAATGTGAGCAAGAGCAGATGAAGTGCCTGCTTGGTGACAAGCCCTCCCTCATAAGCTTCCAGCTTTCCAAGAAATTCCGGAAGGTCGTCTTCCTTCAGGGAAGGCTGATGCTTGACCACAGGTGTCTTCAAGGCGCCTTGCAGGTCCGGCACTGGATTACGATCCGCCCGTTGCGTGGCGATTCCGTACATGAAAATCTGACCGACAACTTGCTTCATGCGGTGGGCCGTTTCGAGTGTTCCTTTCGCCTCGATTGCCCGAAGTACGGTCAAGACATCCGAAGCATTGATTTCTGCAATCGGCCTTTTACCGAGTTTCGGCAGGAGATGTCTGTCGATCTGGCGGCGTAGGCGGTCGCTATAAGATGTGGCCCATTCCGGTTCATGTTGGCGAAACCACTCATCGGCAATCTTCTCGAACGGATTCGAGCGCTGAAAGACTTCTTGCTTCTTTTCCTCTTTCTTTGCTTCCCCAGGGTCGGTCCCGACGGCAAGTTGCTTTTGAGCGTGCATCCGCTTTTCGCGGGCTTCGATCAAACTCACTTGCGGATAGACTCCCAACGCCAGCAACTTTTCTTTCCCGCCAAAGAAATACCTTAGCCGCCAATATTTGGAACCGGTCGGCGTAATGAGAAGGAATAATCCTTCCCCATCGGACATCTTGTAGGGTGTGGATTTAGGCTTTGCATTGCGAACCGTAGCATCAGTGAGGCATTTGGGCATATCCGGGGTACATTTTCGTTGAAGTGGGGTATGTGGCTCAATAAGTACCCCAGTTCAGAGGCGGATGTCAACGAGTTCGTTCGGGCAGGGCCGAGCGGAAATCGTCCCGTGATTGGCTTCCAGTCTTGGTTTGGCGGACATTGACGGACATTAACGTCCTGTAAAATGGTGGAGGCGACAGCAACCACGAAAGCATAGTAAGCAGTTGATATTCAAAACGATTTGCGAGATACAAATAGAAACATACCCCGGTTTTGTACCCCAACCCTTATTGCCTCAGTGATCCACACGACTTCCCTCCCCTGATGGAGCTGTTCCCGACAGCGTTTTGATCAACTCACGAATGTCTTCCGCTCTCCAAGCAGTACAGCGAGCCGACAGCTTGACCGGTTTTGGAAACCGTCCCGACTTCACCCCCTCCCACCAGCATGTCTTTCCGAGCGGAATGACGCTCAGCACCTGCGTCAGTCGCACAAATCCTGTTTCTGGAATCTCATTCATAATCACGTCCCTGTCTGCGTTCATGGCCGGTCTCCGCCGTGCCTGCATCCTTCGAGAATAGCACGATTCGGCACCGATTGTCTCGGAGAATCGCACTCAGAGCCGCTTTGAGGCGTGATGGCTGCGTAAGCCATTGAGCCAGCGTGAATCACTCGTTTCCAATCCAGGCCGCGTCGAGGCCCGTCATGGCCGGAGGCGGTCTGCAACGAGGGCACCGAGGCGTATCACCAGACCGGCTTGGCCAGGGTGCTTTGGCTCAGAAAAGCGGCATTGTGAGATGGCGGGGATGGCTCTGGCTCTCCTTTTCTCGATCTATTGTTTCCGTGACCAAAGCGGCCTTCCTGACGGGCACGCCTAAAGCCGCCGCCGGTCCGCTCAAGGGGAAAATCGGCTCCCCCTAAAGGTCGCCCCCAATTTTCCCCTTGCCCGGTTCGCTGCGCACGCTTCGCCCCGGACTGTAGCGGCTTTGGTTCGGGTGCCATCAGGCCGCGATGGTCGCAGCCGGAAACACAAGGAAAAGGAGAATACTCATGTCACAGCCTGCACACAAAATCCGTATCGGCGTCCTGCAAGTCACCATCTGGCGTAACCAGGGTGAACGCGGCAACTGGTACAGCGTCATCCCGACCCGCAGTTACAAGAACGGCGACGACACCTGGAAGGAAACCGACAGCCTCGGTTTTGACGACCTGCTGACGATGGCCAAGCTCTTTGACCAGGCCCACACCTGGATCATGCACCAGCTTCAGGCCGATGCCAAAGGCCGCAAAGAATCCGCTCAGGCAGCCGCCTGACCCCGGATGCCGGTGGGCGACTCCGGTCGCCCGCCGGTTTCATTTCTCAACCCACCATTTATGGAGTTTATATGACCAACATCGAAACCATTTCCTCACCCCAGGTCATCGCAGCCAGCAAGCTGGAAAAATCCCCGCTCAATGCCCGTCGCACGATGGTCAAGGGCGGCACAGAAGAACTGAAGGCGTCGATCCTGTCGCACGGCCTGATGCAGAACCTGGTCGTCACGGATGCCAGTGACGGACTGTTCCACGTCATTGCGGGTGGACGCCGTCTGGAAGCGATCCACTCACTACAAGCCGAAGGCAAGCTACCGCAAGACTTCGCAGTTCCGTGCCAGGTCGTGACGGATGAATCGGCCTTAGAAATGAGCCTGGCCGAGAACGTCGTTCGCTTGGCGATGCACCCGGCGGACCAGTTTGAAGCCTTTGCCGAACTGATCAACAAGGGACACACCGCCGCCGAAGTCGCCACACGGTTCGGCATTGAGGAAAGCCTCGTCCATAAGCGAATGAAGCTAGCCCGTATCGCACCCGAGCTTTTCGAAGAGTACCGCAACGATGAGATGACACTGGAATGCCTGATGGCCTTCGCCGTTACCGATGACCATGATCGCCAGCTCAAGGTTTACCAGTTCCTTCAGGACTGGCAGAAGGAAGATCCGGGAGCGATCCGTGATGCCCTGACCGAGAAGATGATCGAAGCCAGCAGCAAGCTGGCCCGATTCGTCGGACTGGAAGCTTACACGGCCGCTGGTGGTTCGACACATGCCGACTTGTTCGGGGAAGACATCTACCTCGAACAGCCGGACCTGCTGCACGCACTGGCCGAACAGAAACTCGATGCCATCCGTCAGGAACTGGAAGCCGAAGGCTGGGGCTGGATCGAGATCAATCCTGAGCGTGACTACAGCCTCATCAGCAGTTGCAAACGTCTTCGTCCCCAGCTCGTCAATGCCCCATCCGAATTGCTTGACCTGAAGGCCCGGCTGGACGCCGAACTGGAAGAGATCGAGCAGATGCTGGAGGAAACCGAATCGGACGAATCGTTCGACCGGCAACAGGAGCTTCAAGACCAACTGGACGAAGTCGAAGAGAAGTTGGCCGCCTTTATCGGTTTCGACTCCGACCAGAAGCGTTTGGCTGGTTGCTTTGTTTCGATTGGTCAGGATGGAACGCCGTTTTTCGACAAGGGGCTGGTGAAACCGGAACATCGCAAGGAACTTACCCGGTTCATGGGTGAGGACGACGACACCCGTCCCGAGAAGGTCAAGCCGAAGCCCCCGCTGTCCGCGAGCCTTTGCTGCGATCTGGCAGCCGCCCGCTTGGAGGCTGCTCAGGTCGAATTGGCCAAACATCCTGCCGTGACGTTCGACCTGCTGGTGTTCCAGGTCGCCAGTTTGATGCT
>VFQN01003061.1_pt1 | contig 24687 bp, 32 predicted proteins | sample 3512371 | NCBI WGS metagenome assembly VFQN01 (sample SAMN10412370, study PRJNA504923) | tailings metagenome | isolation source: Replicate 2 from Balatoc abandoned mine | place: Philippines: Itogon, Benguet | collected 2017-08-28 | reverse complement strand
GGTGCTGCTGGTCGACCCGCCGCCCGTGGTGCTGCTGGTCGACCCGCCGCCCGTGGTGCTGCTGGTCGACCCGCCGCCCGCGGTGCTGCTGGTCGACCCGCCGCCCGCGGTGCTGCTGGTCGACCCGCCGCCCGTGGTGCTGCTGGTCGACCCGCCGCCCGTGGTGCTGCTGGTCGACCCACCGCCCGCGGTGCTGTTGGACGCCGGGCCGGACGCGGGCTACCGGGCGCACCAGGGCCTGCGCTTCAGGGCGTGCTGGGGGCCCTGGGGCCCCCCACCCCACGTCATCCACCCCATCGACCCCTCCTGCAACGTGGCCAGCGTGACTATTGCAAACATGCACGTGCGGCCTCAAGTGAAGTTGCTTGGGCGTTGGTTTGGGCGTTGGTGTTGTGGCGTAGCGCACGTTGGCGGGTGATGCTACCCGTCGAACGACCATCCTCACCCTCCCATCGCCCGTCGGAAGTGCTGCTCCTGCTCCTGCTGCTGCTTGCTGCTGCTAGTGGCCTACTGGTGACCCTTGGTGCCGTTGTGCATCCATCACTTGTCGTACGGTGTCTTTGCGGCGCTGGGTGCAGGTGCCGGAGGCGCACCGCATCACCAAGCCCCCGTGGGACTGGAACGGGCTGGCCTGTGAGGCTCGGGGGCTACTGGATGTGCTGCTGCACGGTAGCTTGCAGGAGCTGCTGGGGGCGTCAACGCTGGGGGCAGCGGTGGGCAGGCTGGAGCGGGACGCGTGGGAGCAGGGAAGCGCGGGGTGTGAGTTAGGGCATGTGGGCGAACAGGAGGGGGAGCGGGAACGGGAGGAATGGGGAAGAGCGGTGAGGGAGAGAGCGGAGTGGGGTAGACTGATGGCGGGTGGGGGCGGGTGGAGAGAGGAGGCTGTGGGGAGGGCGGCGCAGGAGAGGGCGGCGCAGGAGAGGGCGGCGCGGGACAGGTTATTGCAGGAGGAAAGGGCGGGGAGGGAGAGAGAGTGGGCAGGGGCAGACCGGGATGCCGACCTACCGGCGTGGCCCTTCTATCTCCTGCTGGTATGCTTCTTCTGGGCAATCTTCGCCTGAGTGGGTAGAGAACGGGGTAGCAACACCTTGGCGTTGGTCTTGCCTGGAAAGGCTGCGTCCTGCGTGCTGTACAACGTACGTGATTGGCCATGCCCCTGACCTCCTGTGACGGTGCGCATGGTGCTACTGGGTTTCTTGGCCCTTCGGCCCTATGAGCTGGGTCACCTGAGGCCTGAAGAAGTTCGTATCCTTGTCAGAATGCTCCTGATGAGCCTTTGTGTTGGTGCTAGACTAGGTTTTTTTTTCAGGAGAAGAGTTATGGGGGTATCGGAGACCTATTTTTAGGTACTGCGCACCTGCGCAGCCTTGCATACGTGCAGCTGAGGTGTTTACCAGGAGTGGCGAGCTGGTCCGGAACAGCCAGATGCTTGAAATCTCGTGCCGTGCTGATGTTACATGCTTCAGCACGTGGTCCCTTCTTGTCTGTAGTACCAGTGCCGTAAATGACTGGTATGGCCACACCACGCCCTTGCCAAACCCCTGACCACGGGGGATGGCCCTGCCTCAGGCCTTACATGATGGCCAAGCGCCGTACACCAGTCCCCTGCCCAGGGGAGCCCCTCCCCTGCGTGTGCCTTCCCCTCTGCAGTACAAGCACCACGAGCACAATGTCGTGTCTCTCCATATAGAGCCCTAGACCTCAGCACGTTGGGCGAGTCTTGGGGTAAGGCGTCTGGGATCCTGTCTTACTATTCGGAGACACCGACACCGACTTGCTACTCCGCCGCTAACAAGGCGCCCAGCGGCGCAACGGAGGCGCCTCCCCTGACCTCCCCTGAATGGTGTGTCGTACCCGGAACGCCAGGGCAGAGCTCCCGACAGGAGAACACCGACGATACTTTTTTACCCACTTAGGATACTTGCCAAGTGGTTTGCTTGCGCTTGCGTTTGCAGCGCGGGGTGTGATTACTGAAGGGGCAGGCTCAGCCTGCGAGGCACAGGGGGCAGTTTGCCGCTGACGCCTACGACAGCGCCAACAAGTTGAGACGCTGGTGAGTTATAAGTGCGCAGCGACCGTCAAAGGAGTCGTCCGCATAATATACCGTTGAGTGGGGCTTTAGCCGCCACTGTCCAACGCTGCCACGTCTCCGTTTCTGCACATGTTTCACTATGGGCTTTGTTGCTAACTTCGATAGAGTACATAGGTGCCGTCGAGCTGTTAGCTGCATAGCTTCTTGTCTAGGGCCATGCGACGGCGGTGTCAGTTTGGCCCCGTCCGTTACGTGCGACTTACATAGACATTATACAGTTCTTCTGCAAGTTTGCTACAAGACGGCGTGTGCGAGCGGCCCAACGCACCGACTGCAACACCCATTTCCATGACGATGGCCCTGCTGCAACTGGAGGCCTTTGGTGTACAGCAGCCACTTCATCTGTTGGCGTCCCTACACCTACTTTACGTTCTTGACGTTTCGCCACTCTGTTGGCCTAGGTAGGAGCACGATGACGACCATGGACCCAGCGGCCAAGTTGGCGAAGCTGCAGAAGAAGGCAGCCAAGGTCGAGAAGCAGCTTAAGGCAGGCACGCTGGATGCCGATGAGGCACGCGAGGAGCAGGCGCGCCTGGCGAAGAAGATAAAGAAGTTCCAGGCGCTGGCAGCGGAGGCGACCGGGAGCGATGAGCAGCAGCAACAGGAAGCAGCAGCAGCAGAACAGCAGAACGGCAAGAAGCAGAAGAAGGGCGGGAAGAAGCGCCAACACGACGAGGACGGAGACGCCAACGGCGCGGGCGGTGCGGACGGGGCTGAAGAGGCCCCCGCCAAGGGCAACAAGTCAAAGAAGGCCAAAAAGGCCGCAGCGACAGCTGCTGACGAGTCAAACGGCGCCGAAGCAGCCAACGGCCACCACCACCATCACCACCACCACCGTCACCACCACCATCACCACCACCACAGCCGTCACCACCGTAAGCACGCTGACGTGGGCGATAAAGAGCTGGCCACCAAGGGCAAGCCCATCGTCAAGGCGTTGTACGAGGAGCATGCCGACGTCAGCGCCATGAGCGCGGAGCAGGTGGCTAAGCTGCGGGAGGAGCGGGAGACCACCGTGGAGGGCTTTGGGCCCGACGACGACTTTGTGGCGGGTGGGTGCGGCCGGGGGTTTGGGGCAACATAGATGGGAGGGTGAAGGGGACGTGTGTGACGGTGTGCGACGCGGGGTAAAAGATATGGACCCGACGATGGTGCTGTGGCGGGGGTCCAAGGCTGGGAAGTGAAACGGACTGCAGGGTGCAGGGTGCCGCCCAGAACATGCCGCCAGAGCCCGGCCTCTCGGTGTTCGGCACGACACCCGTACTGACCATGCCATAACAACCTATACCCATGCGGGCAATGGCCGCTCCCTCTCCGCTCCCCCGCATGCCTCGCCCCCGACGGCGGTTTGCTACGGATTTCAGGCTGTCCTGAATTGCAACGCCGTCGACCTACGGCGACGTCACCACATTCATGTCCTCCTTCCCTCACCAGCCCCAATCCCGGTTGTGTGTCCCCAGGTGGCCCCACCGACATCAAGCCCCTGGCCAAGTTCGAGCACACGGGGCTGCCGGCCGCCATGCTGCACGCCACGCGCGACTTCGCGTCGCCATCGCCCATCCAGGCGCAGTGCTGGCCCATCATCCTCAGCGGGAGGGACCTCATCGGCATCGCAGCAACGGGTGGGTGCTTGGGCCGCGGGGGAGCCTCAAGGGCGTGTCGCGTGGGGCATATGCTGATGCGGGATTGGGATCTTTGGGATCCCTGACAAGCAGACACGTAGTAAAGGTGACGCAGCAACGGGTGGGTGCTTGGGTCGCTGGGCTGCCGCTGGGTGGTCTCGAAAGAGCGTGATCCAGTGTGACGCTGTGGGCAAGGGCCGGGGGTCGACGAGTGTGTAGTGAATGCGGTGCGGGATGCAGGCATACTGAGCCTGAGAGAGGTCGAGGCAAGCTGACGGAAAACTTGATGAGGAAGTGTCTATATAAGTCGTGTTTTCTGCTGGCCTCGTCCCGTACAGCGTATCGTCTCGAAGGAGGGTGGGCAGCGTTGCAGTGTGCGGGGTAACGGCTAACGGGTACATGAGCTGGATATGAACAAGGCCGCGGCACCCAACGCATTTGCACTCCTGCTGTACGAATCGTGAATTCGTTTCAATCCAATCCAGGCAGCGGCAAGACGCTGGGCTTCGGGCTGCCCATGCTGCGTCACATTGCGGCGCAGCGCGAGGCGGGCGTGGTGAGCGGCAAGGGGCCCTTCGCTCTGGTCATGGCGCCCACGCGCGAGCTGGCGCTGCAGATCAACGAGGTGCTGCAGGTGGGTTAGCAGGTGTGGGTCAGGGGTGTGGGTTAGCGGTGTTAGGGCATGGGTCATGGCGCCCACGCGCGAGCTGGCGCTGCAGACCAACGAGGTGCTGCAGGTGGGTTACCGGTAGCAGGTGTGGGTTAGGGGTGTGGGTTAGCGGCGTGTTAAGGTTTGGGTCAGGGCGCCCACGCGCGAGCTGGCGCTGCAGACCAACGAGGTGCTGCAGGTGGGTAAAGGTCCAACTTCAGCGGGAAGTGGGACAGGAATAATGGTATTGTGGGTAAGTAAGCAAGGCGGTTGCCTGATGTGGGGCAGCGTGGACGTGCTAGGGACTGTGTGGGGACGACCTGGGCAGGGGAGGGTGGTACCGCTGCTCGGTGGAGTGTTGCCGCTGGGTTGTGGCGTGTGGGTTAACGTGGCGGTGCGTAAGGTGTAGGGGCAGGAGGGCCAGGGGCGCTGCTGCGGAAGGCGACAAGGCCCTGTAGGTGGGGCTTTGAGTGCTGATTTTTGTGGTGGTGGTGCCGCTGTGTGGATTACGGGGCAGGGGGCAGCCAAAGGCAGTGGCGCTGCAGTTCACGGGGGCAGCAAGGCGGGCCCAAGAGAACCAGCACTGCTGCTAGGACGGACACAGTGTGCAGGGCGGGGTTGGGGTCGCGAAGGTGCGGTTGGGGTCGCCTGGGTGGAGCACACGACAGCTCAGGTCTGCAACCGGGGTCGTGCGGGGTTGCTGCGTCACCCTCCAAAAATCATGGTATACGCGCAGGCCGGTCGGTCGGTCCGCATCATCGTGCCTCCCTTCGACCCCTTGCCCCTGCACCCCTCCTCCCCCAGGACGCCGGCAGCAGGTGCAAGGTGCGCACGGTGTGTGTGTACGGCGGCGTGCCCAAGCAGCCGCAGCTGGCGGCGCTCAGGGAGGGCGTGGAGGTGGTGGTGGGCACACCCGGCCGCATGGAGGACCTCATGAACGACGGCGCGCTCAGCCTCAAACAGGTGGGCGCGTGTGTTAACCAGGAGTGTGTATTAGCGGGGAGTACGTGTTAGAAGCTTGTGCGTGTGTCGCATGGCCGGGCCGCATAGAGGACCTCATGAACGGCGGGGCGCTGAGCATAAAGCAGGTGGGCCCTGGGCGCGTGTATCAGCGGGGCGGAAAGTGTGTAGTAGCAGCAGTGCATGTGTTGCATGGCCGGGAGTGTACCGGTATGAACGACGGCGCGCTCAGTATCACGCAGGTGGGGCGCGGGCGTGCGTATTAGCCAGGAGTGTGTTAGCGCCTGGGCGCTTGTTGCGTTGCTGGAGTTGGGTACAATGCGCCACGATGGATGGTGAGCAGAATTGGGGCACGGCCTCGTGTAGTGGAAGGAAGGGGCGGCGGGCTGTGCGCGGGCGTGCTGGTGGGTCTGTTGGGAAAACGTGTACCTGAACACGCCCTTGAACATGCCCCTTCCCCAGGTGACGTACGCGGTGCTGGACGAGGCGGACCGCATGCTGGACCTGGGCTTCGAGCCGCACATCCGCGCCATCATGGGCGTCACGCGCGCCGACCGCCAGACGCTCATGTTCAGCGCCACGTGGCCCACCGCCGTGCAGAAGCTGGCGGTGGCCTTCCTGTCGCACCCAGTAAAGGTGGGTGTGGTACGACACCCCGACCGGAAGGGGTCCCCTGTAAAAAACCATACCATACCATACCAAGGTGGGCGGGGGAGGGCAGGGGAGAGTTGTGTGATGCCCAACGGGAGTAGGCACGGGGCGAGGGTGGGGTGACGGCGCTGGGGATTTGAGGGAGGCCTCTCTGCCACACACGTGCATGGTGGCCGCACGCTGTTCGTAGTCTGCGGGACGGGTGCGACAGTCTCAGGGCAGGGGGGATGGGGAGGGGAGGGGGAGCCCGTCCTGATGGGACAAGAGAACAAAGGGTATGGGGATCTCAGGCCCTCGTGACTCCTGCTGCTCCTTATCCCGCTTCCGCCACCCCACATCCCCACGCTGCAATCACCCCCCGGTGGCACACGAAAACACTGGCGTATCCCTCTTGCAACATAAACCCCTTGCACACACGCCCCCAGGTGACGATCGGCAGCCAGGACCTGAGTTGTGTTGTGTAAGAATATTATGGATATTTACATCAACAATATTAACTTTATTTCCTCTCCCCCAGGTGACGATTGGCAGCCAGGACCTGGCCGCCAGCCACTCCATCACGCAGCGCGTTGAGGTGATCGACCCTGCGGCTCGCGACGGGCGGCTGCTGGACCTGCTGCAGCAGTACCACGGGTCCAAGGGGCGCAAGAACAGGGTCATCATATTCGTGCTGTACAAGAAGGAGGCGCCGCGGGTGGAGCAGCTGCTCACGCGCAAGGGGTGGAAGGTGGGTGTGCTCTAGGATGGGCACGGGTGGTGGGAGGTATGCAACAGTGCCTTCTCAACAACAAGGCTTCTCCGCATCCGCGTCCGCACTGCATAAGGGGTGCTGCGCCGCTTGTTAACCCACGGCCCTCACCTGTTTATACAGTGCCACACTGACCCCCAGCTGGCATCATCAGGGCGGCGTGGAGGCCTCCTACAGGGCCCATGAGCTGCTGCCTTAAACCTGCCCGCACACCCGCATTACACCACACCCTCCTCAGTCACCCCAGCCACACGCTTGCTGTTGATTACATGCCGCTCCTCGAGCTACACATGGCACAATGCCCGCACCCACTCACTCACGCACCCACTTAGCCTTCGCCGCTGAACGCAAGCTCATCCACTACCCGTTCGCCCGTGCCAGTCGCCGTAAGGACCCCATGCATGTTTCCTGGCCCTCCTCCACCTCAATCTCTCGTCCTGTCCCCAGGCCGTTGCCATCCACGGCGACATCAGCCAGCAGCAGCGCACGGACGCGGTGGACAAGTTCAAGAGCGGCACCGTGCCGCTGCTCATCGCAACGGACGTGGCGGCGCGCGGCCTGGACATCCCCGACGTCGAGGTGCGTGGGTTAGCACGGCGTGTGGGGAGTACGGTAGTGCGACTTGTACGTACGGGGCTTATGTGGAATGACTTCCGTGAGTGTACGGCGGCCCCGGTGAGATTTGACCCCTACCGTCTAGTGGTCCTGTCCTGAGTACCCCGCTGCTTGCCCACCAAACCTATGCCATCCATCCCCAGGTGGTGATCAACTACTCGTTCCCACTGACCACGGAGGACTACGTGCACCGCATCGGCCGCACGGGCCGCGCCGGCAAGACGGGCGTGGCGCACACGTTCTTCTGCGCCGGCGCCGACAAGCCGCGCGCGGGCGAGCTGATCAACGTCCTGCGCGAGGCGGGGCAGGAGGTGCCGGCGGATCTGCTCAAGTTCGGCACGGCGGTCAAGAAGAAGGAGAGCAAGATGTACGGCGCGCACTTCAGGGACGTGGACGTGCATGCGAAGGCCACAAAGGTCACCTTTGATGACGACGATTGAAGGACAGGAGGGTGCAGGCGATAGTCAGATCGTGAGCATGATGTTCGAGGCAGGGCGTTGCTGACGGATTTAGCCCTTTCTACGACGGCAATGATGACGATGACAGTGCTGTACGGTGACGTGTGCGTGTGTTAACCGGTGCGGATGGTGGTGTGTTGCCGTGGGTTGTGGCGGTCGGTGTGGGGTACGCGTGAAACGGTGTGGGGGGACGCAGGACGAGCGCGGTGTTGGGCGCGTGGCCTGGGGAGCCCAAGGGGTAACTTGGGACGGTGGGAGCGTGGAAAGGAGACAGAGGGATAGAGAGTCAGAGAGTGAATGAACGAGAGCGAGGGTGAGAGATTTGTGAGGATGACTTGTGACTTGCTTGCTGTGGCTCGCCGGCGTGGATAGCGGTGTGTGAATGCCAGTGTTGCCCAATACTGTATGCCAAGGCGCGCGGCGATGGACAAGAGCGCGCAGCAGAGCCGGGTCCTGCACGACGAGAAGGGGAGATCTCCCTTGGTGTAGATGACGTGCAGGGTGTGGACGACCAGGGTGGACGCGATGACTGGTTCGTACCGGATTGACCTGATTCAGGGCTACGGCTTTGTGTGGGACGCTATGTTGAGACCACCTTTGACGGGAGGCGCTGCGGGCGGTGTCTTGAAGTTTGACCGCTCGTGATTTGCGCTGCTAACCTAGGTTGCTTTGCTTCTAGTGTTCTGCATGCTTCCGTACTGTTGCTGCTGCTTCTGCTGGACTAGGCGCGCACCTGTTCTGGTGCGTGTGCTGCTTGCGATTTGGCACCGTGTGGGCGGGAAGGCCGTATGTCGTCGCGGCCCCTGTCCACACGTCTGCCTGCCATCGGCCTTTGCGCTGCCTGTAAGCTGTACGATCGAAGGAAAATCCAGCAGTCATTCCGAATTTCGTACCGGTACTACAATTACTTATGAACCTCATTACGGGAGGATTGAATACCTGAAGCACACGTAGTCTACCCACAACGCCGCAAGCAACATTCACGTCACATTCCAGGTCTACCCCGCCCGAACGTGTGGCCAGGTCGACACCATCGCATACTGCCTGCCGTACCCCACAGCTAAGCCGCCCGTATGCCATGAATCATGTGCACTGACGCATGTGCATCTCCATGTACCACCAGGGCTACAACACAGCAGCAGACCTAACATATGCGTCCTCCCTGGACCAGCAGATGCAACTGGATGGTGCCAACCTGTGCCAACGCACATGCCATGCCCACGCTTCAATACCGATACACCAACAGCAGCCATACTACGCACTTTGAGGGTGCGGGCGGATGGGAGCGCGCGCCGAGTTAGGCGCTCACAGACCTCTGCAGCAGGCATGGTGGTCGGCACGTGGCTAGAAAGACGGCCACGCAGCTATCAACCCCCAAACCCAGCTGCCGCGCAACACACCAAATCAACTACCCCCAAAGGACGCCCATTACGTACGTTGTTCATGCCAACGCCAAGCATGTTGTTGTTGACTTTACGTTGAGTGTTTTCTTGTAGTGATGTGGTGGGCGGTGGGAGCGCGCGCCCAGGCAGGCGCGCGCAGGCCTCAGCAGGCAGGGGAGGGCCCCACGGGGAAGCAGGAACCGTACCCTGCTGCTGCACTCGCCGACTGACAGTGAATACCCCCAGTTCCACACTAGAGCCCCCAAAGCTCAGTACACTTTAGGTACCCCGTCCCCACACTTGAGGTTCCAGCAACCCCGCAAATTGCGACGAGGCTCACAGGGTACACAACGAACACGTGATAGCGCTACTCAGCCGTCATCCCTCGCGAAGTGCGAGCAACTGCACGCGTAACCACCCTCACAGCCGAGGACGCCGTTGCAACGAGCAAGGACGAATGCGTCGAGCGCAGCAGTGCCCCAAAACTGCCACTTTTCCATGTCTGTCTGTCAGGCCCTTCAACCGCCTGAGGCCCCTGTTTCCGCAACACCTTGGCCCTTCCGAGCCGCCAGGCCCCTCTACTTCCCCCACCACGTTGGCTCACCAAGCTTCCGCTGCGCCCAGGCTTCCTTGTGCGTTAACCTGGAAACGACATGGGATGCGATCAAGCCACTACCATCCTCTTCGTCATCAACAACCCTGCTTGTGCCACGTGCGTAGCTCACATGCCGAAGGAGTTGCCGCTGGCTGCGCCCCCGAGCTGCTGCTGCTGCTGTTGCTGCTGCAGCAGCGCGTTACCGGACTGCTGGGAGAGGCCTGCAGCGCAGCGCACAAAACGGGAGACAAGACACGGTCATTGCGCAACATAACGAACGTACGAAGGCAGAGCCGGGATGTAGTGAAGCGCAGTCGCTATGAATTTCACAGCCCACTCGAGGGCAGCCTCTTCTAACAGCCTGACGCATCACCTGCTGTGCAACCGCTGTTGAAGCTCTCCGTGCATCTAGAAGCCTACAAAGCCACGCCTCTGCTCGCCCCGTGCCCACAAACCCGTTGCCCCCCTGGCGCACCCACCTGCGAACAACATCGGGCCGGGGTTGCCAGGGCCCGCGCCCGCGCCGGCGCCGCCTCCCATACCCATACCCATGCCTCCCATCCCCATCCCGCCCATCCCTCCCACACCCATGCCCCCCATGTTCCCCATCGCCGCGGCCCCGCCCATGCCCATCCCCAACCCCATGCCAGGGGCTCCCATGCCCCCCATCCCGCCGCCGGGCTGCTGCTGCTGCCCCTGCCCCGCTCCCATGCCCCCCAGCTGCATGCCCCCCATAGCCATGCCGGCCTGCTGCATCTGCATCTGCTGCATCTGCTGCAGCCGTTGCATCTGCTGGAACAGCGTTGCAGGGTCTTGGCCTGCGCCCTGCTGCTGCCCCTGCCCCTGCCCCTGCCCCTGCTGCTGCCCTTGGCCTGGGCCCTGCCCCTGCCCTGCCTGCTGCTGCTGCTGCCCCTGCCCCTGCGGCTGCTGCTGCAGGCCCATGGCCGCCGCCCCCATGGGCAGCAGGCTGGGGTGGATGGGCAGCACGCCCTGGTTCTGGGCGCCAGCTGCGGGCAGAAAGCACAGGCAGGAAACACAGTGCCGCATGTCAAGGCCTAAGACCGGCAGGAACCATGCACGACCATGCCTACTACACGGTTCCGCAGCAGAGCCGGCAAGGCGACAGCGCCAACCTGAAAACCGCACAGAACTCTCTCCGCCCGAGCACTGGAAACTACTCCTGCCGACACGCCCGTTACCCACAGCACACCGCGCCCCCGCCCTAAACGCCACAAGGGCACTGACACACAGCTGGCCGCGACCACAACCGACAACGGAAACCCTGTGAGCGAGCCTCCCACGCCCGCCCCGCTCCCCCGTACTCACGCACTGCGTAGCCCCCCAGCTGCATGGCCAGCTGGTGTGTGGCGGGGGAGTCCGGCTCGCCCAGCTCCGAGGCCAGGGCCGAGGCGATGCCCAGCGCGTCCGGCACCGCGGGGTAGCACTTGACCAGCAGCAGGCCCATCTGGCGGGGCTTGAACACGCCGCGGAACCTGCGTGGTGTTGCGGCATACCAGTGATGCCGATTGCAGCACGTGTTATACGGTACTTCAGTGACTAGTATGTTGGAAGAAGCAGGGCGGGAAAGGGGCTCGAAGCCGTGAATGGTGGAAGTGGAGAGAGGGAACTGAATGACACATATAGCGCGAAGAGGGGCGTATGGTGGGAAGGGCCAGGCGTGCGGAGCAGGTCGGGTGCAGGGCGGGGTGAGTGACAGACACGCGAGTGAGGAGCCGCGATTTGCGGCCCCGGCGGTTGGCTCCTATGCCTACCACTGGAGGGTGTACACTGCGACGCATGCCTCGTGATCCCTGTACCCCACGCTGCTGCCGTACTCACACTGCCACTGCGAACTCCAGCACCACGTGCTGCTCGGAGCGCAGGTTGTCGCGCAGCTTGGACACAGCCTCGTGCGCCTGGAGGAGGAAGACACACGTACGTGAGGCAAGGAAGGAGCTTAATTTTTGCCTAGCCTTGTCATCGCTGTGATTACGTGTGTTGGCCAACCCTCGCGGTCACTGCACCGTGATGATCTGGACTGCCGAACCTTCCGGCTCTCCCCATGCCGGCCAGCATATCGCGTCCGGCCTTGCGCAAGATCCCCAAAACAACGGCGCCCCGCCACAGTCCCGCATAGCCCCCCCTCCTCATCCTTTTCGCCCCGCGTACCTTGATGTACGAGATGGAGTTCTTGGTGTGGTACGTGTCGTGCGGCAGGTTTGTCTGTATGGAGACGTTCAGGTGCTTGCGCTCCTCCATGATGGGCTCGATCTTGGTCAGGAACATGCGCTTCAGGTCCACGATCTCGCGGACCTGCTCCGGGCTCAGCTCGATGTGCTTCTGCGGGGGTCGGAAGCCGAGGCCCGGAGGAGCGCGGTAGGGCAAAGGGAGAATGAGGGGCCGCAGGAGAAAGAACCCAAGCGGGGCGTCGGATTCGGTATACTGTACACACAACCGCCCCTCCAGCACGTTGCTCCGCGCAGCCGTGCTACTTCGTCAGCTGCCCAAGAGCACCACGAGCCTCAGCGCTGTGGAAAACAGCGCAGGAAAGGTAGCGTGCCCCACACACTGGTAACTGGCTGCCAGTGCGCCTGCCCTCCCTCCCGCCGGCCTTCCTTTCAGCATTCCGCCCCTTCCGTCCAGCCCCCGGCCTCCGGCCATCGTGCCAACCCCCGATACCTGCCCCTAACCCCCCGGGGGCACCACCCCTCACCATGACGCTCTTCCACAGCTCGATGACCTCCTTCTCCGTGCTGCCCAGGTACTGCCGCGAGCACACGATGAACTTGCGCGTCTCCAGCGGCTTGGCCACGCCCAGCCGCATCAGCATCACGCTCTGGGGGGCAGGCAGGACAGGGGGCAGGGCGCATCGCGGGTGTGACTGGACAAGGGCACAGCAAGCCCCACCCCACGTATCCAACCTCGCTCCCTGCAGGCCGACTGTTTCCGTCTGCCACTTTGCCGCGCCGCGGTTACCCCATTTGTCCAAGGGCGCCAACAGAGGCATGATTGAGGTCGCCGGCTGGCCTAGACCCGCCTGCTGCACGCAAGCGCTGCGTCTGCAGCGCGTATCTGTGGCCTCATAACGACCTCGTAACCCTTGCCCTTCCGAACACCCACGCCCATGCTGACCCACTTACCAGCTCCCGCACCAGCCGCTCCAGCTCGATCTGCTGCGGCCCCTCCACCACCTGCCCCTGCCCCGCGCCGCCCTCCGCCACCTGCCCCCCCGGCCCGCTGCTGCCGCTGGCCGCCGCCCCACTGCCCTCCTCCTGCCCCCCGCCCACGCCCCCGCCCTCGCCCCCGCTGGGCGTGCCCCCCGTGCTCCCGTCCTCCTTGACGCCCACAGCAGCACCCCCGCCCTGCTGCAGCAGCTGCCCCTGCTCGTCCACCAGCCGCACGGACAGCTCCTTGACGTACGTCTGGTAGATCTTGTAGATCTCCTCCGAGGTGAGCTCCTTAAGCATCTCGGGCGTCAGCTGCACCAGGGCCTGACCGGGGGCGGCCACAGAGGACAGCTCCGCCTCCGCAACCTGGCAAGGTGACGAGAAAAGAGGCAGAGGAAGGAAGGAAGTGAAGCTTAAGGGAAAGGCCAAAGGGCTAGGCAGGGGGTGCCGGGCGGTGCCGTGTTGCTCTAGTTTGAGTGGACGGTGCGGAAGGGCGCATGGTAGTAGCGAATGCACAGCGCAGCACAGCCAGCCAGGCTGACTGGACGGCGTGTGGAAAGGTGCGCAACGAAGCAGCCGACTGGTGGGCTTGCTGCCAGCTTTTCATGCTGATTAGAGGTACTCTCACCTCCTTGTTCTCCTGCATGACCTGTATCTGCTCGTTGCGCATGTCCAGCACCTTCTCCAGGATGGAGGTGCGGCTGTGCAGCGCCGCGTTCTCCGTCTGCAGGTTGGACACCTTGCCCGTCAGCTCCTCAATCTGCCGGTGCAGCTCCTGCAGCTTGGTCTGCGGGCCAGGGATGAAACCGACAGTATCAGCAACGCGTATGCTAGCAGATTGATATGCGCGGTGCAGGTGGGGAGGGGCGAGGTGCCGGCGCAGCTCCTGCAATTCGGCCTGCGCGTGTGTGGGGGCCGGGGAGTGGGGGTGCAAGGCAGGTCAACAGGGGAAGAGTTCAGAGGTGGGAGGTTGGCTGTAGACGCAGTTGAACGAGCAATGTTCAGAGACCCCCGGCAGGTAAGCTAGCAGGTGGTGCCGTTGCGTCTCATACCGGTATCAGTACGACGCAGGCAGGCACGAGGTCTGTGAGGCATCTAACGGTGGCATAGCTGCCAGGTGTAGAGTGGGCAGCGCCGCAGACCGTTGCACCCAAGCTACAATGAAAAAGGAGAGCCAGCGCCGTGCAGCAAGCTTGGCCGCACGACATGCACACCGTGGCCGAAGCAGCAGCACGTTGTAGCTTGCAGTTACCTCTTTTTACCTTTTGCCTCTCCCTGAAGCGTCGCTGCGCCTTTCGGTTCTTCTCCTGCAGCGCGGCGTGGCGCCGATCCGCGTCGTCCATGCCGGTGGTGTCGCGCTTCTTGCGGGACGACTTGTGCGGCTGCTCGTCGTCAGAGCTGCCGGATTCCGAGTTCGAATCCAGCTCCTCGCTGCTCGCGACGTTGTCCGCCTCCGACTTGCGCGCCGTCCGCCCCGCGGACCGCCCCCGACGGCTCGACTTCCCGCCCGCGCCCGCGCCGCTGCCGCCCGCGGCCCCGCCGGCCCCGGCTTGCGAGCGGCCGCGGGACAGGTCCGCAACCGCGCCTGCTGCCATGTTCAGACCCGCTGCGGTGGTGATGGAGTTGCGTGCCATCATGTTGCCCGCTGCGCCAGGGTTGCCCAGCATGCCCGCTCCACCCCCACCTTGCATGGCGAGCAAAGCCTCCATGCCCATGCCGTTGGGGGCCATCCCCCGGCCCATGCCCATCTGGGTCATGCCCAACTGACCCATGCCCATGTCCCCTAGGCCCCCCGTACCCTGGCCCATGAGGCCGCCCATGCCGAGTCCGGCAGGGAGGCCGGGGCCCTGGCCCATACCCGGCATCCCCATGCCCATACCCGGCATTCCCATACCCATACCCAGGCCGCCCAGCTGCGCGCCAAAGTTCATTTGCGGCTGGCCCGCTGCGCCCATTCCGGTTCCCAGGGACATGTCCGGGGTCGGAGCGCCCATGGCGCCGAGTCCCAGGCCTAACCCGCCAGCACCGGCGAGCCCGCTAGGAATGGCGCCAGGCATCTGGGGCTGCTGTGGCTGGCCCGGAGCCATGTGTTGCATAGCCGCGTTGGCATGTAGCTGTTGCTGCTGCTGCTGCTGGGCTAAGGGCTGCTGTTGTTGCTGCTGCTGGGGAGCGGCTTGGCCCGCGGTACCGCCGAGTGCAAAGTTGGTCCCCGTTCCGCCATTCAGGTACGAGTCGAGAAGCCCGTCGAAGCCGTCCAAGTCATCCAGGCCAATGTCGCCAAATTGGCCAATGCCAGTCGCGGAGCTGAACATGCCTCGCCTCGCTGCGTTTATCGCGCCCTCAGTGCCCACGTTGTCACGACAACGGAAGTCGCACCACAGAGCCGAACCTTCTGATACGCTTCCAACGAGTCCAACCTTTATATCTCGGCTGCCTTCGCAACAAGGGGCACGGCTCGGGCGGGCTTCGTAAGCTGTTGCCTAACCCTGGCCAGAGACCGTTGCAGGCAGTCAGAGCATCAGCAAACTGAACACGTATATAGACGCCGCGGTGACACTAGCCCGCTTGCTTTGGTGCCAGGATTCCAGCAACTTCCGGCAGGTTGGTTGCCTCGTCTTTCCAGGGCAGGAACTGCTCCTCTTCACTCCATTCATGCATAAGTGACCGTAAGAGTGACCCTGTTTTTTCTCAGCAGCAACGCTCGACTGGCTGCATGGGATTACCATCCTGACTTGCGAAGCACGAGACGACCCTGAAGACCGCTTGATGAGTCAATACCTCTACTGGATTGCCGCGTTTTCTCCTCTCCACACAAACGGGGGTAGCAGCTGCTGTGCCTAACGAACCGAGCGAGGTTTCCCCCACGGTCAACAGCGCGTTGCAGTGGCAGCACTGTAAACGGCCATAGCTTACAACATTAAATCTTTACACTGCATTTGAATTCAGTAGGATTCTTACAGCCCACGGCCTTCCCGCCGAGAGAACGCTAGGGCTGTCCACGGGACTCAGGCTGTCGCGTTGACCGGATACAGTATCCTAGGTGTGTTAAGCGCTTTTATGAGAAATGGACGGCGCGGGGCTTTTGGTGAGTCTCTCTCATCCTTGTTGACGTTTAGGGCGGACGTGGCGAGCGTCGTTCTAGCCCTGAGGTAGGACCACAATTGCTTGTCCCTGCTTACAATGCAGGTGGCGTGAGAACTGCGCTTTGCACAGTGGCGGTAGCGGCCCCCCAAACCATGGCCGGACAGGGCCCTGTTTCCCATTAGCACGTCGCCCTAATGAGCGCTGTTCACAAGCCTCGAACGATAAGGCCAAGGCCTTTGAGTTTCGATGAGCGCATTCCGGTCATCTTCCTGGACCACAAGGACGACGCGGATGCTCCACCTCTCGACCCTAAACTGGTGGAATTTCTGCGGGCATGCGAGGAGCATGGCGGCCAGGAGGGGCTAGTGCCCGGTCTGGAGACCAGCCGCAAGCGGCGGGTGGGTATGTGTGCTGTTCGCAAAGGACACGGTCCAGGCGGGATATGTGGGGTAAAGCCTGACAAGCACAGCGCTTGGGGTCCGGCCCTGTGTAGGGGTGCCCGCATAGGCAGCCCCTACATTACCAACTCCACATGCCAGCGCCCGACCCTTTCCGCCCCTCGTCGTTTGTCATATTGCAGAAGGACCGGGGCAAGGGAGCCCAGCAGCGCGCGGCGCAGCAGCAGCAGCGGACGCCCGGCTGCCACCCGCCCGCACCCGGCGCCAGCGGCAGCGGCGTCACCACCGCAGCCCCCGGCCAGGAGGGGGCCATCTTCGTGCCCTCGTACCGGGAGGTGCCAGACTATGATGCAAACATCGCAGCTACGGAGGCCCACGACGAGAAGGTCCGGGCGGCGGAGGCCCTGCAGCCCAACCTGCCCCGCCTGCTGCCAGGCTACTCCCCCGGCCTCACCTCCCTCAGCAGCATCAGCCTGGACCCTGCCGTAGACCCCACAGCCACAGCTTACATCATATACCAGGACCTGGTTCAAGACCCGTCCTTCCGGGGGCCTGCCGTACAGCAGTACGACATGGACGAGGAGGACGACAAGGTGCTGGCGGACATCAACAAGCCGCACAAGGTGTGGGGGAGCGCCTGTGGGGTCCTTATGCACCCAAGAGTCCCCCTTGACTAGCGTCAACGTGGGAGCCTCGCGTGGAAACAAGACTGCGCCAGTGAAACGGGCTTGCTGTGTCACCAGTCTGCCAAGAACGGCACACACTCATGAGTGCAACGTTGAACCTTTGCACGGTTGCAGACACCAGCCAAGAAGAAGGCGGCGACGCCCGCCCCGGCCACGGACGGGCCCAGCTGCCCCAACCGGCCCCGGCGCACCAGCGCCAACGGCGGCGTCGGCGACCCCCCGTCGGGCCCCGGCGAGCCTCTGGACGCTGACGGCTACGAGGCGCTGGTGGAGGTGCTGGAGAGGGCGCACTTCGCAGCACTGCAGCAAAAGAAGGAGCTGTGGCAGGCGGAGGGTGGGTGCTGGGTAGCTTGGTGTGGCGCCGCTCAACGGCTGTTACCGTATCATTTTCAAGCAGACCGGTACCAAGCTCTTCGCGTGACGCGCGTTCGAAGGTTGCACACGCCGGCGTGTGTTTCGGGGGTGGTGACTGTGTGCTGAGGTCCTGCGTTGCTCCTGGCCCGCAGTGAAAGCGGGCAAGGTGCCGCGGCTGCCGGCCACGGAGAAGCTCCTGCCGTGGCCCGCCGCGCTGGCCGCCTGCCAGGAGGCGCAGCCCCCCGTGCCGGCCCTGCCTCGCGCACTGTACAACCACTGGCTCAAGCGGCGGAAGCGGGTGGGTGGAGGCCCCGCTGCTGCTTGGCCTAGCACTGTCCGTGCACCGTGCGATACCGTATGTGGTCGTGCTCGCCTTAGGACCCTTTTACGTAACGCTTGTTAATGCTGGCCTGCGCAGGAGGGCGGACCGCTGCTGGGCTACCTGTTCTACGAGCAGCCGTGGAAGGTACGCGTAGGACAGCTTCGCATGCCAACGTAGTTGTGCCGCTTGGGCAGCAGGGGCAGCGGGCTCGTGGCATCGCCGTAGCACTTGACAAGCTCTGCCCGCCCAATGACATGTCACAGTCATTGGAGGCAACTGCTGCAAGGAGCTTGTGGTTGCACCACCTACCATTACTCTCTGTGTCGCAAGTTCCGCGTCACCACGCCAACTCACCCTGTCTTACCCGTACGGTGCTCCTCGTTGCTCCTTCCGACGCTGCGCGCGCCAGGCCATCTGCTTCGAGGACCGCACCCCCGGCTGCGAGGGGCAGCAGGGCGACATGCCCTTCATGGCCGCAGAGACCAAGAACAGCAGGGGCGGCTGGAACCGCGTGCGCATTGACAACGACGACGCCTTCGAGCTGCTGGCGGAGGTGCGGCAGGAGTTCGAGGTAAGGGAGAAAGGTGTAACTCAACTTACTGTGCCCTGCACAGGGTGTGCGCTGCGGAAGACGCATGATTCTCGAAGCCCGTGATGCATATAGGGCCGTGGGCATTGGGCCGTGCCTGCGACGGGCGTGCCAGCGGCTGGAGCGGCCCAACACCCACATGCCTGTACAGTGAAGTTGCACCTGCGCTTGCGGACACATTTGACACGGCCAGCCCCCTCTTGCCCTGTGCCCGCCCTCGCAGCTGCTGCGCACGCTGGCTGACCAGGTGCGCAAGCGTGAGCGCCTCAAGAAGCAGCTGCTCAAGGTGTACCGCGCTACGGTGGCGGCCAAGGTGAGCAGGGTCGCTGGCGCACCACGCTCATATGTGGGGCGGGCTCTTGCGGGCTGTGAACCACAACACCCTAAGCGCCCAACCTGACGTGCGGTCTAATGCTTGGGCCATATGCAAGCGCAACTGACACTCTGACCCTGTCTGTTTGTCGTTCCTCAGCTGGGGCTTAACCTCCACAGCCGGCACGGCCAGGCCCAGCAGCAGCAGCCTGGGGAGGGGCAGGAGCCTGCTGCGGGGGCGGCGGAGGCGGCTGCGGAGGGCCCTGGTGGTGCTGCAGGCGGCGCAGGGGCAGCGGGGGCTCCAGTCGTGGCAGGGGGTGGGGCGGTCGCGGGGGCCAAGCCCAAGGGGCGGAGAAAAGGCGCAGCGGGCGGGGCTGGGGCCGATGCTAAGGCACCAAAGGCTGGCAGCAAGGCGGCAGCTGTGGAGCCCGCAGTTGCGCAGACGGAGCCCCCCCGAAAGCGCCGGAAGGTGGAGGCTGGTGGGGAGGCAGGGAAGGAGGGGGTTGCGGAGGCGGCGGCGGCGGCCCCCAAGGGCCGGCGGAAGTCGGAGCCTGCCGCAAAGGCGAAAGGCGCGGAGCAGCACGAGGAGGAGGATGCAGAGGAGCAGGAACAGAAGAAGGGGGGCAAGGATGGGTCGGCCGGGAGGCAGAAGGGCAAAGCGGCTGGGACGGATGAGGGGACAGCGGGCGCCGCTCTCAAGGGGAGGAAGGGTAGGGGGGCCGCCTCGTCGGCTGCTGGGGCTGGGGATGGGCAGCAGGAGGGCGCACCACCAGGGAGAGGGCGGCAGAGGGCGGCGCCTGCGCCTGCCGCTGCTAAGAAAGGTGAGCAGGCATCGGGCCAACTGCTTCGAGGTGCCTGTCTTTTGCAATGCTTACTCCTGTAGCAACAAATGTACTTAACCCATGAACAGACGTGCTATTTGACAGGCCTTCCGTCCTGACCTGACAAGGACTGTGTGCGTTTTCTCTTGGCCTGGATTCCACAGCTGCTGCTGCCAGAGCAACGGGGAAAGGCACCCAGCGGAAGTCCTCAGCAGCCCCTGCCACGGAAAGCGGGGACGAGGAGCCAGCCTCCAGTAGCGGCGCCCCCTCGTCGTTAAAGGGCACTGACTCCGCGGACCACAGCGGTGACAGCAGCGACAGCAGCGAGGGGGAGGGGAGTGAGGACCAGGAGATAGGGGGCAGGGGCAGGGGGGTGCGGGGCCGTGCGGGCGTAAGCAAGGCGGGCGGAACTGCGGCCAGTCGGCCGAGGGGGACCCGGGCGGCAAATGGAGGGCGACGGGCACGCGCGCAGGGGGAAGGGGACGACAGCGGCAGTGAGGGTGGGGGTAGCGCAGACAGCAGCGACAGCGAGTCTGAGTTCCTGCTAATGAGCACGAGTGACGAGGAGGACGAGAGCAGTGGGTCCGATGAGCGTCGTCCGAGCTTCCTCGACGATAGGAGTGACAGCAGCAGCGAAGGCTCGGGCGAGGAGGAGGACGGGGATGGGGGTGGGAGTGGGGGCAGGCGGAAGGCAGCGGGGAGGGGGTGTTCGGCAGCCTGCGGGGCAGGGGGGAAGCGCGGGGAGACGGCGGCGGAGCGGGCTATGGCGCAGAAGCGTGCGGCGGCGCTGCAGTCGCTGACGGCGCGGCGGCGGGCGGCGGCGGAAGCGCTGGCGCGGCTCGAGCAGCAGCGGGAGGCCATGACGAGCAGCGGGTCATCTGAGGGCGGGGGCGACCAGGGTGAAGACGAGGAGGAGGAGGACCCTAGCAGCGAAGGAGAGGAGGAGGAGGAGGAGGAGGGGAGGGGGCGGGGCAACAGGGGGAGGGGCGGGCGGGGGCGGCGGCGTGTGCCGTCACCTTCCCGCAGCTCCTCCCCCTCCCGCACGGCCACGGGGGAGCCGCCCTCCTCCTCTGAGCCCTCACCGTCGCCCTCCACACTGCAGCGGTCTGACCAGCAGCAGGCGGAAGCTGGGGCGAGGAGGGGCGGGGCGGGGGTGGCGCGGCGGAGCGCTGGGCCGGCGGAGGGCGCCGGGTCCAAGGGGGCAGCAGCGCGGGGGGTAAAGGGGAACGGCGGCACCAACGGGCTGCAGGCGCTGCTGGGGGTCCAGTCGGCGGGTCGTCTGGCGCACGTCATCCTGCGTCGGCTGGGCCTGAGGAAGGGCGCGTCGCCGGGCGAGGGCGGGGAGCAGCGGGCGCAGGTGGCGAGGAAGCAGGCGGCAGCTGCCGAAGGCAAGGCGGCTGGCGGCAGCCAGGCGGCTGCCGCGCATGGTGCGCGCAAGGGTGCGAAGCGGGCTGCTGAGGACGCGGCGGGGGAGCGTGTCGCGGCGACGGACGCGGGGGCCCCCGCAACGGGGGCCAAGCGGGCCAAGGTGGCAGGCCGGGAGGCGGCAGGGGCCGCGGAGGTTGGAGAGGAAGGTAAGAAGCACAGGAGCAACGCTGGTGGGCTGCGTGGCGGAGCTGGGGGAGTGAAGCTGTGGGCTCGGGGCAAGGCGCATGGGCACAAGGCCGGGGGTCCGGCAGCAGCGAGGGGAGGGACAGGCATGGGGGCGGGGAAGGGGGCTGCTCACTCTTTGGTTGCCCAGCATGCGCTGCAGATTGCAGCTCAAGGCCCTAGGGTGAAGGGGGCAGGTGTTGGGGTGGTGCGGAAGGGGGCGAAGGGGCAGGGTGTGAAGGGCACCGGAAAACCAGGGAAAGGGAACCGCAAGTGGGGAGGGCCAAAAGCCTCAGCTGCCGGTGCAGCGGCACGGGCGGGGCAGGAGGCCCCCATCCCACGCGAGCTGATCTCCCTACTGGGGGCTGACGCGTCGTCCACTCCATGGCGACAGCGAGCACACTTCAACCGCGGGGATGTCCGCACGGGGCCGGGGGGGCAGGGTCCAAAAGAAGGCCGCGCGGGGGGCAGCGGCGGCGCAGCAGTTGCAGCAGCAGCTAACGGTGGTGGTCGTGCTGTATCTGCAGGCGGAGCGGCCGCGGTGAATGGGCCTGCGAGGGTCGGTGCAGGCGGAGGAGCAGGAGGGAAAGATGGAGGAGGAGAGAAGGCCAAGGGCGGGGCGTCGCCCAAGCTGCTGACGGAGCGGAACAGCCCGCTGAATGGGGTGCACGGGGGGCAGGGCAAGGGGGCAAAGCGCGCGGCCGTGCAGCGGCCCAAGCAGTGACGGTATTAACACATGGGTCGTTGGTTCGGGTTGGCTTGTGGGTCTGCGTGGCCTTTGGCCATTGTATGTTCAATGAAGCATTTGCATGCATACCTGGCACATTTTGGGCCTGCTGACAGGCTAGCCAGCAGGCGTACAACGCCTCCGTACATTGGTGGCCTCCGGTTGCTCTGTTCCTGCTCGTAGGGTAATGGTACGCGCATGATACGCGTACGAACTGGGCATCTCAGCGGGCAAGGCGGATACCTAATTTCACGGGCCTAGGGCCATACTAGTTTAAAAGTTGCATTGCGGCTCACAGGCGTGTTGCTGCATGCAAAAGCGTTCTCGTTTGCATTTCTGCATGGGTTGCGGTGTGCGGTCGCTTCTTGAGGGCTGAACTGCAATGGACGCGGACGTGCTACCTGCGCCGCAGGCCATGTAGGCCACATCAGCTTGCGTGGCATAGGCTTAAAATCGCACAAAATGTGTGACTCGGCAAAGCTGCTAGCCAGCTTGGTAGTGTGCTAGGTCCATGTACCAGAGAAATCATCTCATGGCCCTGAGGGCGTGCTTGCGACAAGGGGACCGAGAGGGCTTGTTGGCTGCTTACACGTGCGGTGATGGAACGCATATGGTGTCTGCATCGAACGCTTCTCCTTGCTGCAACTCAGCTGCACCTATGGCGTGTGGGCAGACGTTACAGGAGTGGCATCCCCTGCCTGGGGTTGTAATAATAATGAGGGGGGGCGGTATCTGATGGTCACGGAGGGGGTTGTGCATGGCAACGGGTTGCCGCTGTGAGACGGGTGTGACCTGCATGCTACTGACCCATGCGGCGCGGCGGTGTGTGTAAACTGTTTATGAATTGAAGTCTGCACAACGTTCTTGCTGCTATAAACTCTTGGCAAACGTGGCAAATCTACGGAGAACGAGTCATCACATGGACACCGCCATGGCACCTGAGCGCCCTGACCTGGCACCTCGGACAGACCCTTGAGCACCTCATCCGCGCCCGCCGTTTAGGCATGCACCACTTCCGGAACCACCAGCATCCCAACAACTGTTCGTCATGTACTTCCCATAGCCAGCCGTTTCCCTGTCCGGACCCGCGACCTGTCCGCCCCGGTGTTTCCCTTGGTCCGCCACTCGCCCGGCCGCCCCTGATCCGTCTCCGCGCCCGTTCCTTGCACCATCAGGCCGTGAGGTAGGCGCAGCAGAACGCCTCCGGCCCCCGCAGCAGCAGTGTGGTGGCAGTGCTGTTCCAGGAACAACCGAACGCCTGGGGCCACCGGGGCGGAGGGAACGGGGCAGGGGAGGTGAGACCTTCGCAGCATCACGGTGTAGGGCCTGAGGCAGTTCTCAGATGCAGTACCGTAGTTGCTGTACTGAGCCTCGTTACCAAGGCTCCTGCCAATTGGCACCTACCAATCGGCCTGTACCAAGGCTCCTCGCAATCGGCCAGCGCTTGCACGCCGTCCAACGGCACAACAACCACGATCATGTAAGACAGGGGTGACAACGCAGGCACGCCCTACCGTACACGTGATGACCCACCTGGAAGCTGAGCGGGATGTGCACCACGGAGGCGCCCGCGGGCGTCCACAGGTGGATCTTGTTGCAGCCCGTGGCCATGACCAGCGTGCTGCCCTGCGCGTGGGTTAGGGTGTGGGTTGTTGATGCTGTTCGTGCCCTCCTGGGTTCGGGTGTGGTATTTAGGTGTGTGGGTGAGGTAGTGCCATGTACGGTGAGCTTATGGCGAGACAGAGGCTTGCAGCATTGACTACAACACCGCATAACGCTCATACATTGACCAGGAAGACCGTTCACCGTGAGAAAGGGAGTATCGGCATGCACATTGAATTAGGGACAGCTAAGTCACATACAGGACATGTATGTGGTGGAATCGAGACGGCAGCATTCTGCACATACAGCGCATCTCCTCCTCCATCCCTCTCCCATCGCAAGCTGGCTCTCTCTCTCCCCACGCCCCTCTGGCCCCACCCGCCCCTCACCTGTGGCCCCCACGCCACGTCCGTCACGGCGTTGCTGTGTATTAGCACCGCCGCCAGGTCCATGGCGCCCAGGTCCCACACCCACACGGCGCCGGGGCTGCTGTCCTCCTGCGTGGCCAGGTACCGCCCGTCGCCGCTCCAGCAGCAGCGGCCTGGGGGGAGGGGAGGGGAGGGGCCACCGTGAGAGGAGCGTGGGCCGCAGCGCGAGTGGGGTACTGAGGGCGGTTACCGTGTCAATCCGTGGCCGTCTTGGCTGCTGTCCCGACTGAGCCGGGTGCATGCACGGGACACGGGAGCTCCTGCAGGGCCCTGGCCCGGGTTGTGAGGTGCCGGTACGTAAGCCTGCGCAAGGCGGTTTGTAGGTGGGTAAGGAGCTGTGGCGCATGGCAGGAAGGCAGGGGCTCTAGCGGCAGTCTGCACACGGCATCTCCTGACACGAGCTCACAACAAAGGTGCGGCCTTGCTTTTTGAATCATTCTTTCAGGCCACATGCCTTCGTCCAAAGTAGAGTCGCACTCACCCACTCCCAGCCGCGGCAGGGGCTTGTCCAGCTGCGGCCGCAGTGTGGGCACGGGTGCGGGCAGCTGCGCGATGCCGTACTTGGTGCGGGCGGACGGCCCGGGGGCGGGGCCGTCGGCGTCCGGCGGGGCAGCTTCGTCCAGCTCCTGCCGCGTGCCACGTGTCGTGGGGGGGTGCGGCAATCACGTGGGGGAAGAACGACAGCGCAATGGTCAGTTGCGGAGGAGCGGCGTTTACAAAGGGAGGGCGAGGAGGGAGGCCCAGGGCGCTTGGCCGGCGACTGGCACATGCAGCGGAGAGTTTGAACACAGGTGGTGCATGGCTGTCGTCAGCTCGTGCTGTGAAGTGTATAGTT
>VFQN01003060.1_pt1 | contig 24690 bp, 22 predicted proteins | sample 3512371 | NCBI WGS metagenome assembly VFQN01 (sample SAMN10412370, study PRJNA504923) | tailings metagenome | isolation source: Replicate 2 from Balatoc abandoned mine | place: Philippines: Itogon, Benguet | collected 2017-08-28 | reverse complement strand
TAAAGTACAACCAGGTGATTGCGTGGTTGCTTTCTCAAAAATGGATATTTTTGCCATCAAGAAAGAGATTGAATCAAGAACAAAATATAAATGTGCTGTTATCTACGGTCAATTACCACCTGAAACACGTTCCACACAAGCAAGATTGTTTAATGATCTATCATCAGGTTTTGACATATTAGTTGCATCAGATGCAATAGGAATGGGATTAAATTTAAATATTCGTCGTATTATCTTTCATAATACATTAAAACGTATTGGTAATGATTATAATACTTTATTTATTTCACCATCAGCTATTAAACAAATTGCTGGTCGTGCTGGTAGAAAATCATCGATTTATGATGTTGGTTTAGTCACAACATGGCAAGAGGCTGACTTAGCTTATGTGAAAGCGGTGATGGGATTTCACGTTCCTAAAGTAACATCAGCTGGTTTATTTCCTGAACCTGCACAAATTGAATCATTTTATGATAAATTTGTTGAATTAGGAAATTCTTCTTCGTCCTCCTCCTCTACTTCGCCCTCCTCTGACATCCGCTCGACACCAGTTGTGAAGGAAGAAAAGAAAGTGATTACTTCCTTTACTCCAGAGAGATTCAAAACTTTTCGAACTCAACGACGAGGTGAAGACCGTTTCATAGCTTCTTCTTCCTCCTCCACACCTCCACCGACGACTGAGCCCAAGACCGATACCCCACCTGCCGCAGCCATTCCAGTAATCCCAATCGGTAAAGTAGTTGAGCGATTTGTTGAATTATCACGTTTAGATAATCGTTTCTTTATGGTAAATTCTGATGATTTAATAACCATGTGTAATTGGTTACATTCAATACCTGATTTATCTGTCGCCGATCGTATTACCTTTGCATCAGCACCAATCCAATTACGTGATTTAACAATGATGCATAAAATTTATAATTATGCCTCATTATATTCTAAAAATCGTCCAGTTTATTTAAATTTACGTTTACCTAAATCATTACCACGTAATGTAGTTGAATTTTCTGATTTATGTTTGAAAAATAATACGATTGAATTATATTTATGGTTATCGATGAGATTTCCAATGCATTTTATTGAAAAAGAATTAGCAACAATATTAATGAAAGAAGCCATTGAATTAATTACACAAACATTAATACATCGACGTTTAATTAATCATGAAAATGATGCAGTAGCATCAGGATATCGTGAATTAAGACAAAAGTTAATGTCAGCAGGACATCGTAGTAATAATCCAATTGCATTACCACCAATAGAATACGGGGAAGTTGTACGTCAAGAATATTTACAGAATTATTTAGCAATCCCAACACATTTAAAATATGTTGATCCATCAACAGTAAAGAAATTAAAACATTCACCTTTTAAACATGATCATGATGGTGATCGTGATCGTGATCGTGATCGTGATCATTCTTCGAATCAGAAGAAAGACAGGCATAACAATCATAATAATTATGATAATGATGACTTCTCATTAGTTAAGAATCGTGGGGCTTATTTGGATCGTCCAGACATCGAGGAACCATCATCAATAGGAGAATTAGTTGATAACGTTGAACTTGATGAAGATATTAAATTCAAGAAAGAAGAAAAAGAGAAGAGTGATGATGAAGAAAGCGTTACGAGTAACTGTGTTAATAGCATTCTTTCGACTTTTGATACGACCAGTGACGTCCTCACAGCATCGAATGGCGACATCCACCTTAATCAAAGAATTTATAATGATAAACTTCAAAAGAATGTGAACGAAGGAAGAAAACATCCAAGAAAGAATTCTAAAATGAAGAAAGAGAGCAAAGAAGTTGGTAGATCTCCTGCATTTCCTGATAACAGCGAGAAAGTGAACGAACCGAGAAGTCCAGATCTTGCAACCCCTCACACCAGTAGCAGTGACAAAGATCAAAGTAGTATTAACATTGATGGTATTCAAGGAGAGACGGAGGACAAGAAGAAGAAAAAACAAAGAAGAAAGAGTAAAAATGCAGTAGAGAAGGCCGAGATCACATCAACCCCAAGTGAGAATAACAGCGAGAAGAGCGTAAAGATTGAGAATGCTGATGTGAGTAAGAGTGATGTCGGTGTTGATGGAGAGAAGAGGAAAGATTCTCGAAAGAGATCCAGCGGAAGGAAGAAGAAGAATCAGGAAGGTGATCAGAGCAGTAATAGTCGTGGCAATGAGAAGGATAATACTACAACAACACCTAATACCATCTCAGATATTAGCCTATAAATGAATCTTCTTTGCCAATAATGTTGTTGTTATTGTTTGTATATTACTAATTGACAATCTCTTCCATCAATCAATTCTCATCAAGGTTTTCAGATATTAATTCTTATAGTTTACATGAATTGCCATGATAGTAGGAAGCTGATACTATCATAACACAGATAACGAGAAAACAAAATGAAGAGAAAATTGGAAAGAAAAGGGTTTGAGAGAGAGAGAGAGATCGTTGTAATGATACTTCATCTAACCTTTTATACTTTAGAATCATTCCGAGATAAAGGAAGAATCATCATAAAAGGAATCCAATTCCTTTCATATTGATTGTTCTTCCTTTCTTGAAATTTCACTTATTTAACGCATCGAGATAGTTTTCCTACGAGTTCCGACAGTAGGCATTGGCATCGGAGTTTCTTCCGCCAGGTCCGTGTCATTTGCAGGAGGAGGGACGGCAAATGACGTGGCTAGATTATTCACATTTTGTGCGACTGAATCAAGCATTGCTGTCACCTTCGCCAATGAACTTTGTCTATTTGCCATTTTCATTCTTCTTGTCTCTCGTCGAGTTGGGGAAGGAGGTGGTGGCATAGCCGTCGAAACTGCGACTGATGTTCCTAACCAGTCAATTTGGAAATCGTCAAACTCTAAAGGCTTGGGTTTCTCAATATTAACTGAAGAAAATTCCTTGTTAATCAGATTCTCTTGATTTTCTTTATCAGCAGTGATATCTTTACTCACGGGAACCTTTGAGATGGATGACTTATCTCCTGCCACAGAAGTTGATTTCGTGATATTGAGAGATGATGACGATGTCTTTGCAATATTTGAATCTGTTAACACTCCTCTTCTTGTAGTAATTGATGAGGTGCTAGGTGTGTTCGTCGGTGTTTCTCTCTTACTGATGGATGATCTCTTATTGGTTGGTGGAATATTGTTTTCATCATTCGCAGTATTATTGATAGTCACAGCAGTAGTTGCTGGTTCGACTTTTTTCTGCTTTACAAACTCTGTCGAAGGGGTTGCAGCAGGTGTCATAGTAGCGCCAGATATGCTTTGTCTTCTCATACTACGAGTTTGCACTGATAAAGAAGCTGTTGGCAGGTTTGATGCTCTGCGCTTTTTGGTGTTATTATTAGATAAAACAGGTTCTTCGGAGGCTTTCGGGAGAATATCCATCGTCAACATCACGTCATCATTCTCAGTAATCACCGGTGCGGACTCTACAGGAAGTGTGGTCGATGGCAAAGGAGCTGGGGTGTCATCAACCTCCATTTTATGGTTCTCCTCTTCTTCCTCGTTATCAACCAGTTTGCTCGAAGCAAATGTTGGTATGAAGGACTTTCGACGTGTAATAGCAATACTCTTACGACGAGTTTCATTGATTTTTCTTCGCTTCTGAGTCAGGTTATTAACAATCATAATCTCTTCCTCCTTTTCATCATCGCCTTGCTCTTGTTGTTCTACCTTTACTTGACTCTCGCTTGCTGCTCTCTTCTCTAACACTGTAGTTGATTCATCGTGGTTCTCAAACATTTTGATCATTTGATTAACATCATTTACGATATCAAATTCAAATTCTTTAATGATTTCCTCTTCTTTCTCGACTTCTTTTTTCACTATCTTCTCTGGGGAGTAAGAGGCAGAGTGACGTCGATCGATCTCGTTGTTCGCGGAGAGTCTTCGGTCTTCTAACGCGGAAGAAGTGGAGGATCTCCCCCCTTCTTGAGAAGTAGAAAGATAATCACTAATCAAATCTTGTGCTGTGGATAAAGAAGAAAGAGAAGTATCAAACAGAAAGGTATCAGAAGCTCTTTGAGGATTAATACTTTCTAACATTGGTAAAGTTGAGTAGGATAAGACTTCGTTGACACTCTCTTGTATCTCACTTGAGATATCATGCAAATTATAATCTTGGTAAATGGGAAGTGATGTTTTCACTGAAACTGAATGACTTTCGATCGATTTGTTAAGTATAAAATTCTCTTTCATATTCTGTTGTTGTTGGTCATGACCGACAGCTTCCTCACTGCCAGGAATCCGTTTATAAGTTAAAACATATCTTTGAAAAGCTTGCAATGATTCAACTTGAATTTGCAGCTTCTGAATTATTTGTTTTAATTCACCATTCTCTTGTCGTAATTGACTTTCTCTTTCGATCCAATTCACTTCTTTTGTTTCCTTTTGTTGTATCAATGGGTTAACTTTAATGTTCTTTGCGCGATTCGCATATTTTAGTGTATTATGAGAATCTTCATAAGTTTGATCAGAAGGATTAATGTTAGCAATCATAATTAGATGACAGTTTCCTTCTAATGATGATTTTAATAAATGAGTAAGTTTCGAGTCTCGAAACTTCACATTTTTCAATGGTTTGGCAGAGTTAGCTGACTGAATAGTGGATAGGACAGAAGAAGAGGAAGAAGAAACGTTATTATTGCTAATTGCGGTGTTCTCAGCGAGTGCATTAATACAGTTGGCAAGCGCTAACAGAGATTGATTGATCTTTGCTCCTTCTTGCAATCTAAGCCCTCGATTATTTGTGGCCGATGCTCGCTCACTGCCGGCTAAATCAATTAGTGAAAGCTTTGATTCCGTTAAAACTTCTTTGCCGTTGTCTAATTTAGTTGTTTTCTTGATGAGAAGTTGAAGTACAGCGTGAGAGCGTGAAGATAAAGCATTCGCCATCGTTGATTCCGTCTTTCTCTGTTTATTTCCTTGAATTATTAGATCAATTACTTCAGGGTAAGTACCAACAGGCTGCTCAGTCACTCCAGCAACAACGACAATCCCTTTCTCTTGGTCTTCTCTCACAGCAAGGACTTTGCCAGAAGGTTCTAATAAATCATAAACCTGCTCATTATAAACTTCTAAAAACGTTACAAACACTGAATATTGCTCATTTGCTAAAGCTTTGGACTGATTTGATAGATTTCTAGAAATTTTAGCCGAGATCAAACGGAAAACATCCTTCACAGCATTCGGGATAATACCGTTATGACCAGCAATACTTGATTTATTGCTCAAGTTAACTTCTTCAATACGTGTATCACCAAGCATAGTATGCGTTTTACCTGCTCCAGTCGCTCCATAAGCAAACACGGTGACGTTTTGACCGTTGATTAACTTGGGAATGTAAGACTTTGCCGTCTTCTCATAAATTTCTTGTTGAGTAGCCTTCTCATCAAAAACTACATCATATTCGTATTCATTAATACACAATTGTTGCGACTTTAGGTACTGTCCAGCATCACCATTCTTCTTTATTGCAACAACCCGTTGATCAAAGACCTGAATGCAAGACTTCGCACCACCAGAAATTTCAGCGGTATGAAGAGGTCGAACTCTCACAGCCACCAACACATTACTGCCACTTCCAGTAGCCGATTGAGGCTGCTGATTCGCCTGTTGACTCATGTTTCTCGCTTAGAATGGACGAACGATCTTTTGCAGGAGATAAAAATTATTAGAATTTAACGGTTGCGAACGAAAATTCGAAATTTCAAACATTCATTAAAAGAGACTTTTCACAATTTGGCCTTAGGGAAAGATAGAGTATCGCGAATTTCAGAAAAAAACAGGTTTGTGTTAGGAGTTATATAGAACAAAAGTGGAGATATTGTGCTAGCGAGAACTATTGATGAAACCTGAAAATCCCAACAACAACACAGTTTTCCCCTGAAATATACAAAAAAGGACTAATAAATTTACTTTTGTTTTTCAGCTTTCTCTGTTTTGCCACCATGATGACCTTTGCCTCCCTTATCCTGTAACTCTGAAAGAATACCAGCAGAGGCTAAAGATAAACCAAACCAACCTTGTGGACTTAATTGATGTCCGTGCAAGAAAATGGAAAGTAAAACACTGAACACCTTGCGAGTGGTGGTGACAGTTGTGCAAACTAATGGGTCGAAGTTTGCAATGGTGTAGAAGATGAAGCTTTGGCCGACGGCTGAGCAAAGGGCGAACTTCAAAATCTTTCCGAAGATAACAGGGTTCTTGACGCAGAAAGCGATACCGGAGTTGAACTCCTGTAAAGCCAAAGCAAATACACCAGCAGTGACAGCCATGAACAAGTTGGTCCAGAACATCAAGTCATATGGCTTTGGTTCGGCTTTGTTCTCCTTGGCCTTTGCCTTTAATCTCTTCTGGACACCACCCGTAATTCCATCGCACACTAAAGACAAGACAACGAACAAAATGCCCAAAGTGGAGGAAGCTGGTCCGGAGCTCTTCTTTCCAGTCGATACAATGGTGGTTCCAGCAATGATAGCAGCTACGGAGGCATACTCTCGAAGAGTGTAGCTTGCACCTCCGAGGAGCAAGGATCCGATCATCACCGGAACCATCTTGCCAGATTTAGCGAGTGTTACTACAGGGAAAGAAACGCCTGCGGCAAGTGCTAAAGAAGTAAAAGCTTTGGCGCAAACCTGGGTGGCACCAGATAATGCGAATAAGTCTAATGGAAGGCCAGCAGTTCGGCCAGTAAGGAGTAATCCCACACCGCCCACAACAACATTAGCAAGGGCCTCTGTAAACGGAAAGGAGTATTAGAATACAATAAAAGGGAATGTGGGTTCGCTAACCTAAGGCTTGTAAGAACCAAGCTTGAGTGAATTTACTACCGTCCTCAGCTTTGTAGTGGAAAACATCCTCTTGAAGGGTACCATAGTATAAAAAGGCGGCATAAATACCACCAGCACCGATTAAGAGCTTTAATGCGGAAGGGATTTGGACACCTCCTTGGTGTTCTTGAGCAGCGACAGTTTTGGCATCAGTCATTTTCAATTCTTCTTGTGGTAAATTTCTAGTAATTGGATTTGTTAAAAAAGACTTTGGAGCAGGAGTTGCAAAGCAAAATGGTAAGCTAATCAAGGATATTAATACAGCGAGAAAAAAATTCCACTTCATGAAAAAAAATGTATTAAAATCTATAATAGAGAAAAAAAGAAATGAACTTCTTTCTCTCTCAATTATTGAAAGGTAAAAGTATGTATGCAGTGAAGGGTGAGAGTGGGGGAAGGAGTTTCAGATCTTCAAGAATCAAGTCTCAACCAATAAAAAATCTGTTGATTGTAATGGATTCAACTAGATGCAGGTGTTAGTGAGGAAGGTGTTGCAGGAAACAATGCTGCGACGCAGTGCAGTTGATGTTGCAGGTCAAGTGACAAAGGTTGGGGCAACAAACATCATCGCAACGGCTCTTCGTGGCTTGCGGGCATGCCAATTGTTCAAAGGACTCCTAATTCCATAGATTCACAAATACACAAATTTTGAATTCGGAAAGAAATTGAATCTTGAGATGGATATTGCAAGTCTTCTCGCGGAGGCAGATAAAGAAGTTGAGGTTGCTCCGACTTATGATGATGAGTTTGAAAAAGTTGATGATGGTGATGACGACAAGGAACCTCTTTCAGCTCGAGAGATTCTGAGATCCGCTGCTCAGATTGTTGATAAGGAAGAAAAGTACGAGGTGAAACAGTTGTTCAAAGAAACTGCGGTAGATGTTAAGGAAGTTGTTGAGAAGATTCAGGACGATCGGGAAGATTCAGGGTATGAGGATGATCAAGAAGCTTTAAATGCTCTCCTTGAGGCAGACAAGGAAGTGTCCGCGATGCACCGAGCTGCTGGAGTGGAAATCATGACTCCGGTGAAAAAGAAAAAAGAAGAAATTGATATTGATGCTGGATTAGAATCGGATGATGAAGATGAAGAATTCGATGATTTATTAAGTCAGCAGCTTCTCCAAGCTTGTCATCTGGGAAATATAAATAAAGTGGAGAAACTATTAGATAAATCTGGTGTAAATCTTTTGTATGTTGATCGACATGGCTGGACTCCATTGCACTGGGCAGCATCCAAAGGGCACACCGATATCGTAGAAGTTCTCATAAAACACAGGAAGAGACAAGGGAAAAAGATGCGAAAGTTTTTGGAGGCGCAGGATAAGCTCGCTGGTTGGACTCCAATGCATGTAAGCAAGGATTAAAAACAATTTTTAATTTATTAATTGATTAAATTCTAGGCTGCAGCTGTTGCTGGGCAGAAATTTGCCATCGAAGTGCTACTGGAGCATGGAGCCAATAAGAACAAGAAAGACTTCATGAAAGAAATTCCTATCGAAGTAATTGGGAAGTCGAAAAATGCTAAAGGGATAATAAATTTGTTGTCAGACGATGAATCGAAGAGAGATTAGAAGTCTTGGGAGCGTTCATACTCAAAAAAAGCTATTGTTCCCACTTGGACATTAAGGACCGGTATTTTTTTCTTCCTTCACTTTTGTATACCCATTTGGATTTTGAGATTGCCAGTTCCACAAATCTGTTATATGCTGTAAATATTGTTTAAAAGACTATTGATTGAACTTACCTCGACACATCTCATTAAGACCGCGGTGAGCTGACCATCCTAGTTCTGATCTAGCCAGGGAAGGATCCGCGTAACTGACCGCAATATCCCCTGATCTTCTGGGGGCAAACTCATAGGGAAGCGGGCGACCAGATGCCTTTTTCATAGCTTCTACCATTTCCAAAACACTGTACCCCCTTCCTGTACCCAGATTAAAAATGGACAGCTTTCCGTTCCCGCTTTTTTTGGTATTCGTTCCTGCAACCTCTCCTTTCGAGGGCCCACCTTCAATATATCTCAAAGCAGCCACATGACCCTCAGCCAGGTCCATGACGTGAATATAGTCTCTAACGCCTGTTCCATCTTTCGTTTCATAATCATTGCCAAATATGGTCAACTTTGATCGACGACCGATTGCAACTTGAGACACGAAAGGCATCAAATTATTGGGGATTCCATTAGGATCTTCGCCTATAATACCCAAAGTTAGGCGAATAGCGAAGGGGAAATTTGATAAGTGCGCTTACCAACGAGTCCTGACGGGTGAGAGCCTACAGGATTGAAATATCTCAAGATTACAACGCTCAAAGGTTCTGTGGAATGTTCTAAGTCTTTCGATAATTTAAAGTCCTATAGCATTAAACACGACTTTAGATTGGAAGAAAATACTTCGGAGTCAGATACAAACCTTCAAAATCTCTTCAATCATGTACTTGGTTCGACCGTAAGCGTTTGTAATTCCCAAACCTACCGAGAATAAACTTTGGTGATGGAAAACTACGAAGATCTTACCAACTGGAGAATTTTCTGTTATTGGTACCTTTCCTGCACCATAAACCTAAGAAAGAAGTGAGAAATCAGAAGATATAGCCTGAACAAAAGTTACCGTAGCTGAAGATGAAAATATAAAAGCATTGCACCCATATTTTCCCATCAAGTTAAGAAGATTTATGGTTCCTTGAATATTATTCTCATAGTATAAAAGAGGTTTATGAACACTTTCTCCAACAGCTTTCAACCCAGCAAAATGAATCGCAGCGTTAAAGGTTGGAGAGTTCTGGAAGACTTCTTCCAATCCATGAGAATCAAGCAGATCGACTTGATAAAATCTGATACGACGAGGATCCGATTTGGTAATTTCAATGACTCGTTTCAATCCTTCCGTACTAGAATTGATAAGATTATCGACAACAGTAATATCATATCCGCTTTCCAGTAAAGTTATTATGGTATGAACACCAATATAACCAGCACCACCTGTGACTAAAATATTCTTTCGCTGTTCCATATCTGCTGGTCCTCGAAGTGTCGTAGCACTATATTGAGATTGATAGATTTCAAATTCCCTTTGGAAAGGACGATCCGACGAGGTCAAAGTCAATAAGACAGGAATTGCAAAATTTCCAATGAGAAAGAGAAGGACGATAATTAATATGAGCACAGTGGCTTTCCTATAACTGCTACCCCATGAACCCTCCATGATACGATGACGAAGATCTTTCTATCTTCGACTTCTGAACGAAAAAACTGAAAAAAGATGGGAAAAGTCAAGTCCGTTTCAATTTAAATGAAATGCGTAAAGTTAATTTACGAAATTGTGTAAATCGTTTTAATTTGAAACGAAAATCAAAACCTTGTTTCTTGTTGTCTTCCAGATCAATTTTTCTAAGTAGCATTCAATTCTAATCTGGGATGAAACCTACATTTACGATAAAACTTAATCAGCCAGTGTTTAGTGGGCTTGTCGTTACAGGAAAATGTGAGTGAACGGTTTAATGTTTTTAATTTCAACTCATCTAGAATTTAGTTGATGGAAAGAGCCCTTCTATTGCCGCTGCGACAACTGGAGGAAAGGTCATCTTGCATTCACCACATGATCAAACGGTAGCTGCGGAAGGTGCCAGTAATCCAATCAAGTTCTTGAATCTAAACCGAAAAATCACTTCTTTAGCCGCAGGTATTGAACTTCTAATTTTACCCTCTGCTTTTGCTCAACCTCCAATTTTTAGGAAAGTTAGGGGACTCAAATGATCTCGACCAGCCTGATCTGTTATTTGTCGGCACACAAAGCAACCTTTTGGCGTATGATGTTGAAAGAAATGCTGATCGTTTTTTCGTCGATGTTCAAGATGGTGTAAATTCCCTCGCTATAGGTAAAATTGGAAATCGCTCCAGCAATATGGTTATTGCTGGCGGAAACTGCTCCATCTTTGGTTTCGATCAAAAAGGAACGGAAGCATTCTGGACAGTTACCGGTGATAACGTCGCATCATTAGCACTGTCTGATGTTACTTCTAGCAATCCTGCTTTATTAGTCGGATCAGATGACTTTGAAATACGTGTTTTCCGTGGTGAAGAGATGACCGAAGAGATTACAGAAGCTGATCGTGTAAATCTGTTACATCCTTTAGAAGGACCAATGTTTGCTTATGGTCTTGCCAATGGTACTGTAGGAGTTTATACCAACACAAAGACGCGTTTATGGCGTGTAAAAACAAAGAATAAACCAACTGCATTATTATCCCATGATATTGATTTAGATGGAATCCCTGAAATCTTTTCTGGATGGTCTCATGGTGGTTTTAACGTTCGTCGTCGTGATAATGGTGATGTAATCTTTCGTGATATGATGGATGCACCAATTGCATCAATATTAAAATCAGATTATCGTATGGATGGTAATGAAGAAGTCATGATATGTTCTGAAGCTGGTACTATTTATGGTTATCTCCCAACTGATACAGAATTTGGTGAATTATTAGATAGTGGTATTGGTAAAGAAAATGCTGCTGATCAAAAGGCATTAGATGAATTACATACACAAAAATTAGAATTAATTAATGAATTACGTAATTTAGAGAAAGCTGGTAAAATGACGAAAGCAGCGACGGCCGAATTACCGGTTGGTGCATTACCAGCAAATACTTCATTAAATTATCAATTATATGCTGATTTAGATTTAAAAGCTGTTGCTTTAAGAGTTGAAGTTACTACTGATGTACAAATTGTCAATTTAATTGCTGTTGATTTAGGTAAGAAATATTATCATACTTTCAGTTCATATGAATCTCTAATTTGTTGATCTCTTTGTGTAGAGGGAGTAATTTTAGTTGATAGGGAAGCCATTGCAATCACCCCTCGAGCACAGAGCAAATGGGCGATCTTACCACTGAGACCTAATCGTAATGCACCATGCAAACTAAGAGTACAGGTGCGAAGTCACTTTTTGAGTTTTCTTAGACTTTATTTTCTTCTCTCGTGATTTATGTAGTCTCATATTGCCACAAGAAGTCTCGGAGCGCAAATTCATGTCTTTGAAACTGATATTAACATCCCAAAATTCTCTGCCTTCGCTCAGCTCACCGAGGATCTTTCTCAATTCACTGCACCAACTGGCAATGTCAAATTCACTTGCCGCGAGCCAATCGATCGTTTTATCCAATGGTTTTCTTCATCTTTTCTTCTTAGACAATCTTTCCCTGTAAGTCAGCTTTCTTCCCGTATTTCCTTTGTCATATCCCTTTTTTTTATAGAATAATCCTCCAGAAAGGCTGAAGGTTGGCTTCTTATCCGTCTGTCGTACGAAGAGTGGATTAGATGCGCCTGTGAATAATCACCAAAAGAAATCTTCTAATAGACGATCTAGTCATTCATATCAACCAGAAGAAGGAGAACTATTAATAATGAGTTTAATCAAATCAAATGAAGCAGGACAAGGTGTCACTAAGGTTAAAATCTCTTGTGATAATATTGAATTAGCTGCTGATATTATACAAGATTTAAGTAAATATTTTAATTGGTATGAATTAGAAAGTGAAGCTGATTTCCCATCAGAATTTGAAAAATTTGATGTGGTAAGTGTATGATAATAATATCTTCCTACCTCACTCATTATTTGCTGTATTAATTATCTATAGATTTTAAAGAATGTTGCAGAATATAATTCTACTCGTATTAATCTTACGGCTGATATGGCAGAAGAATCACAACGTATTAAAGCATTAATTATACGTGCTGAAGATTCTCGTTTAATGTTAGATATGGATAATATGAGACGATCATATACTGAATTATCCACTATTAATAATACGATGATTACCCATTACAATATACGATCCACCAATCATGAGAATCTTCTCAATGCATTGAAAGAAGTGAATCAAATGATTCAGAAGGCTGCTAATCTTAGAGTAGGTAAACCTAAAACGAGAGCAATTAATGATTGTAGACAAGCAGTGAAGACAAACGATCTATCGTCATTATTTCGTATTATCAAACATGGCTATGAGCCAAGTAATGTGTATTCGAAGTAAATAAAATTGTTTTATTGGTGGAATATTAAGATTAATGTGTGTATAATATTTATTCTTTTTCTTTTGATGTGATTGCGTCATTAGCCTTTATGCTTTGTTACATATTCTCTTTGTGGTTGTTTTTCTTCTTCTCTTAGTTTGTTTTCTAAGATAAAAGAGAGATTGTTGCCTTGACATTCAATTGTCAAAGATTTGATTCAGGAAAAGCCGTTCTTGTACTTACAGTAGAATAGTTACATCGAGAATAATGAAAGTTAATACCTTCAGGAATCAGAGACAGATGAAAGCGAAGATTTCTCCTCTCCTTGCATGATGTAGGGATATTGGAGGTTTTTATGGTTTTGGTTTATATTATATTATCGTTATGAATTGATAAGAAAGGTATGTGTATGTATTATTAATTCCTTCACAAATAACTATATCGTATCAAATATATGAAAATTATCTCAATATCTTTTAACCTCTCTTACCAAATTCATCATTAACTGAAACTTCCCTCCTACCCTTACTATATATCAAACTATGAGCAAGATAAAAAGCTTTTCACTTGATTCTCTCTCTAATTATTCCCTTAATATGGGTTAAATAAGTTCAATTATTCCCACTTTAATCGGAAGAGAATAAAAAGAAAATAGAAAAGAAGAATAATCCAATTAATGCAGAAAATGCTGATGCATAATATGGATATGCAGATAAGATAAATCTTTCATATTCATTATGTTTAAATGGTCTTAATGATACTTGTGTTTCAGCATGTAATACTGACCAACCTGTACGACGATATAATACACGAAATTTAAATACACCATAACTATCAGGTGCAGTAAAAGTTGTTGTAAATTTACCACTATTATCACTTGTCAGTGTCTTTCTGACGTAGGGATCTAACATAACAAACTCTAATTGCATGTCATCAGCTTGGAATGGTTTCCACTCATCTAAAGAGTATTCTTCAACAATCATCGAATAAACAATATCATCTTTAATTCGATAGACTAATGAATTGCGTGTAATTTCTGGATCTGGATATAATGTAATTGGTAAATCAGGACGTTCTTTCTCATGTAAGATGACATCTGGTGGTGTACCATCTAATTTATGATGGGTAATATCACGGAATCTTAATACACCTTGTTCACAGAATGCCCATTTTGAGATATTATCAACAAATGCACGATTTCCACTCTCTGAGGTTGCAGTAGTTTCTAAGATGGCACCAAAGAAAGCATTGGTAAATAAATCAAGTGAACCACTGACAACAACACGAGCATTATTACGACCTTGAATACCACTGACTAAGAGAGTTTGATCTCCTGCAGAGAAAGGTCCTTCTGTGGTCATTGCTTTGTTTGGAAAGTAAGAATAAGAAGATGGGTTACCACGTAAGATTCGAACAGCTAAAACATTATCATCAGCAATGGAATGTCCAATACCTTTGTAAAGGATTGGTGTTTTTTCAGATTGTCCATTAAAGTATCCTAACACTGCTCTACTATCAATAGTCTTGGTAGCTAAGATAGTAGTATGTTGCAATCTATCATTCAAAATGAAGGATTTTAAAAATAAGATACACAAAGGAATGAAGTGGAAAAGAAAGGTAACTTACGTGCGATCTAAAGATGGTTCTTGATAAAAATGATCAATAATCTCAGATCCTTTTTTATCAAAAATAATACCAAAACTTTCAATAAAATCTTTTAATTCTTCATTAATATCTTTATTTGTACCAATTAATAAATTACCACCTTCTTCAACAAATTCTTGTAAATCATCAAATGTAATGGTACGAAATTTTTCAATTTTTGGTGATAGAAGAAGAATATTATCATATAAACCATCACCATATTTCTTTAAAATTAAATCATCAGATTCTGGTGTATGAAAGGTTAATTGATGTGCACGATTTTTTAAATCTTGAAAAAAGATTGAAAATGTCCATTGATCTTGGAGATCATCTAAGATCACTAATGTTCTTTTACCACCTGCATTCCCTTGTAAAGGAACATTATATGGCATAGAAAAAATCATTGAAATCCAACATAGGGCAAAAATGGTGAGTAAACCAAACCAGTTCGCGATCTTCATGCTGAATGTTCGTGTTTGAGAGAGATGAATGCGAGTTATGATTGTATTGTTGCAAGAAACAAGCGTCCAAAAACCAAAGCTTTAAAATCTTGTGTTTTGCGAAACGCGACTTTTCGCTTTAGCAGAAGTGACGTAAAAATATAATAAAATGCACTTTTCTTTGTCAACTTGAATTATTGTAAGCTATCTATTTCATCTTGACTCTTACTTACATATAATTTTCATTCCTTCCAAAAGAAAGGATCAAAATTGATTTTTATCAAAAGAAAGATTACAAACTCTAAAGTTTAAATTTCATTTATATCATGAGTTAGAACGTTTTCTTCAATTTTCCCTTCAGTTTCACTCTTCTCAACTTCTGTAATGCTTGCACGATTGTACTTCTGAAACTTTTTAATAGCTTTCTCCAATCTCTCAATAAACAAATCAACTTCCTCTGCTTTCATTCCAATAGCACATGCTGCAGTAAAATAGGTTGATCCGTACTGATAATGGTGGGAACCCCAATTTCTGAACTCGAAAGAACTAATCTTGCTGATATTTCCACTTAGGGCGTTGACAACACGACATCCAGAAATAGACCTCTGAAACAACATCGATCCGAGAAAAGTATACGCCTTCTCTTCATGCTCCAGGGATGTTATATCAACGGCGAAGGAAATGGTATTTCGTGGACTTGATAGGAGTCTAAAAGAGTACTTCGAACAGAGTTGCTCTAATCTTTCCTTGAAAACTGGTAGAATTCTCTGTCTCTCACTTAGTAGACCTCGGTACCCCGTTTCTCCCATAGAAAGAAGTGTTATAAATAAGTCAACGATAGGTGAGTTACTCGCTCTTCCAGGGTAGGAAGCGGAGACAAGTTTTAGGATATCTGGATTCCCACTGGCAAGGATGGCCCCTCCAACAGGGACAAGAAAGTTCTTATCTGTACTCTGGATAACTATTTCAAAAGGAGAATAGTCAGCAAAGACTTAAGAAGGTGTAAAGCTAACTCACCTGCAGTTACAGTTCCTTTCAACGCAGCACGATTAATGAGTTTACTAATAACTTCACACTGCAGGCCATAAGCATTATTAATGACATGATAGATGTTAAATTCTTTACATATTTCAGCAATTTTATCTACTTGATCAGGCTGTCTAGGTGCAAAACAGCTGGTAGTAGACAAAACAGCAAATATCTCAGAGGATCTTTCTGAGCAGATTTTTCTAATCTCCTCCACGTTTGTAACCATTTCACCATTAATTAAGATAGGATCAACTATGATAGGGATTAAATTAGAGGATAAAATTGATTTAAAGCAAGATTTTTGGTCAATGCGGGGCCAGATAACATATCGTCGTTCTGCTGCTTGTTGGGATTTTAGTGCGTTTAAGCACAGAGAGATCGTCATGCCTGTTGCTAAGGGAAATACAATACAAGAAAATTGATTACTAAGCCCGGCAATCGTTAAAGCATGAGCAGCAAGCTTATTGGTAAGTTTGTACATAATCGAACTGCCTGCTGCCTTAGGCTGCACTTCAACGATATCCCCTGATCTACCGATACCATGAGCCAGATAATAGTGACGTCTTGCCACTAATGAGGAATAGACTCGTCCCTCTCTTTCTCCAACTCCAGCGTTCGACGAAAAGTTGTTACTATCCATCAAGGAGAGTTGTTGAATGAAAAGTTCAATCATTTGATCATTCCATCCATGCTTTGGTAATTTACATAATTCGACTAAAATTTGATATTGATGATAGTCATGACCAATATTTTGTAATCCCTGTTGAACATAAGTCTTTGAAGATAGTATCTTCTCGAATAAACCTTGCAAACTCTCCATCTTTCTCCAAGCAGAAAGATCCGAATCGTGCTTTCTTCAAGAAAAGGATAATAAGACGCTTTTTCTTTTTGATAAACGCGTTTATGGATAATAATCGTTTCAATTTTTATTCAAATTTGTCAAGAAACTTCCTCAGTTTGCCTTTTCTATTTCGCGATTAGACGAGTTTTGATTTGGAGATTCAAGAGTGAAAGTAATCATGGATAATCAAACATTACCGACTGGTCACTATACTTCGACAATTTATACTGCTATTAAGGAGCAACGCTATCAAGATGCTATTGACATCTTACAGATTGAATATCAAAATTTCCCACGTTCACGTGCTGCTTTATCTTTATTAGGATATTGTTACTATCGAATTAATGACTTTGCACAAGCTGCTCAATGCTACGAACAATTAGTGAGCATCTGTCCTGACGTCGAAGAATACAAGCTTTATTACGCACAATCGCTCTATAAATCCGGTCTTTATGCAGATGCCTTAAAAGCAGCAATTCGTGTAGAAAGTGAACAATATCAACAACGTGTTTTAATGTTGCAATCTATTGTGAAATATGATCAAGATGAGCTCCCTGCCTCTAAGGGATATCTTGATCAATGTCAAGGAGATGATCCTGATGTTGTCATTAATTATGCTGCAATTGCTTTTAAAGAAGGAAACTATGTTGACGCTAGAAATCAGTATAATGAAGCTTTGAATACAATGGGTTATCAAGCTGACCTTGCCTATAATGTTGCCCTATGCTATTATAAAGAAAAGCAATATGGACCAGCATTAAGAACGATAGCAGAAATTATTGATAAAGGAATTCGTAATCATCCAGAATTATCAGTTGGTAGCGGTACTGATGGTATTGATGTTCGCTCAGTGGGTAATTCTGCTGTATTGAAGGAGACATGTCTCATTGAAGCTCTCAATCTTAAAGCTGCGATTGAATATGAGATGAAGAGTACTGAACCTGCAAAAGTCGCTACAGAAGCTACAGCAGCAAAGGAAGCTTTAACTGATATGCCGCCAAGATTAGAGTCAGAGCTCGATCCCGTCACTTTACACAACCAGGTAAGACACAGATAAACACTCATTCTAACCCGTAACCTTATCTCGTTTAGGCAATTATATTTGCAGATGAAGATCCATCAGGTGCATTTAAAAAACTGTCTTATCTATTAGCAAATCCACCATATCCACCAGAAACATTTGGTAATTTATTGTTACTGCATTGTAAATATCAAAATTATGATTTAGCTGCTGGTCTATTGGCAGAAAATTCACATTTAACCTATAAATATTTATCACAAGAACAATATGATTATTTAGATGCTAATATTATGTTACCAACATCTGTTGAAGAAGCATATCGTAAATTTGATGAATTATCAACGAAGTATATCGATAAATTACGTCGTTGTACAAAATTAATACAAGATGCACGTTTAGCACGTGATAATGAATCGATTAAAAATGCATTAAAACAATATGATGAAGAATTAGAAAAATATATTCCTGTATTAATGGCACAAGCACGTATCTATTGGGATCGTGAAAATTATCCGATGGTAGAAAAACTATTTTTCCAATCAGCAGAATTTTGTTCAGAACATGAAGTATGGAAATTGAATGTTGCTCATGTATTCTTTATGCAAGAGACCAAATTTAAAGATGCTATTCGATATTATGATCCAATTGTCAAACGTTTACAAGAAAATTTATTAGATATTACAGCAATTGTATTAGCTAATTTATGTGTTAGTTTTATTATGACATCACAAAATGAAGAAGCAGAAGAATTAATGCGTCGTATCGAGAAAGAAGAAGAAAGATTATCATTTACTGAACCTGATAAACAATGCTTTCATTTATGTATTGTTAATTTAGTCATTGGTACTTTATATTGTGCTAAAGGTAACTTTGAATTTGGTATATCAAGAATTATTAAGGTAAGTAGTAGTATGTATGTAGATTATATTGATAGTAACTGATGATTTCATATAGGCTCTTGATCCTTACGATAAGAAGTTACATACGGATACTTGGTATTACGCGAAGCGCTGTTTCTTAGCACTAGCAGAGAGCATGTCGAAGCACATGTTAGTAATGAAGGTGAGTTGGTCTCGAGCAGTTAAGACATTCATATGACATCGTTTACAAATAGGATTCAGCAATGGAAGAAATTCTGGAGTTCCTTGACAAGGCAGAGCTTGCTGGTCAAAGTATTCCTTCGGTCATTGGACCACAAGTTGATCTAGGTGACGGGTCGGGTAATAATGAAGCGCAGCATACTGTCGCCTTTGAAGCAAGACAGATGAAAAACCTTTTCTTAAAATTACACTTTGGCTAAGATTTGATGAAAATAGGATAATATTTCTATCTGTTCTTTCTTTACATCTTATTCTTTGAATTCTCTTGAAGTTTTTCTTTTTTATTTGTTAAAAAGTGCACAAAAACCCCAGTCTTTTCTCTGTGGGCTTGGGCAGAGCCCACGCCCATTTTGACAAAATCACAAAGAAACAAATAACTCACGAAAAAAATGCAGAGAGTTTTACAGAAGGATTTGGCTGTCCATGCATCAAGAGTATGCTATTCAACGACCAAACCATCCCTTAATGTTTTCCCTGGGGCTTACTTGAACCGAAAAGTTGTCAAACAGCGTGTGGTTGATGTCGTTCGATCTCTAAATCAAGTTCCCGAAGAATCTATCAAGTCCAACAGTTATTTTGTTGCAGATTTTGGATTTGATTCATTAGCTCGTAAAGAATTATATGGATTGTTTGCTAAGGAGTTTTGTGTCCCTCATGTCCCTAAAGAAGTCGAAGAAAACTTTATCTCCATCAGAGATGTCATCAATTTCTACTCCACCCACCCTAAGGCACGATAAATAAATAAATAAATAAATAAACTTTAGCCTTTTCAGGCACGGATTTCATACACATTAGAAGTGTAGGAATAATAAGGGCAATAGTTCGGTGGCGGTTGGTATATTGTAAATGATTAAATAATAAATGAAAAATACACTTCTTTCCGTTTTTGATTTAAAAAAGAAAGTAGGAAGTTTGCAACGGTAGTATTAATATTTACAATAAGTTTGTAAGGTTGAGAGAACCTTACACCCTCTGTCGCTTTGTAGAGGGTGATTCTTTGGTTAGCGCTCCTCCTCCAATTTTCATCAGAGCTAACTTCTCTGGAGGTACTGGTAGATCTGCCGGATCGCATGGTTGCGGATCTTGATGGAAATAGATATGCTTCAATGCCTAAGAGAAAATGGTAATGGAAGGATGAAGAAAAATGTAACCAGTACCTTGGATGCTGATATTCTTTTCGCTGGATTAAGAGCTAACATCTTCAAAATCAAATCCAAATCCGATGATAATGCACTTCCACCGCTACTACTAGAGCTACTGTTATCTCGAGGCTTTGAGAAGATCTTCGAAAGGTCTAAAGGCTCTCGAGGCTCAAACTCGACATAGTTCGGGAGAAGATTCATTCCAGGCCAATCCTCTAGATTGGGAGTACCGAGAACGTTAAAGATTTTCCCCAACTGTTCGATGTCTGAATTGCCAGGGAATAAAGCTATTCTTAGAACAATTTCTGCGAAGATACATCCAACAGACCACATATCCACACCAGAAGAATAAAAGGTTGCTCCGAATAATAGTTCAGGTGGTCGATACCATCTATAAATTAATAAAAATTCGGTTAGGGAAGGTTAAAGATGCAGGAGAATGCTTGTAGAACCTTGTCACGACTTCGCTTGTCATATTTTCCGGTGATGAATGATTTCTAGCAAGACCAAAATCAGCAATCTTTATTTGACCATCTCGTCCAATTAACAAGTTAGCAGGTTTTAAATCTATTATTCCTCTCTATATAAGTATTGTACGAAAGAGCAAAAAAGAAGAGTGCTGTCATTACCTCGATGAAGTATAAAGTTATGATGAAGATATTCCATTCCATTTAAAATCATTTTCATATAACTTTTAATATGATTTGTATGTAAAATAATCGATGGTGCTTTAATAACATTTTCAAGATCAAAGGGACAATATTCCAGCACGAGATATAATTCACCGTTACTCAAGAAAACATCTATCAGCTAAAGTTTTCAAGTCAGAAACAAAAAATAGATATCTAGGAATGACTAGAACCTACCTCAACAACATTAATTGATTTTAATTCTTTGAGATATTTTACTTCTCGCAAAGCAGTAAAATTCATCCCTAACTCCTTTTGTGGCATTGGTTTAATTTTCTTGATTGCTACTTGGCTCCCATCTGCTTTTCTTGTTGCCTCATAGACTAAACCCCAAGTTCCTTCACCTAAGAATTTACCAGTATAGTATTTGGTTGCCATTTAACTTCCTTTCCTTCTACTTGTCAAAAGATTATCAAGTGAAATTACGATCCAAACATTACGGAAGATAATTTTACGTAAAGATATTTTTCCTCAATCAATCAATGACAACAAATAAAATCGCTCAATTACCGCAAGTAATCCTGCAAAATATTAAAGATTTTTTCATTGTAAATGATCTTTCAATATATGAAATTAATCGTCTAAGATTTGATGGTACCTTTGATTATATTAATTGGTTAGAAGGACAAGAGGCTTGGAGACTTTTATTATCTTGTTTTAAAGGTGAAAATGGATATTGGAAAGATGTTATCCGTAAAGAAATGATGGATTATCAATTAAATCATTATTATTCGCAGAAATATCTCTTAGATCCTGCTTTCCGAGAAAGAGTATTGTCTTGTCTGCGCAACTCTTACCGGCAATTAAGCATTGATTTATCACATAATTCCATCTCTACCTTAACTGACGAAGAAGGAGCTATCCTAAGTAACTTAAGACGTGTCAATTTATCGAACTCTTGCTATCTATTAAAGCGTTTACCCCCGATTTCTAATGTTTATGAATTATCTCTTTATGAGATGAATTTAGAAGGAGAAATCATGACCCTTTCCGATATTAAAATACTTCATCTTTCTCACAATCATATGGTAACTAAAATTACTGGTGTAGAGGGTTTAATTGAGCTTCGTGTGAACGGCTGTACTTCCTTAACAGAAATAACTCCTTTACCACTCTCATTGAAGAAACTGAGCTATACTCGAAGTAATGCTCTCGATACTCAATTTTCAAAGTTAAAAGATTTAGAAGAACTTTCCATGTTGTCGTTTCGATATAATAAAGCTCTTCAAATGCCAGTTCCTTGGTTTCTACCAAAACTTAGAAAGCTTGAAAGCTCTTGTAATATCCTACACCTCCCTACTCTTTACTCACTCCCTAAACTTGAAGTCTTTTACTGGGAGAAACCAAATCATTCACGGAACCTTTCAAAAGAATCAATTAAGGAATACATCACAGCACTATTAGATCATTCATCCGAGTTCTTCTCTCATATTAAAGAATTTACCTTCTCATCACGTGAGACACATAAAATATTCAACTTTAGTCATTATCTTCAAATTGAAGATTTAACGATAGAAGACGTTAATCAACCAGAAGGATTAGAAAGTTTATCAACCTTAAAAAAAGTTAGTGTGATGAATAGTGCTTCCTTGAATAACCTGCAAGTATTTAAACATTGTTCTCTGGTCATTTTAAATAATTGTCCTAGTGTCACGGATGTATCAGCATTATCACATGTGCGTGAGGTGATCATTGATTCTTGCCTCAATTTAGCTGATGTCAGTGGTTTAGGACAAAGAAATCGTCGTGTAGAGATTGTTCATTGTGATCTTATTAAAGATGTTTCATCATTAGGGAAAGTACGTCATCTCATTCTAGACTTTTGTACTGGGGTTGAAAATGTATCAGCATTAAGCCGTGTACCTTATTTAAGTCTTCGTGGATGCACAGAGGTTCAAGATTTCTCAGGATTTAATAGTTCTAATCAACGTTATTTAAATCTCACTGGTTGTAAGCACTTAGAGGATCATCATCTCCCTGCTTTAGCTGATATACACGAGTTAATTATCTCTTACTGTAATAGTATTACCGATATAAGTGTATTGCGTAATAAGCGATTAACTGCGAGGAATTGCAGTGGTTTATCGGAAGCGAGGTTATATGGTGATCATATGATTAAAGTTGATTTAAGTAATTGTTTTGAATTACGACGAGTTTTAATTTATGGGAATGTTTATGCACTTCGTTTATTAGAAACGGTAATAGAAATGTCTTCGGTCTTTGTCATAGGTTCTTTGAAGTATATGACAGGCGAGTTCGAGTATCCTAACAGCGAGGAGAGTAATAAGATCAACCAGATTGACGAGGATGAGTTGAATTCTGATGAAGGCGATGATTATCCTGAGGAAGATGAGGTCGACGATGAAGTGGATAATGGGGATGAAGAGGAAGATCATGAAGATGATTATGATACTGATGGTGAGGACGAGCATTGGGAGGATGTCGATGAAGAGGATGATGAAGAACATGATTACTAGAAATGATTTTGGATGCTTGTTTTCTCCATTTTAAATTAATTTATGTTATAAAAGCCTTCAATTTATGTTTTGTTCACTTTTCACCTACATCACCACTCCATCAGATTCAACTTTCCCAAGTAAGAATTGTAGTTGAAGCCTATTATCCTTAGCAGAGATAACGTAGAACTCGGTCAACTGTTTTTGTAATTACGCTGTTTTCCGGGGTGGACAGTGCCGATTTATCGGATGCCGACCCCCAAAAATGACGGACGAAAGGTGCCGACAATCGGTAGTATAATTTTTCCAGGAATTTTTCAAGAATTTCCTTCTTTTTTCCCTTTTTTCCCCTTAAAAATCTCCGATTTATCGAAAAATAGATGTTTTCAAAACTTCACATTTATTGGAATTTCGACACCAAAAAGGTAGTGAATATCAAAATTCTGTATCGGGGCCGTACCGATTTCGGTATATGGGGCCGAACCGAAATCGGTTTGTGACGGCCGAACATAATTGATTGAAGTTTACAATCAATCCGTTTTCGGGAACCACCCCGTTTTCAGGAACCACAACCGTTTTCAGGAACCACCGTTTTTTAAACCCCCTAAATTCACATGTTTCGACTACAATCATCAAACTTAAGGTTATATTCATCATGGAGGAAGAGGAAGAGGGTATCGACTATACATTTGAAGATATAGATGGGCTTCATGATGAAGAATTCATCATTTGGCTCAACAACGAAGGATTTATCGACATTGATGACTTCCGATGCGAAATTTGTGATCAGACAATGCGTTTGAGAGCTTACGTGCATTATGTCGATAGATTTTGCCTTAGATGCCCGACTTGTCGTGTTCGTAGACCAGTTAATAATAATCCCTTCTTTTCAGTCAGTAGAAAATCACTTAGAAAGCAGCTGCAAATGTTAATTTCTTTTGTTCACGAAAGTTCACAGAGAGTCACAGCGCACAACTTAAATGTCAGCGAAGATTACGTTGGTGATTTCTTCCATCGTTGTCGATTGAAATATCAAGAAGAAATTCAAAACAATCCTATTGTCTTTGAAGCAAACACTATTTATGAAGTAGACGAGTTTCTCATTCCAGATGTACACGTTGACGGCCACACTCTCGATATTTGTGTAGCAGATATTTACGAAAGAGATACTGGAAAGATAATAGCTTACAGGGTCCCAAACAGGAGCCGGGCTGTACTTGTTCCCCCTATATGTTTTCAGTTCCCATTGGTAGCGCTCTTTGCACCGATGAATGGAGCAGTTACGCTTGCTTTTCATACCAGAATTCCAACTATGAACACTATCCTGTAAACCACAGCGCAGGCGAGTATGCTAGGGATGTTCATTCACCAATATTCGAACACTTTTCTGCAAATATTAATCAAGGATTTCATGCAAGGGTGAGAGGAAAGCTACGATACTATGGTAGAAGGACATT
>VFQN01003059.1_pt1 | contig 24694 bp, 34 predicted proteins | sample 3512371 | NCBI WGS metagenome assembly VFQN01 (sample SAMN10412370, study PRJNA504923) | tailings metagenome | isolation source: Replicate 2 from Balatoc abandoned mine | place: Philippines: Itogon, Benguet | collected 2017-08-28 | reverse complement strand
GGGGGGGGGGGGGGGGGGGGGGGGGGGGGGGGGGGGGGGGGGGGGGGCGGGGGGACGGGGGGAGGGGGGGGGGCCGGGCGAAAGGGGGGGGGGGGGGGGCGCCGACGAACAGGTGGGGAGCGGTCGACATCATCACCATCATCGTCGTCGTCATCATCATCATCATCACCATCGTCACCGTCATCGTCATCGTCGTCACGTGAAGGTGAAGGCGAAGGGGAGCGGCGCGGGGAGGGTGCGGGCCGGCGGGCAGGAGGGGAGGGCGGGGAACGGCGCACTGGAGGGGAGGGCGGGCGGCGGACCACGGGGAAAGGGGAGAGGTCGTCATCGTCGTCGTCGCCTGCGAGGGTGGCGTGTGGGCACTATTGTTGGTTACGGCCTATCGGTAAGCTTTCAACCAGGTGCAGTCTGGTGCAATCGACCATGGCCAGTCCACAGCACCCCGCTAGGCATTGGTGTGCGTTTGTGGGTCTAAGGTATGGGAATCAGATGGGAAAGGGGCAGACACAAATCAACACTATCATTCAGGCACCGCTATTGGCACGCTTTGCAAATGAACCACCAGGTATCTGCTGGGAGTCCTCTTAAGCACCGGCCCTAATTATGCTGTCGCTTGCGCTGCAAAGCAAGGCCCCAGCTGCATTCAAGCCATGAACGCCATGCGGGCTCACCATCATCACCGTTGCCATCATCATCGTCCAGGAGCTTCCGCTGGCGAGCCTCTGCAGCTATAGCCTCACTGCCGTCAGCAGAAGCAGCAGCGGCAGCCATCACTGCCACGCTTCCGCTGCCCACGGCGTGCCCATCCTTATCGCCGCCCCCAGGGAGTGCCACGTGTGTTGCGCCAAGCACAGACCCATGGGTCTGCAGCAGCAGCTGGCGGCGCCGGGCGTCCAGGGAGGGGCCCGACAGCTCCGCATTTGCCTCCGTAGACGTCGCTGTGCCCAGTACTGTGCGGGTGCAGGCCGTGGGGGGCACAGGTACACGTGAACGCGTGCTGTTGTCAGCGTTCGGGTTGGCGTCTTGGTTCCCAGCAGCAGGTGGCTACCGAGCGCATACCGCGTGCGGTAGCTGCTATGCTGCTGCAAGGCAGGCGTGCTTGCTGACTGGGTGTTGCAGGACTGGGCAGTTCCAGGTTTATGAAGGGGAGCAGGGCAGCTATATATGGCAGGAGCGCAGGGCACCCCTAGGCGGCTTGCAGCTTCGCAGCTTGGCCTCACCCTTCTGGCCTCACCTTCAGTGCGGGCTCCCCTGGCTGTTGCAGGCGAAACGATGATCGCGGCCACGACAGCTGCCAGCAGCAGCGCCGGTAATGTCGCACTAACTAGTCGCATCCTCACGCTTTTCATGTTGCTGGGACAGCACCTCCCCTTGTCGGACGAAAACACTACTGCGCTAGCGCGTGCGCGTTGGGCACGCTTGTCCGAGACCCCGACGCTGCCCTTTACAGCATATCCTTCAAGGCTGGACAAACCAGGTGAAGAATGTGGATATGATATACACCCCATGTTATATATCAGTGCGATTGGGCCTGTTGTGCGCCGGTCTCAAGTTCTCGTGCCGTCCCGTTGTCCGTCGCCCCGGCGCTCTGCCGTCGGGCGGTTTCCGACAAGATTCCTCCAACGCATTGGCCACGCCTGGAACTAACCTTCTACTGGATGTCAAATCAGTCGAGTGGATACCTCAGTTTCCTCGCAAAGGGTAGCTTGGGCCTGGGTACTGATTAGCCGCAAGGAAACTTCTTGCCCCTGCTGCTCATCGCGCATACCGACCACCACAGCTTCTGGAAGTGCCCGGCGCAGCATGGTTTCATGTCAACGCGAAAGCCTTGCAATGCTGTGCCACCTCTGAGTCTGAGACTGTTATGATTTGTGTGGTGTCCTGCGGAACTGCCAAGCGGCGTCTTGCGGACGACAGAGGAGCGACAGAGGCCCACAGCAAGCACCGGTTCGTCAGACTAGGTGCCAGCATCTCCTGCCCAATCGAACACACCCCTGTGCGCGCCTCACGTCTCAGGCCTCGGCTGCAGGTCGTGTTCTCGCCGGCTTCTGGCAAGCAGAGGCATTTTGCCCCGCCATACATGAATCTGCGGAGCTGCTCTTGCACCCACACAGGTTTCTGCGCTCGACTCCAAACGCCTGAGGCCAGAACCTTTCCGCCAGGTTCCGTTGCTCCCCATTTTCGCCTCCGTCCAGTAAACTGGCATTTACGTCCCCTGGCATTCTTGCGACAGTGCTCAATTACCGCAGAAACAAGTGCGCACAGCTGCTGGCGCCGTACCTCGGTGACACGTGCCGTTACGTGCACCCTGATGCACCTACCGCACAGTAATGGGTGTAAGGCGCTTAATGCTAGGCTGCCTGGCGGCAAATGGGCCTGCGACGCTTTGGCCAGTTCGGCGTACCACCCCTTCTGCTGGAACCTGACACCAAGCAGGGGTGGTGCAGGGCGGTGGGAGCGCAGGCGGTGGATACTCTTGGCTGCGAACGTGCTGGGTCCATCAACGTCTGAACAAGGAGCATGAACCCGAGTTGATACATCGCTCGTATGTGCGGCCTGGCCGTGTGCAGTTGCTTTGCAGCGTTACACGCGCTCTGCTACAGAGGGCCACAGGCACCCACAAGCACCTTCTGGCACACGCCACCCACCACAGCCGCATGGCATGTTCGCTTCCCACTCCCTCCTGCTCATGCGCACGAGTCGGTGGCTTGCAGCTCCAGAACCGTCCCACCGCACCCCGTCGCGTCCTGCCATGCAATACAGTTCAAAACCCACGGCACGACAGCAGGTCGCCTTGCTGGCTGCCACGTTCATCCACCTACTTTGGTTTCACAACGCCGCCCTCAGCCTCAAGCAACGGTGTGGCCAGGTACGACTCGGCCCCAACACGTGGTACCCTACCCTCCTCCATCGCCCGTCTACGTCATGCTGGAAGCCTGTGCAGCCTTCTTATTGTTTAGCAGCAGGTACCCGAAAAAGTAAACGACGAAACATAAGCCGACCCCATGCACCCCATCTACGCTTCAGCCCTCGCAGATGCCAAATCCAGGGGTTCATGCACATTCTGCCTGCCGCTCCAGCCATCCTCCTGGCCTACGCTTGTGGTCATCTGAATACACGCTCTTTTCGCTCAGCGGACCGCGCTGTCAAAACGAGGCGATGGCTTTGCGCGACTTGAATACTCGTACGACAGCTAGCGTGTGCACGACGTCATTCCACGGCATACATGTACAATGCCGAACGTAGGCAACCTGGCCGCGCCCTGCTGCTCCGCACCAACCCCTCGCGCAGCAGCAGAAGATACGGTAAACAGGCAAACCGTCGTGAATCCACACGTGACACCATACAATCAACACACGGCCACGCTAAGTTCTCTGCGCGACTGCGCATTTCCTCCCGCCAGTGCATCATCGTCCCAAAGCCTCCATCGAAACCAATCCCAACGCCCCTCCTGCCCCTCTGCACCACACCGCACGCCACCGCACCCCATCGCCTCCGACCTGTTGCCCACCGCTGGCTCTTCCAACACACCACGCCACACCGCATGGCATCCCTCCCCGCCCAGCCGCCCAGCACCGCACGCCATGCACAGCTTACGCACGGCACGGCAGGAACCACATTGCCTCCAGCGCTGCGCAGGCCTTCCCATGGCATCCCCCCCTACAGCCGCCAACACAGCACACACGGCGCCAAGGCGCCACCTTCAGCGCTGCCCAGCCAGCGAACAACATCGTGTCCGCCAGCAGGCCACGTGCCACGTGACATTTACTTCGCCCAAGCCCCCAAGATGCCGGATTCAAACGCTTGTGGCGTCTGTTCCCTAACGCCGGTGCCCCCAAGCCACCCGGCGGCGTTAGCATCGCCTGAGCTACCGGGCTACGCTGGTCCCCTGGTAGCTAGCCGTACTGCAGGCGCGTTGCAGTCCCGGTTGCGTTGCCACCACAGCGCTCCCAGGCAGCAAACGCCCCAGGCCTTCTCCTGGCACCACAAGCTCAGCACAGCGCGTGGCCCCACCAGGGCGCTCTGCCACGCTCGCCAGACGGCCCATACGTAGAGCTGTTCCCGTCCCGTTGCTGCTGGGTCCCGCACCGTCCGACCCTCCCCGGGCAGCCCGGCCCCTCATTGCCCTGAGCTGCTCCCGTTGTTGCTGCTGCCCGCTGCACCATCCGCCGCTCCCCGGGCTGCCGGCCTCTCATTGCCCTGAGCTGCTCCCGTTGTTGCTGCCCCCCGGCGGCGAGTACTGCAGGCGCACCGCCACCGCCGTGGTGTTGTCCCCGCTGCTGCGGTTGCGCACCGCCTCGCGCACCAGCGCCTCCGCCAGCTTGGCGGCCGACAGCTGGTGGTTGGCCTTGCAGAACAGCCCCACCTCGTCGTTGGTCATCACGTCCTGCAACATGGAGCGTGCGTGTGCATTAAGCAACATGCAGGTCATGAGTACTGGCTACTATGTTGTCTTGTAATGTGGCACGTCATGGCGTGCCGTACACAGGAGCGTTGCGTAGCACGAGCTCAACGGCAGTGGCCATGGTCTTGGTGCAAGTGAAAATGAGGATGTCGCCGTGGCAAAGGGGATTGGGAGGTCCATGCACCGGGCTGACTTTCAGGGACATTTACTTGTTGCTGCTGCATGGCTGCGCAATGCGCAGCATCCATCCCCACCTGCGGGCCGTGTGCTCTGCCCACACCGTGCAGCTGCGCGCCACGTGTCCCACTACCCCACGTCCCAGTCCTTCTCCCCCTCGTCCTCCTTACCCATAGGCCGTCCGACGCAATGATAAGCCACCGGTCTCTCCGCTGCAGCTGCCTGCACACAGCGCAAGACACAAAAGCCAGCTCAAAGATCGCTGTGGAGACACATGGTACGGTCACGCCGTATAATTTGGCCTAGACTGCCTGACCACACACCCCTCACTCGTCACATGCGACAAAACCCAGATCCTGCGCATGCAGCCCTGGGGTTCCCCTCTGCCCCTGTTGCTTCCGCTTCCAGCCGGGCCCGGGTCTGCCCTGACTTCACACGTGCGTGGCCCTGCCGGTGATTGCATGCCAGCCTTGCGTGATTGCAACAAAGCAAGATGTCACACCCTTTTGTGCCCCGCCCCGTTAAGAGACACGCACGGGAGTTGTGCGAGCCCGCCCCTGCCCCAGGCTACACGGCCCTGGGGTGCCTCCCGCTGCCGCCGCACATACCGGTAGACCCCCCACACCCGACATGTGGGCCACGCGTGACTTTCCGCCTCCTAGCCCTTCATGAGCGGCTCAGTGGGGTGGCCCGCGCACCTGGCCTTGTACACCGCGCCCCCTGCCCCCCCAGTCCAATGCGCCCTGCTCACTTGCCTCCCCAGCCGGGCGACGCTTGCACGGCACGGTGAGGTGATGCTCGTAACCACCCTGACCTCGCACCCCCTGCCCCACAGTCCCACACTCCCTGTACCATTGCCACGGCAGTACGGCTGGCCCACCTGCACGACACGGTGGGGTGGTACGACACGTATTTGCCGAACTCGCAGTCCCCGATGGCCCGCGCCACCGCCAGGCTACCGTCGATGCGCCATGTGCCGAACAGCTGGATGACCGTGCCGCCGGCAGCCTGCAGGAAGGGGAGGGAGAGGGACAAGAGATGGGAGTCGATAAGTTGCCACGGGGTCTGTACGGGTCAAGGAGTGTAGTGGCCCCGGGGCGGAAGGGCTGCAGCCAGTGGCAGTGCACGACAGGTCAAAGGTCGTGCGCCAGCTGACCCTGGAGCCGCCTGCCGTGCCCCATGGAAAGCGCCCGTTTGGCCCCACAGGCCAGTGCGCCCTCCCATGCCTGCAACATTCCCAAAACAGTCCGCTGGACAAAACCCAGCCCTCCGACTCGTCACATGCCTCATATCAACCCTGGGATGTGACATTGCTTATCGTTGCCCTTCTCAATCGATTTCGTCGTTGCACCCTCGCTGCCGCGTATGCAAGTACCCATCCGCACTCAGCCCGCATGCCTGGCCCACCCTGCCTGCCCCACCCTGCCTGCCCCACCCCGCCTGCCCCACCTGCACCCTCCGCGTCTCCTCGCTCAGCTTGGCCGGCCCCAGCTTGTGGTCGATGCTCAGCTGTGCCACCTCGGGCCTCCCTTGCCCGCCCGCCCCGTCGTCCTCCCAGGCCACCAGCACCGTGCGGCTGTCGCCCACGTTTGCGCTCAGCACCCATGGAATGCCCTGGCCTTGAACAAGCAGCGCCATCGCGACGCAGCTCCCCGCGGTCATGCGACCAGCTAACGCTGCCGACCCGCACGCGGCAAACACGTCGTCAAGCACGTTCGCCACGTCGTTCGGCGAACCCCCGGACGCCATAAGGGACTGCACGGCGACCATCGCGCGGTCGAGCAGGCAGTAGGAAGACGCCAGCCAATGCGAGACTTGCTTCCCGCCATGCCCGTCGTACACGGCTGCGCCGAGCAGCACGTTCGGGAGGTTCGACGCGCCGGGCGTGGACGCTGTGTCCACTATAGCCCGGTAGTCCTCCTGGTATCCGCGGGCGCCCATGGACTGATTCGACCCGACGGAGTAGAGAAGCCCCGGGACTGAATTGTTGGGCCGGGCGAGGGGGGTGCCCGACGGAGGACGCGACGTGGCCGTGAGGGGCCCGGCGGGCCCCCCGCTGAGGGAGCCTGTTGGGGGTCTGCTACCCGTAACAGGCATCGTTGCGCTTAGGTTTCCCCCGCGTGCACCAGCGCCCCCAAGGGCGGCTGCGACGCCCCCGCTGGGGCCTCCGGAGCCGCGGCCGTCGATAAGGCGGGAAATGCCAGCTAGGGAGCCCGCCGGTGCGGTGCTGGCCAGCGGCCCGCCAAGGGATGAGCCCGAGCCTTTACGCGTTGGCGTCGAGTTGAAGTTGTATCCCGCTCCCACTTTTGGGGAGCCCAGCGTGCCCAGGTTTGGGCTTGTGCGCTGTGGTGTCTGTCGACCATTCCCACTCATGCCCTGGCCACTTGTGGGTGTTGGTGGCTCGCTGTTAGTGCGTCCTCCAGCTACTGCTTTGGGGCTGTTGAAAATTGACGTATGGTATGGTATCCCCTGAGCCGGAAGCGCGCGCCCGTTTACTGTGTACGCGAGCCCGCCCAGTGCAGCCTGTACACCAGCTCCTGATAGAAATGTCTGAGAGCTCAGTCCATCCAGCTGAGTCTTCTGTAACGGCCAAGGGTTTACCAGAGAAAAGGTCCATGTCAAATTTGGGCCCCTGAGTAGGGAGGCAGCCCGCGGGCCTTGTTGAATGCAACTTACTCTGCCAGCTGTTCCATAAGGTCCAGGCGATGGGTGCCGCTGACGAGACGACATTTGCTCCTCCTGTGCGCCTCCTCCTCGGGGGCAATCCTCCGCGGAGGCAACGCGCGGCCCCGCCTTGACCTAGCCTTTCCGCTTATATTCACTAGGGTGCCATATGCACGGGTTTGATCTTTTGTGTGGCGAGCAGAAGGAACTCAGCAGCACATGCGGCCCCTTCGCTATCAACTTCTGGAGAAGATGTGTCCCGCGTACGTATGTTGCAAGACAGTTGTGTGAAATGTGTTTTGGTATAGACCTGGAAGCGGGCCGACAAGGCTGCGAACGAAGAGGAGGCCCAGAAAAGGCCGAAGAACGCAGAGGCAGAAGCGCTATCGGTGTGGCATGCTTGCTTGAAGACGAAGATACTGTCACGCGTATAGGCAACTTCATGTGCCACATCAACAGGCAACGTTAACAATGGTCGTAGTGAGGTCTCCCATGCCCCATGCAAAACCACGGCCCAGCGGTGCTGCTGCTGTCCGCAGGGCCCTCGTTCAAATCCTGGGGTTGAAAGAGGGCAACGCTACGTCAAGGGGTGGGAGACATCGCTGTTCGGTGGATTCGTGCCGCCAGGTGCCGCACAGCAACGCTGCAACCTGCTGCCCCGCGCCTGGCTGCAACTGAGGGAGCCACGGTCGGCCCACGCCCGGGCACCCAGGCCACACGTCGACACGTGGGATGGCCCTAGGTGCTGGTTTGATAGTACGGTACGGCATAAGCTAGCCCCTCCGCGCATGACTACACTATGCTTGGGCACTCAGCAAACTGCAACGGTAGGAAAACGGCCTGCACACGTGCCTGGTGCACCCGGCACATGAATGGACACGGCAGCTGGAAGGCACATCTGTACAGCATGACCACAACAAAAGGGCAGAGACCACGTGCCGATAACCGGTTGTGGGCTTGTGACACGAGTGATCTTAGGTCCTCCCGACATCCACGTGCAGAGGACGCGAGGCTGCGCAGTGCTACACGGGGATGGCCACTGCTTGCAGCTACCACACGCAAGTTCGTCCCAAAGCGCACAAGCGGCCCCATTTTGGCCTAGGTTAATGTCATTTGTCAACACTAGCATCACTGCAGCAGCCGTTGGGCAACGGGCAAACAGGCCCCTACCCGACCACACAGGTTGCAACGTTACGTACCTTACAGTCAAATGTACAACATGCACGACGTCACGTTACGTCATTACCGTACCGTATCCGTCCGTCACACGTAGTCCCCTGCTCCCCTTGATTCGACAGGCCTCGTTCTCCTCCTCCTCCTCCTTCTCCTCACGAAGCTACTGAAAGCTCCCTGGTCGTCCTCCGCCCGTGCATGCAGCTTCCAGCAAATGGTAACGCCAACAACCCGACCTGCAGCTCCCGCCCACCCGCCTTTGACTCAGCAGCGTCGTGACCCCACCATCGTGCCGTCCCACGCCATGTCTCCACTGCAGCCCACATGCCGCCCACCACAGTGAGCAGCGCAGCAGCCTTGTGCCCCGCTCACACCATCCCTTGCCATGTTGTACACACACACCACACGACGCCCGAAACCGTTGCCGCCAGCTGCTGAGCCAGCAACCCTTCCTCCCCGTGCCACATGACGCACGTAAGGCGTCAGCACCATCAAACCTTGCAAATTTCGCTCAGTCACTAAGCAAAAACCCCGCGGTCGGCGTCAAACTGCCTAAAAATTAGCAAACCCACTCTACTCAATTGACAGCTGTTATTGAGCAGAGGAAACTGCAATGGTAAGCACGTCTAACTCTTGCCCCATGTAGCGGACCTGAAAGCCGCTGCAGGCACTGCCTCAGCCCTCCCTCCTCGCCACGCGGTTTAACCAGCACAATGCAACAGGGACTCTGATGTCCATGCTGATGTCCATGCTCTGATGATAGGTTGTTAAGCCGTTTCGATTGCGGGTCCAATCGAAGTCTAGTAAGCGCCTCCTTCCTTCCACACACCCGACTTTGCTCGTGGACACTGACTAACTGGCATCCACGCCAACAGCCAAGCCGTCCACGAAGCACAACCCGCAAATCAACAGCCCAATCCACGCTGACCAACCCGCCCAATGTGGTGCAAGAGAAACACATACCCACAACATCCCTGGCAAAGACCCCTCGCAACAAACAGTGGCAGCAACACAGTCCACCCCAGCCAGCTCTGCCATTGCTCCCACGTACGGACGTGTCAACCTACTCAACGCACACGTATAGCACACGCCCTATGCCACGTGTGTTCACCGTCACGTGGCATACCAAGGCACATGTGTCGGAGGCCCCCTTGGCCACATGCCGGCACAGCAAACACAGCACGTGCCGGTGAGCCTTGCACGGTCCGTACAACCTGGCACGGAATCGCCCAAACCTGGGCGTGAGGCCGCATCACACGCAGCAGGGCGCAACTGCGAGCCGTGCAATTAGCTTCAAAACTATTCCAGTGCCTCAGTAACGGTAATGTACAACAAAGAATGCATATGGTACATGACACGTGCAGCCAGCACCGGCGCGCATGCGCCGCCACTCCCTGCATCCCTCAGGCGGTTGAGGGCAGGAGACTCACGACCCAAATCCTGATTTTTCGTACACCGGCCGAAAGAGTACACGACACGACAAAGTACATGCGGCGTAAAGCCCTGAACCCGTGCCCATCCAACCCGCTTCAACTCTGAACCTCGCTCACGTTCCTGCGCAAACAGCTCCCCTCCTATTATACGCTCCCTACATGCTTCCCGTTGCTTTCGGGTTCCCCGCCTCCTCCTCACAGCCCCACGCCCACCGTCACGCCCCCTTACGCGCCGATACTCACTCCTGCGCCTTCTCACAGCCCCGTGCTGACCCTGCCGCCTGCTCGGATCCTCACAGCCCCCCACGCTTGTCCCAGCGCCTCCTCACACCCCCATGCGTGTCCCTCCTTTTCCACCGCTCCACCTCACAGCCCCATGCCGATGAGCGCCGTGGCCCCCGCGGTGTACCTGTCCACTGCCACCAGCGCCGTGGTGTGCGTGTGGCTGTGGCCTGGGCCGCCGCCGCCCAGCGCGCTGGCGGCTCCGCGCAGCACGGGGCGTGCGGCGTTGTGCAGTGCGTCCTGCAGGTTCAGGATCTTGACCACCAGGCGCGCCAGGTCCTGGAGTGGGTGGACACAAAGGGAGCAACACGATGGGGCAGCTCAGCACGCAGAGCAGCACAGTGCAGACTATGTGTGGGGTCCACCCGACCACCGGCCGGGCCACGCCCTGGGGCGAGCGCAACCACAAGGGGATTTACCAAAACAGGGTGGGACGGCTCAGCACAACATGAGAGGACGGTGTTCGTGGTGCAGGCGCAAAGCTAGCAAAGGGGCCGTTGGCATCAGGACCTTTTTGGCCCGAGGGCATGAACATGACCCATGGGTCGTCGCGGCCCCACACGGGACGCGGCACGCCGGTCGCGCACCTTGTCGCGCTGTCGCAGCTGCGTGGCCAGGCGGCGGTTGACCGCCAGCTGCGCCGCCAGCGCCGCCAGGGCCACCAGCGCCAGCCCGCCGGCGCCCAGCAGCGCCCACAGCGGAACCGCGCCGCCGGCCGACTTGGACAGCTGCAAACGACACGAGCGTGTGCAATGAATGTTTGCGTCAGGAGCTTGGCGTGAGAGACAGTGCGGAGTACCCGGGACAGATCCGGAGCCTGACAACGCACGTTGCCTCCCACAGCGCTGAACCTGGCTGAACACTCACAGAGGTGAAAGGATGGGCGCGCCAATGGCAATAGGTACCCTCCGGTACTGATGCCCGTGTAATGCCCACGCCCCTCGAGGGCTCGTGCCGCAGTCCCATCGAAGCAAAGGCACGACCCCTGGACCGCACGGGCCGAGCCGCACCCCTTGCCCTCGCACCAGCACCAGCACCCACCGAACATCAGGCGCTGCCTTGTCCCCCGAACCCGCACCCGCACCCGCACCATGAAACATCACCAGGTCGCTGGAACGGATCACCCCGCCCGGCACCCACCCGCCGCAGTGCGCGCTGGCAATCCGCCAGCAGCTCCGCCGCCGCCGCCACGCCCTCCCGCGCCGCCTCCGCCAGCGCCTCCGCCGCGCGGCCCAGCAGCGCCGTCAGGTCCTCCCACAGCCCCCGCAGCAGGTCCTCCCAGCTAAGCCGCACCTCCACAACCTCCTCGACCCCGTCGCCAACATGGGCCCCCACGCCGTCGCCGCCGCCGCCGGTCGCCACCGTGGTGTGCGGGGAGGGGGAAGGGCGGCCGCCGCCTGCGGCGGCGGCGAGGGCGGCGGCGGCGGCGGCTGCCTCGGCGGCGGGCTCCTCGGGCAGGGACTGCAGGGCCATCATCATGGACAGGTGTGGCGGGGCGGAGCCCCCCAGCTGTAGGGACGAGAATGGCGCCAGCAAGGGAGTACAGCGGCAAAATTGTACAGAAGGGACTCCAGACACGGGTGCGGGGGCGCCGAGCCGAGACGGCCGAGGGGCCCAGGGGCAAAGTGGAAGCGTGCGACCGGCGGGGTTGCGGAGGGCTGGGACAAGGCCGAGGTACGTCCACGGCCGGCTGGAGCGGAAATGCGCACGCGATGCAAATGCACTTGCCAAGCGCGGCAACCCATGCCCGCATTTCCACGTGCCTGCTGCGCTCCATCTGGGGCCACCCTGCCCCACCCTGCTTCCTCCCCGCATCTTCCGCAAGCTACGCCTTGCAGCCTTCTGGCAGAGCGGCCAGCCTGCCCCGCTTCTGTAACCATTTCCAACCCAATGTCGTCCTGGAGCACCATTGCTTGGTAAGCGCCCTGGTTGAACGCGCCTTGTACCCACGCAGACATGCAGCACCGCCCACGCCCCTTAACCTGGCCCCCACTACTTCGTGTCGTACTATAGTGCCTCTCATCAGCGCTCTTGCCCGCACCCGCGCAAACGTGCTGCACCGACCGCGCCCGCGCCCCCGCACCTGGTCCGGCGCCCCGGAGGCAACCGCTGTGGCCATCAGCAGGTCCGGCGGGTCCTGGAAGCCCTCCAGCGCGCCCTCGCCAGACAGTCGCGTCGCGTCGTGCACGCGCTGGCGCTCCCAGACCCACGTGCTGCTGCAGCCGCTACCACTGCCGCTGACACTGCCAGTGCCCTCGCTCCCACTGCCATGGACGGAAATCTCGCTGCTAATGCCACCGATTTTCGCGGAGCAGGCAGAGTCCGCGTCCAGGGCGTCGTTTAGGGTAATGGTGAGGTGGGTCGAAAGGGAGCCGGGATGATGTGGGTCGGGGGAGGGGCCGGGGGGTGCGGGCAGGAGCAGGAGGCGGGGGGAGTGGCGCAGGGGGAGGTCCAGCGGGCCGGAGGGGTGCAGCTGCCGCACGGGGGACAGGGAGGAGGACAGGTCGGCTGCGAAGGCGGCGGCGGCGGCGGCCGCTGCGGCGGCAGCGGCGGATGCTTTTGCGGAGTTGGGCTGCAGGGCGGCTAGGGCGTCCTGGGGAGGGACAGGGTGGGAAGGGGAAAGGGGGGCGGAGCAGGGTGTTGGCGGGCTAGGACAGGGAAGGCACAAGGCCGTGCTGGACCGGTTGTCGCCATTCAAGGGCAGGAGAACCCGGATGCTGGTGAGGGCGGAAGACCTGCTGTGTGCTTGAGACTGCGAAAGCTTGCCGTGTGGGCACCACGGGGTGGGGAACGGCCAGGCGGCTGGGGGAACCGTCTGAGAAACGTTAAGAGGCCTGGTCAAGCAAGCCCCGCACCCGCTTGAATGGCATGGTGCAACTGATTTGGGCATCGGGCAAGCAAAAGGGAGGGGTCTGTTCCGCTCATCGGCTGCAACACCGCGCATCGGAGGACGGTCCCGTCTCTTCGTGTCCTTCGCCTTAACTGAGCGACCCGGTGGTCATACCTGCAGCGGTTGTGTGTGGATCGATGCACTAGCTTGGAAAGGTTCCCTCAACACGTCGTCGGCCAGGCGTTCGCTCTGCGCGTGGGCAAGCGGTAGGTGCTCGGTTGATGGCCGAGAGGTCCCTTGAAAGGAGCCGTATGGAAACAGGCTTACCTCTGGAGACGCGAGGCCTTCCTGCGGCTCGTCGGCTTCGTGCTCGCTGTGCTCGCTTGAGGCCGCGAGGCTTGGCTCTGGGCTCGGGCTGCTAGCGCGGGAAAGGACGGGGAAAAAGCGGAGCCGTTGGTTGCGACAACACTTGGATTGTGTAATATCATGATTACACCAGTTGCTGCACACGTACCAACCTGTTTTGCAATTCCCGGCGCTCCTCCACAGGGTCTTGGTGTCCGGTCTGCACCAAGACCCACTCGTGCTCACTCCGCGCGGGGGAAGGAACTTCAGACATTTTCCCTGTGACATGGGTTTGATGCTTGTAAGTTTGCGGACCGTCTGCAAATGCGCAGCGGCGAGAGAGGCGGCACAAGGTCGAACGCGCCGAGCCAACGCCCACGCGAGACCCTAGTCCGCGCAGCTAGCTCTGGGGCCCCGTGCGAGCATGCAGGGCTAAGCTTCATCTTGTTATTGAATCTGGGCAACGCCTATGGCTACCCCGCGGCAAAAGACGGCTCAGCGCAGCAACGGCTGAGCAAGCATGTAAGAAAGCGAGCCAAGCGGGCGTGAAGCTCACCTTTTCGCCTCACTAAAGTGGTCTCTTTGGGCAGTGTTTAAATTCTGTTAGTGCTGGAACCTTGACGGTGGAGTCCGGTCGCCCAAACAGAGGACGTGTACCCCTTGACTTGGAATCGTTGAGAGCAGAAACAACAGTGTCGATAACAACTATTAGCATACAGTCATATCGAAAGCACTGAAGCACACGCCCATCGCCACGTCATGCCGGACGACGATCATTCGCCACCACCTGCCGGCCACAGGCCTGTGGCCTTTGCGCTTTTTCTTCTCTCCTAGTTACATGTCTTCCAATCTGTCATGATAACTACACTGTCTCAAACTGCCCCCTCACTGTCGCGCGCACCGCGGCGCTACCTTCCTGAACACCTGCTTAACCTAAACATGCTCCGCCACTAGGCATCCTACTTATATATTCAGCATGGGCTTACTGGCAGCACCACTGATCGCCCCTGCCACCACCTCGCGTGCCAACCTTGTACCACTCAGCAGCAGTAGCAGCAGCACCCCTGGCCGAGCCCTGCCCATGGCTCCTCTGCCAGCCAGCAACTTCCGCGCTTGCTATACAGCACTTATAAGAAAGCATAGCTGTATGGCTGCAGCCTCAGCCACATGCACACACAAAATCTTGCAGCTCCGGAACCGCTGTGGCGGCAGCACGCCCCCATACTCGTGCCCCACCAGTCCTGGCACTCCAATCCAGCGCTACCTTGCATCCCACAGAGCAACAGCTTGTGCATCTCAAAGATGCAAATTAACTACAGCATATGCAGTTGGGCCAGGGCCAAGGGACGGTCCCCAGGAGGACCGCACGGCGGCCGGGAGCCGCGACTCCGAGCGGCAAGGGCGGGGAGCCAGTAGCGGGCGGCAGCAGGAGCAGCCTCCACAGCCGCAAGGCCCCATGCCCACCGCAATGGATGGGCTTAACTGGTGGGTAACTAAATACTGTAGCTACCCGCGGACAAGCCACCTGGTAGAATGTCAGGGGCCATAGCACCCCAGTCCTGGGTCGGTCGGTTTCTTGGGGCACGTGCTGCGCAAGCCCCTGGCGTGTGGCATGGGCTGAGCAACCGTAATCGCGTGGATAGGCCACCCTGGCTGAGTTTCAGGGGGTGCCAAGGGCCACACCATGCCGTTGAGATCGCACGGAGGCATGGCGCTGGCGCCGCAGTCATGGGTGGGCGGGGGGTCCTGGAGGGTATTGACACATGGCGCAAGCCCCTGGCGTGTGCCTTGTACGCGGCGGTGTGTGGTGCTGAGCCAAAGACGATGCCACGGCGGCACGACGTACCGAGCGAGGCAGGAGGGGTGTAGCCAGGATAGACGGTCAAGGTGGCTGGTGGAGAAGGAAGCCGTGGGTTACGGTTGGTGGCGGAGATGGTTAGCGGAGGCTGAAGCCTAGGGGAGGGTGACGGATGGTGGTTGCTTGTAGAGGCTCATATACGCGCATGCCCCCTGTTGCCCTCCTCATGTTTATGCAGGTGGTGCTACACCATCATCGGCCTCATCTTCATCACCGATTTCACGCCCTTCGGTAAGCTGCTTCATGCCCTTCGGTAAGCTGTCAAATACCTATGTGCGATTGGTGGAACCCGGCTAGGTGCGCGCTGGACGGTGGTGCACAGAATACTGATCCGCTGGTGCCCTTACCCCTCGGTGCAACCGGCCTAATGTGTCGTTCTAATGGACACACGGTCTGCTGGTCCTACGCCTTTTCCCAGCCACCGGTACATCCAATCATCCCGTACTGTGTTAGCAAACGCCACCAGCAACGGCGCGAATCCCGTGCAGACCGTCTGGCTCTGCCAAAGTACGCATGCCCCGACCGCACCACCATGGCCCAACAACCATGCCGCCCCGCCCTGCCCCCGGCACCCCCTAGGGGCTTGCATGCAATGGTCACAAACGTCGTCGTCCACATGCCTATACCGTAACTTTTTTCCAGGTGCCTTCTGCACGCACGCTCGCCCCCAGGACCCCTGCTGGTGTCCGGCCCCAACGCCGGGCTGTACCTGGCGGCCACGCAGTGGGCGCTGTTCGTGGCGCCCACCCTCAACTGGTGCAGGGAGAGCGGCTGGGACCTGAGGCAGGTGCTGCGGTTGCGGGGGTGCGACCCCAAGTGGGTGGCGGCAGGTGAGTAGGGAAAGCGGTTGGGTGGCGGCAGGTGGGGGGAGTAGGGGTGCGAGGGAAGGGCGGTGGCCAGCTGAAGACAGGCCGTCTAAGCTTTCTGGGAGGGCTGATCCTACTCCTTCTTGCGTCCGGCTCAATTTCCCTGCCGCCCCCTGCAGCCCTGACCGTGGGCCCGCTGCTGTGGGCCTGCCGTCCGTCACCGCCTACGACAACCTGCCCTGCTCCCAAGTCCCGTGCCCGGCCTCCCCCCATAGCCCCTCCGCAGTAGAATGCCACGCCGCACCGCATGCTTTCGACGCTCTGTCGAAGCCACCACCACGACTGTTGCGCCGACTGAACACCCTTGTGCCTCCGCTTGCTGTATGGCAGCACGTCCCTCCACCCACAGCCCTGGACGTGGGCGCGCTGCTGTGGGCCGCCACCGCCACTGCACTGACTCCGAACTCCTCTCATCCAATAACCTCCATCGCGCCCCAGGCCCCTGCAGTTGCGCGTCACACTGTGAACCGAGCCTGCAAAGCCCTGACGAAGCCCCCATCCCTCGTTTGCCTTTTTCTCCTACCGCAAATGCCCCCCGATCCCTGCCAACGCGCCGGCTCTAACACCCTGGTGCCCTCTCTCCCGCAGCCCTGGCCGTGGGCCCCCTGCTGTGGGCCGCCACCGCCACCGCCATCAGCCTGCGGGCCGGCGTGGGCATGGAGCAGCTCAGCGGCGCGGCCACGGGCGCCGTGTCGGACCCCACGGCCGGGCTGCTGTTCGGTGGCCTGCTGCAGCGGCCCGACGACCCGGCGCAGTGGGCCCTCACCCTGGCCACCACCGCACTATCGCCCGCACGTGGGTGCAGCAGCATACAGTTGCTGCATTGCCGTGTTGCGCGTGTGAACCTTCAGCATGCCGTGTGCTGACGCGTTCGCCTTACTACAACGCGCAGCACTGGCTTCGTTGCAGCCCTAGGCTCCCACCTCGGCACCGCGAACCCACCACATCGCATTACATGCACAGTCGCCGAGCAGTTGCTGCTGTGCTGCAGCACCTCCCACCACCCTCGGCACGCCAAATACGTATTTTTACCAATTTGTCATTACCTTGGCAAAATACATGTTCACCAATTTGTTTCCGCTTGTCACACCCCTGTAGTGGCCGAGGAGCTGCTGTACCGCGGCTTCCTGCTCAGCGCCGTGTCGCAGCGCTTCGGCCGCGTGGACGCCATCGCCATCGCCGCCGCGCTCTTCGCCGCCGCCCACCTGTCGGTGCCGCAGTTCTTCGCCTTCTGCCTGATGGGCGGCGCGTGCGGGGCGCTGACCCTTGCCGCAGACTCGGTGCTGCCGGCGGTGGTTGCTCACGCGGCGTACAACGCCACGGGGGTGGCCACGGGGGTGGCGCTGGTGCTCAGGGCAGGGGGTGCGCCGGGGCTGTAGGTGTATGTATGCGGTGTGCGGGATTCGGGGTACGTAGCCTAGACCTGGGGCCGTAGGTGTGGTGGGGCAGGAGGTTTGTGCCGAGGGAAGTCAAGGGGGACATTGGGAGTGCTGAGGTTGTTAGGGCAGGGGTAGGAGCAGGGGCAAGAGCAGTGCTGGGGCCGTAGGTGTGGTGAGGTACGCGTTCGCTCGACACGCTGAGCGCTTCAGCGTTGCGTAGATGGGATGATGCTGGATGGTGGTGGAGTCCTGTCGTGACAGGAACCTGCCATTTTGGGGCGTCCTTGCGGGGAGTTGGGGGCCGTGGGCCGTGGCAGGTTGTAGCAGCCCGTGGCTGTGGCAGGTAGTGGCCGCCGTCCGTAGCGAACCACTCGCTACGCTCCTTTGTCGTCACTTTTGCCTTGGCCGTAGTTACGTCGTCCATGCTCAAAATGCGTCCAGGGGAGAACGGGGCCGGTGGGCGCATGCACTCCGTTCAGTGTCGAGCGCAGCCCGGTGTTGGCAAGTGGACACTACTGGTCTTTGAGCGGGTGTTGTTACAGTGAACAGGCTCCAGCCTCAAGCAGAGGAGACCTCTTGAGACAGCTGCTGTACAGTACATGCGCAATGGTCAGGCAGGACCCCGAAGCCTGCTGCTGCCGCCCCGAAGGACTCCACCACAAGCACATCCTGCAACAAACTAGAGCGCTCACAAATTTTTTCGAAAGGCTACCACACAAAGGCTCTATCACAGAGCACAGTGTGTAGGCCTGACATGAATCAAAATATTAGGGCGAACCCGGGGAAAAGCGAAGCGTCGGGAGGGCAGCTCCGGTGCCCCCCACACACACTGGAAAATAACATGGGCGCGCGATCCAAGGATGCGCACCAATATGTGCTGCTACCAGGAAGCGGCCCTGACCACGCACACGAACGTGTCCAATCTGAAGCAAAACAAAAGACAACAACAATTGTAGGTTCCAGCTTGACCAAGGCGCAGGGAGCCAACAAGGACTACAAGGAGCCAACACTGTTTCAGCGCGCCCAAAGTGTAACAGCGCATGACCTGCTGCGCCCCCGCCAGGTGACCGGCATCCCTATCCTCCTGGGGCTCGCGTTTTCAGGTGGCTTGACACAGGAAAGGACCAGTTGCTGACGCCACCGTCATATGCACAATCCCGCAAGGAGGATATGGACACAAAGCCAGACATCCGCGACAAAGAAGGAACCAGGCACCCAGGCGCCACCGGTAGCGTCACCCAGGCAACGCCCATCCCGTAACACTTCCATAGCCTTTGATACGGTAGTACCACCCATAGTACGCGCAACACCGCCTTCGACCAGCACCACACAACTTGCGCATCCCTGCTTCCAGCCCCATTTGTACAGAGTACCTACACCATCAAAGCCATCCGGCCAACCGATGATACAACATGCGGCCCTCGACGCGCACTGGCACGTGGTACAGCCACATTGCAACACCAGTCACTGATTAGCACTAGAGTCATGACATTCATCGTTAGGGTTGTGTCCCGCATGCCTTTTAGAAACATTCCTCAACAGCACGAGCGACTTGCGCTCGCGTGCATCTTGGCATTCGTACGGAACCTCATACCTGCAGCAGCACGCCAATCGTTGAGTAGTCTGCAAACCCACAAACCGCCCCTTCCGGACCACCTCAACGTACAGCCACGAACACGCTCCTTAAGGGCGTACTTGAGCTGTGAAAACCTATGTGTACTTTGACCACCCTTTCATGGTCTGTGTGTTAGTAAGTCACCTCCCCAAACACGTCATTGTAACACCGACACATGCATGCACCATCACACCTGCACCAGCAGCAACAACGGGGCGCTGGATTGCCATGCCCCTGTTACCGGTAAGCCTGTGGCTGTAGTAACATCACCGTGCCGTGCGCAGCGCGTGCGAGCAGTTGCGGGGCACAAGAGGCCTGCCCTGAGCACCGTCGTGTGCTGCCCGAAACTTCGCACCCATCAACACGGAACATGGCGTCTTTACCCACTGCGCAACCGCAACGGCAGCTGCACCCAGCAACAGCAACAGCATGTGGACAAAACGACACGAGTGCCGCAGCAGCACGCCAAGTCCAAGGACCGAGAGTTGTTGCACAGTCCACTCTGCAGAGCAGGCAAGCAACCACAGGGACCCGCTGGCCACGCATCGCAAATCACCACAACACCAGAGCGCAGCTGGGCGCATGTTACACGTGGCGAAAACACACTCCCGGCAGAGCAAACCTTGCGTTGTGAGCCGGGTGATACCAAAGACGGAACAAACACAGGCAGCGGGGACGCCGAGTAATCGAAAGCAAGTACGCCTGGGATTCGTGTGTGCGTAGACGCTGCCGAGTAGCGCCAAAAAGAGGCAGACAGGCCTGTACTCGGCGCGACACCCACCCATTGCTCTTGCCCTTCCCTCATTGCCGTCGTCATCTGCTTTATGCCGCTGGAGCTGAAGCCCGTTGCGAGAGCGAGAGTCTCCTGGGAAGCATGTAGGCAGCACCGCCCGAGACCACCAGCTGTCGAGAGCCTCCGCAACTTGGAGACGCCGCTATTCCGCCGCAAGCCACCAGCCATTCGAGCTAGCACGTCCATCAACAACACCATAAACGACTGCTCCCGGCGCACATCGCATCGAGGCTTGCTGGATAAGCAGTGTATGCCCACCAGCGTCACAGTTCAGGATCCACGCCCACGCCCACGGCCATGGCCACACCCACACCTTATGAAGCGCATATTGTGCTTTGCCCTGGACGCAACGGTCCGATAACCTCCCAAAATTTAGCCCCCAACACACAAGCGCGGGTCATACCGCCTTGTGGTAGAGTACCACGCAGGTACGTTATTCAGGCCCGGTTTTCACGTTTCATGCCGTAATAACCCTCCAGGCCTCCCCCCCCCCCCCCCTCCCTTTTCCCTACTACTTTGCCCCCCCCTCCCCCCCCCCCCCCCTCCCCCGCCCCCCCCCCCCCTCAAAGGACCCCCTCAACTCAAACAGTGACTCAAACCCTGCGGCCCACCTACGCTATCCTGAACTATCCGCACCCAAAAATTGTTTCATAAAGGGCGCAACTTGTTTCCATCAGACGCATTGCCAGGCTAAGCCGGCCCCTGCTGTGCGTGTAACCGCAGCTACAACGAAGGCACTGTGATCCTACTACCACATGAAGATACTGAAGTAGGTGCACCAAACCCACAAGCCGAGACACCAGTACCCAAGAACGTAATTGTTAGATACCAGGCACCAACAACAGGGGAAACCTCAACACACAGACCAACAGGCAAAGCCAGGTGTGGACCAGGGCAGTTCCACGGCGGTGTGGAAGGCACCCACCCACCAAGCGGCGCCGCGAAACCAGCGAACAGACTGCCATCATGCAGCCAACTTTCCCAAACAAAGCAACAAACGCATACACCCTGTGCACGAAGCTGCTAGCGCTGAACCGCTTCCGAAGGTGTCGACCTGCCGTGCTCAACAGCCATGCCCGACTACCCATCAGCCCACGTGCATGCAGTGCCAGCCGCAACCGGCATCCAGTCTACCTGCAAGTGCCGTCCCACACAGGTGCGACAAACGGGCTCGTCATGTCGCTGTTCCTGCTGTTCCTGCTGCCCCGCTCCCCCTCCCCCTCCGCCAGATCCGGCTCACCGCCCACACCGCCGTCAGGGTATTGCGGAATGCTGCTGCGGTCGTAACCGCCACCGCCGTAGGCCCCCTGCCAGCCCCCGCCCTCGGCCCCCTCCTCCTCACACCCCGGCTCCACCACCTCGTCCAGCTGCGTCAACACAGGCACGTAGTACCCCAGAGCCGCCGATGCGTTCGCTGTCGTGCCGCTGTACTTGTAGCTGGTACGGCTCTCAAAGGAGGCCCTGCCGTACCGCACCGCCGCGACGGCGGCCGCCGCCGCCATGGCCGCCTGGCGGTTTTGCTGCATGGACGGCGGGTGTCTGTGCGGTGTTGACCAGTCACTGCCGTTGGTGCTGGGGCTGGAGAACAGTGCAGAATTAGGTGTATTAGCGATGACGCTGTTGGTGCTGTACTCGCTGCTGCTGCGGCGCAGCGCAGATGAGCACGTCGTCCGCCTGGGCAAGGGCGAGGGCGTGGAGGGAGGGTGCTGAGGGGCGCCCGAGCGGAGGGCTGCCAGGCGCAGCAGGCGCTCCTTGCTGCAGGTCGCGCCGCCGGCGTAGCAGCTGCTGCCGCTGCGTGCTAGCAGCGAGACGCCACCATGGCCGCCACCGCCGCCGCCGCCACCGCCGCCAGAGTCCCACGTGTCAGATGACAGCCTACGCGCATGCATGCAAGCAGCCAGCAAAGTCAAGCCGGTTGCTATCAGAGCAAGGTGCCGTATCAGCATGTTTGCGTAGTGGATGTTGCTGGCACACAACACTGCTCTGTTCCCTCGCCCGCTCAGTTCCCTCGCCCGCCCACCCTACCAAGGCTCCCCTCGGCGTTAACACACAACCGTGGCGCGCAGCCCATCCCAGACCCCACCTGTTCATGTAGCTCCGGTGCTGCTCCTGCTGCTGCGACTCCGAGGGCTGGCAGATGAGGCCCGCGGCCCAAGCGGGGGGCTTCAGGTCGATGTGGGAGGCGGACGCCCCACGGCACAGCCGCGACTGGTTGCGGGCGCTGCCCAGGGAGGGCGCGCGGGAGAGCGACGCCGCGACGCTTGGCGCTGCTGAGGCGGATGGAGTTGTGCGGTAGGAGGGCATGAAGAGAGGCGAAGTCTGTGGATCGACGACCGCTGGGGCTGCTGCGGCGGCTACTGGGGCTGGGGCAGGGGGCGCCACAGGCAAGCGCGTGCTGGCGGCGGAGGCGTGTCCCCGGAGCATGGACGGGCCTGCCATGTCCGTAGCGGCTAAGGCCCAGGCGGCCTCGCCGTACAGCTGCCCGGTTGACGGAGTGGGCTCCAGGAGGGGTGAGGCAGCGCCGCTGCTTCGGCGGCTGAGGTGGTTGCGGACCTGGGAGGAACAGCACATTGCAAACAGCAGTGCATCTGCATCTCAAGGGTGGCATGGATGAAGAGCAGCAAATATGGCACATAATGCTACAGGTTTTGCGCAGCATGGTCGGTGGAGTGGCCTGCAGTGCAACGTGCATGGACACCTGCAGCAGCACGACTGGCAGCGATGCCAGCGGTGCTGGTAGCCGAAGCGTACGTGCTCACCACCCGCCTTGCATCCTACCGGAACTCACCCACTCAGGCGGCTCAAAGTGTGCCCGGAGGCCGCTGCCGCGCCTCGGCAGCAGCTTCGGCATGGTAGCAAGCTGAGCTGCGGCAGGCGCATAGGAGCCTTCAAGACTCAGCTGCGGCTCGTTGCGCCGGACCCTCCAGCTTGACTGCTCAAAAGGATCTGGGTTGCTGCTGGTGGTTGGTATGTGGCAGGAGGGCAGGGGCGACCGGACCGACGTGCAGCCGGCGGCCCTGCCATGCCATGGCAGAACGGCATCCGCCTCTTCCTCCTGCTCCTCGTCGTCCGCTCCTTCTTCGTGAACATGGTCGCTGCATTGCGAGGCCATGCTGCAGCTCTCACGAAGCTGACTCAGCTGCCCAATAAGGTGCTTCTGGGAGCGAGGGCGTTCGGCCGTCGAGGCGGTGCCAGGAGATGCCCAGAGCTGCGCCAGCTGCGATTGCGCACAGTGCCCGGGGCTGGAGAGGGAAGTCGTGCATGGGTATGAATCTAGCGGTCTGGGAAGGCAGTCGCTCTGCATTTCAGGAGCGGGTGGGCGTTGCTCAAGCGAGTTGAGCACTGCTGAGTCCGCGGCCGCATCCGCGCGGTGTCATGACTGTACCACCGCACACGGAAGTGTGCTCAGCGTAGAGAATCCGGTTATTTTAGCTGCAGCTCCGGTTATGAATTTCTGGGAAGAGTCGGTGGCCTCAACTTCGACTGACTGGGTTATCACGGCACACGGCTGCCCTGGCTTGCACGTGTCTCCAACAGTGCGAGAAGCATGTACAGCTTTATCAGAGGGTAACCTACAGGCAGACGCTGAAAGGTTCAGGGCGTTGGGTTGGGAGGCGCAGGCTCACGCCGATGTTGGGAGGCGCAGGCTCACGCCGATGTGCTAGAACCTTATGCACTAACGCTATCAGGATTAGTTTGCTATATGTGTGTACGGGCGCCAACATTTGCAGGCTGTGGAGTGGCCTCGGGCCTCGGGCGCCCCCAGGGTTCCTCGTGCCTACCGGATGACCGACTGATCCGAGTTCGCACCCAGTCACCCGTCCTATCTGTTCCCAGCGCTGATGAAAACAGTATGCAACAATACTGTATCACGCGAAACTGCCCTACCCTTGGCAAGGAAACGGACCTTAGTCAGGCAGCAATCGTCAAAAGGACCTGATTGTACTAGCCCAATAACCCTACCCTACCCTACCTGCCTACAAACGCATAACACTGGCGGGTACAGTAATGAACCTGCGGGATGAACCTTCCAGGAGGAGCCGAGCAGTACAGCGCGAGGTTCAAGGTCGAACTGGGGCCTGTACGGGGTCACGCCAGTCAAGGACACACTGTGCGCCGACCCCCGCATCCTGCGCCACCCCCACACACAGCGTTCCTATCTTCATCGGTTGGTTCGAAGCAGGCGCTTTTGGGGCTGATTTTCTCCGAAAGTCATTGGGGCCCCTATCCGAAAGACACGGGCTCGTGAGGGGGGCCGTTCGGGGGACACGGGGGGGTTTTGGGGGGCGGAGGAGGCACCTGTTTCGACGCGCCATCCGAAGGGCCCCACGGAAGATCGGAACACTGCCTACACACCTCTGCATCCATACCCGGCAGGCCCTACATCAACGGCGCAACAGGAAGTCCTGCAAGCGTTCCAAGGTGGCAACCTGCACGCCGTCTCAGACTGACGTTGGGATGTACTTCATTGTTGGCCACTGCTAGCAGGCAGCAGCCGGCTAAGACACCAGGACAGTAATCTAGGGGAGGTCCCCTTAGCACCACGTGGAGTCCGCTGTGCGGGGCTGCGGGCTACAGGCATACAGCTGGCTGGCGGGCAGCAGGGCACCCCTACGTATACTGCTTTGTTAAGGTAAATGAGGTAAGATTTATTTATGATGACAGGGGCTAAGGGCTGGAGCAGGCCAGAAACCGTAGTGCTACGTGAAGTACGAGGCGTCAAAAAGCTGTTCACAACCTTACAATGACAGGTACACTGGTGTTTTTTTTTTTTTTTTTTTTTTTTTTAGGAGGAGGGGTATGGGATTATCGGAGACCTTTTTTTTGCGGGTAGGTCCTCAAGGTCGTCTCTTCACTTGGCTTGAAGCTGACGA
>VFQN01003058.1_pt1 | contig 24695 bp, 25 predicted proteins | sample 3512371 | NCBI WGS metagenome assembly VFQN01 (sample SAMN10412370, study PRJNA504923) | tailings metagenome | isolation source: Replicate 2 from Balatoc abandoned mine | place: Philippines: Itogon, Benguet | collected 2017-08-28 | reverse complement strand
TCTCTTCAAAGAGGAGAAAGAGTGTCTTAAGTCTCGACGAGTATGACGAGGATGACGAGAAGTCTTTAGTGTAGGATTTTAGATTTCATTTATTTTATTTTATTTTATTTTATTTTATAGTTTTAATTGATGTGCCTTACTCCTTTTGATGCCAAACAAGATTATCAAAAAACTTTAAATATACCAAATGAAAACTTAAAAAGGACGGAAAGACGCGATTCACGATTGATGCAACGACTCATTACAAATATTCAAATTAATCACAGAGTCTAAAGTATCAGGATGGTTATCTCCTAAAACAGCTTTCCTCTTCATCAAACACTCTTCAAACAGTGTTGAAGCCCTCCCATACTCTCCTTGATTCATATACATACACGCTAAATTGTTCAAAGTGGATAATGTATCAGGATGGTTATCTCCCGAGACAGCTTTCCTCATCTGCAAAGACTCGTCTAAGAGTGGCAAAGCTTTCTCGTACTCTTCCTGATCCAAATACAAACTAACCAAACTGTTCAAAGTTGCTAATGTATCGGGATGGTTGTCTCTTAAAACAATTTTCCTTATACGCAAACACTCTTCCAAAGTTGACAAAGCCTTTCCATTCTCTCTTTGTTTGAGACAAAAAATCGCTAGATTGCTCATCAAGATTAATGTCTCAGGATGGTTGTCTCCTAACACAACTTTTAACTTCTGCAAAGTCTCTTCGGTAAGAAGCACAGCTTTCTCATGCTCTCCCTGAGCATCATACAAGGCAGCTAAATTGCTCGAACAGGATAATGTATTGCGATGGTTCTCTCCAAATACAGCTTTCATCATCCGTAAACACTCTTCGTACAATGGTAAGGCATTTTCATAATCTCCTTGCCTTTTATAGAAAATTGCGAGATTGTTCATCGTGGATAAAGTATCAGGATGATTTTCTCCTAATACAACTTTCCTCTTCCCAAAACACTCTTGGAACAGTGGCAAGGCCTTTCCATATTCTCCCAGCTTCTCATACAAGGCAGCTAAATCGTTAGTTGAGTCTAAAGTCTGAGGATGATTCTCTCCTAGTAGAATTTTCCTAAACTGCAAACATAGTTCAAATAGTTGGACGGCTTTTCCATACTCTCTTTGAGCATCATACAAAGCAGCTAAATTATTCAAATACCGCAATGCATTTGACGGGGAATCCAAAAATAGAACATCTATCATCCTTAAACACTCTTCTAGAAGTAACGATGCCTTTTCATACTCTCCTTGATGCCAATACAGCATCGCTAGACTATTTTTAGATGAAAAAGTACTTCGATGGTTTTCTCCTAATAGTACTTTCCTCATCTTTAAACACTCTTCAAACAGTGGCAATGCCTTTCCATAATCTCCTTGATCATCATACAAAACTGCTAAGTTATTCATGGAATTCAATGTAATAGGATCACAATGATCCTCTAATGAATTATATCTTCTTTCATACTTTGATATCACCCATTCCCTCATTATTTCAAAGATCTCTTTGTTGAGTTCAATAAATCCTACAGTCCTTCGAATCGCATCATGAATTCTCTCTCTATCTTCTGGTTTAGAACATTCGCTTCTTGATGTATCTACTGTTGCCAACATCTTCTTGATTACCTTTGTCGGATCTGCATCAACATCTGCTATGAACTGTTCAACACTAGCTGGACTCATCGCAACATCAAACTTACACTGCCCATCTGATCTCTTCCCTTCGATGGTACAATACAACTCCCATATACACCACCCTCTCTGTAGAGGAAGCGGATCGTTCCAAGGTGCTAGCACCATCACAGTACGACCAAATGAAAGGATGGCATCCTTAAAAGTCTCACACCACCACTCAAACTCTAAGGAAGCTGTTTTATGCTGATTGTTGCTGAATATGTCGAACCAGATTATCACATCTTCTTCATCTGTGAAGTAAGAGGTCAGTGCTTCTAATACCTCTAGAAAACGATAAAACCTTGTTGCTTACTCAAGGTAATAAGGAATTGAAGTTTAATTCCAAGTTTCCAACTTTCTGATTCTTCTTGTGACTGACTCATTTGTTCTGATTTGATTGTGTTATATTTAGTTGTAGTAGTTGTTGTTGTTTGTTGATGTTATGACTGCATCTTGAAGAAGATTGATTTGGATTTCGCTCTCTAAATAACCGGTCTTTTTGTGACGGCTCTCTATCAATACCGTCAATCGATGCATTTATGCGAAAGGATCTGTGCTACGGAATTTGCACGAAAACATCTTTTGAAAACTTTTTGTAGATCTCGAGAAGAGAGAATGGGCTAGCGGCGATGATTACCAACTGCATCACCCATCTCGAAGGCGAATGGATGGTTCGAGCAACATCAACTTGGTTATTCAGGAAAGAACGAGATACAATGGATTTATTCTTTCTTATCTCGTCAACTTCATAGTAAAACTTGATTATGATTGATTATGAACATTATTTCATCCTTGCAACACGTTAGTGTCCAATTTATGAAGAAGAGTTTTCTAAGATTTCTTTTCCTTTTTTTTCGGTGAAAGATATTCGAATAAAGACAATAGCAGCAATCAATTCTTGTCAAAAATCTCAAACTCTCACGTCATCACATAGATCACTATTGACATAAAAGAGTTTAGAATTACTCAAAGTTGTGAACGAAGAAGAAGGAGATCAACAATATGATTGTCAAATCGAGGTATTAGTACTATAAAGAAAGAATATCGTGAACCAATACTTCTACATTAATACATCTTCTTTCAATATATTCGAGTATAAGAAGAATAAATGTATTGTAACCATCTTTATACTAATAAAAATCATCCACTTTACAGATCTCATAGAGACAATCACCACGAGCAATATTTGCATAAAATTTTTTCTCATGAAACACTTCCATTGCGATTCTGATTTGATCATCAAGATTAAACTTCTTACGTGTCGCTTCCTCCACCTCATTCAATCTTATCACATTATTTTTATTCTCTTCCCACCAACACATTGAAAGAACTCGGGGAAGAGTTGTCGGAAGCGCCGCCATGTTGCCCTTGAAAAGAAATTATCAACAAAGCTTGGAGTGTCGATGTCAGCCGCGACTTTATCCCAACCAGAATATCCAAATCGAGTTGTTTGTTCGGTCTGCTGATCAATCAATCAATCATAAAGTAAACAACTAAACTTCTTCGTATCGGTTGGATGAGAGGCAACGTAGCATTATTTATATTAGCAGAAACATATGCACGTGAAGGAACAGTCTGACCTTAATTATCTCATATAACAATCGGTACTTAGAGTCTACATCTCACAACAACTAAAAACCATTAAATTCCAAGGGAAAGGAAAGAAGCGCAGAGGAAGAGGAAGAAAGGGTGGTGGAGGAAGTGAAGTTACATGCAGTGAGAGAATATATATTAGATGTGAATGAATATGAACATGTTTGATATAAGCTATTATTATTTTGCTATTGAATTTATTTATATATCAGGCATCAGCCTAACTAACTGACATTGTGACACCAAACCCTAGCTTTTATCAACACCGCATTATGCGATTGGCGACCTTGTGCGTGCAGAATCGCACCAAAGGAATCGCCCATGAGAGAAGAGAGGGAAAGAAAGAGAGAACGAACCAAAAAATAAAACAAAACAAAAAATTGAAAGGAAAACCAATCAATCCGCTCAAACAACTAGCGTCATCGAGGAAAATATGACGTATGAATGATAAAATATAATACGATAGACAAAACTCCGACAAAAATCAATGTGAAACAATGCAGTAAAATCAACACTGAGATGAAAAGAAAGCCAACAAGAGTAGAAGAAGGGAAAATAGTTGTAGAAACAGAAGAACAACGGAGCCTATTTCAAACTTTCTGGTAAAATAAAATAAAGCTTTTATTTCAGAGATTGCGAGCTATGATAAGACTCATGGAGAGGAGAAGTAGAGGTAGAAGCGGAAGGGAGAAGGAAGAGGGGGTGTGGGAATACAAAGAAAGGGAAGGATATAATAATATAATATATACATATATTGCAGACAGCTAAAAGCCATTCAATCAAAATCACATCAAATCACATCACATCTTGTGCTCTCATCATATATCTTCGGTTGGGCAAGGAATCTCACAGATATCATCGAAGTTAGGCAAGCTACATAAAATCTCTAAGAAGTCTTCATTATCGTCCTGTAGTGGAAATAGCTCGTTACTTCGGTCATAAAACTCCTTTGATTCGCGAGTTGGATATGGAACTTCAGATCTTGGTGTTTTCTTCATCAGACCTTCATTAGTAAAGTTAGATGCAGCAACCGTTACATCGTTCTTCGCAAAAGATGATAAGTTTACGGGAGAAACAACATTCGTCGCTCTCGTTGAGAAGGATGTTGAAGAGAAATTCAAGGGTGGCGCGGTAAGTGGGAGTGGGGGAATGGGATAAGAGGAGTTAAAGCGCCCGAGAGAGGAGTAACTTGGGTAATGAGGGTAATAGCCGCCATACATTTGAGGAAAGTACGAAGAGTTCATTAATGGCATGGTCGTGTGCATTGGGTTTTTCGGTGGATACAATAACTTAACCGGCACTACATTTGGTCCAGCGGGGTAGGGGTTCTGTAATTTTAGATTGGCACCGCTCCATGTTGATGATGCGAGTCCTAGTCTTCCAATCACAGAAGGCATTGATGGAAAGGTGGAAGGAGGTGGGACGGAAGCTAAGGGCTTTTCTTCGATGATTACAGGAGTCGACGCTGGAAGAACTTCCGCTATAGTGCGGATATCATCATCAGCAATATCTATCGCATCCTCTAGCAACAAATCATCCGGTAGTAGAGTACCACCTCCTTCTAAAGAGGGGAGCATCTCATCTTTCTCCATTAGAGTGCCTTTCTCCTCTGTTAAGGCGGCCATTTGACGGCGGGATTTAGCGGGTTTTACTCCTAGCACACTTTCTTCATAAGTGGCTAAAGATCCTTTCAGAGGCAATCGCTTCATTTCAAATAATAACTCGCGTCGATTTCGTTGGAAATGTGGGTGAAAATAACTTCCTTTATCATCACCACGGAGTAGTTTCTTAAATCCATAAATATTCAATTGTCTTTGGAAGGAGGTGAACTTACTCTCTATGAAAACCATAAGATCATATTAATGGATGAAGGGGATTTAACTCACGTTTAAAATATTTTGGTATAATAATTCTAACAAATTTTCTGTGATCGATAATTCGAAAGCATGCACCATGTTCTACCCAATCAACGATTCCTCGATTCTCCTTCTCTAAGAGGAGGAATAATCGCTGAGGGAAAGTTAATAAGCTTAAATCATCTGGTAAATCGTCACCGTTTTTCATTTTTCTTCTCTCAAACAGATTGGGTAATAGCTGTCCTAAGTTGTTTTTCGTTCCTTGAAAGAATGTTTCAAAAGAGATGAGAGCTTTCTTCTTCAAAAGAAATCAAAAGTTTCAAATAATCATAGACATGAACCAACAATACACACTCTCTCTCTTCTTCCAGGACGACCACGACACCACAGGGGGAGCACTGAATTAGATGAAGGAGGCTTGAGATCAGATGATGTTCCAATACAAAGTAATCTCTTGACAAGATGTCCCTCAATGATTTCAATGACTCACACTAGAAACTTTCACAACCTCTCTCTTGGCTCCGGTATCGGATGATCTTTGGAACTGAAGAAAATTTTTTTTCGAAAGGTTTTCACCAAAATTCACAAACAACAAGATGGTCCTTTAGGCATACGTCACACTAAATTTTTTTCTTGTTCCTATCTGGCGCGTACGTGGCCTTCACGCAACTGCAAGTTCAATTGAAGAGAGTTCATCTTCTAGAAGGTTTTTCACCCAAATTTGCGACTTTGCGTTATGTTTTGAAGGTGATGATTTTGTTATGCATTTCCTTTATTTCAATTAGTACGTAATTGCTTAACATTTTATTAAGGGAAGGAAAGGTGGGTTTAAGCTTTATCCATTCGAATCTGCAAATCACTTAAATCTTCTTGTCCTTCAATTCGGAGCCCCTACATTATTTTCCATCCATTAACTAAGGCAAGGAGGAGAAAGTGAGGAAAAGTAACTTACCTTTTCATTGGCTAAGTGCAAGAGACATATGAAATAGTACTGTAACGATGCTTCATTTTGTTCTTGATGTTCAGAAACATGATTGATAAGATTCTGGAAGGTTAGAGTACTTGCTGGGGATTCAGATGAAGGAACATCCTTTGATTGCTTCGTTGGTGTAGGAATCAATGTCTCCTGAATCCCAGACCAGATGTCAGACTTAAGTCTGTGAACATTGACCTTTTTGGACGTTTTTGCATATCTAAGAAGGGAGAAGATCAACAATCGTTCGCTAGTGTACAGGAGAGAAAAGACTTACTTCACATCGATCTTAGCAACCTTTCTCTCGCATTGAATAAGCTTTTCTTCCGTGATCTCCAGTCCCTCCTTCGCTGGAGGTAAGATGACGTTAGTCTGATTCAAACTATCAGAGGAAGGAGCAAAGGTATTCTCTGTCTCTGGATAATATCCTCCTCCGTCGTCATCATCGTAGTAATTCTCACTTAATGGAACCTCAGTCTCATTCGCCTGCACGTCTACTCTCACCTCAGTCTCATTAACGCCAGACGACAAAGCGACAGAAGAGAGAATGATATCTTCCCCTTCAAATCTGTCGAATAACATCATAAACTTCTCCTTTTGCGAAGATGAACGCGATGAAGGCCCTAACATGCTCTTATTCTTCGCTGTAAGGTAGTTAGGTAAGAGAAAGAGTCTTGCCAAGTCTCGCACTTGCAGCTTCTGATCAACTGGAAGAATGGTACTATCTGCCTCTTCTGACAGCTTTTCTAATGCCTTCTGTGTCAGAAGTGTCGTATCTTGCTTCTTTGGTTGGCCGAATTTAGACTCGTCTACATAGGTTGGAGTGAGGACAAAGGTTGCTCCGACTCCTGTTTTAGGAGTAGTAGTCTTTGTCTTCTTCACTGGCGCTGTCTCAGAGGGAACAGAGGAGATCACTGATTCAGAATCAGCGGCAAGTTTTTGTTCTTGGGCGAGTAGGAGTAACTTCTTCGCTCTGGTGCGACCATACTTCCAGTGACTCGCCCCAGCCCAAGCATTACCATCATCTAAGGTATCTAGGGCAACATCGAAGCTACTCTTATCAAGGGACGAAAGTTGGTTGCTGAAATTCTCTGTCTCTGCAGCGACTTTCTCTCGATCTTCCTCATTCACGGTCCACTTCAACTTTCCTGCGGTGGGGAAGATATCATCAGTAAGAGGTTCAGTACCACTCATACTGTTAACGGGAATGATGATTTCATCGACATTCTCTGACTCGTCATGTGCCGGAGGAACATAATCATTGTCAACATCGCCCCAGCAGTCCACGTCCATGAAGGAGCTCTGGTCAGCTGGATTGTTGTCGCTCTCTGCTGCGACGGGTAAAGGTGCGCTAAAAGGAGCGGTTTGTTGGATAATGGTAGGTGCCTGTATATCCTTTAATTTATTAACAAGGGACAGGCGATTGTCCAGTGGTGCGATGTTCAATGTCGCTCTAAAGTTCTTCAGGGTGTTACAAACTTGAAGATCTTTAATACTCTCTGATGTCAACTTTGAGCGATTCACCAGATCCTTCATATTCACTGCAGGAAAGGCGTTGTGTCGAAGACCTTCGAGGCGACCAGAAGCACCCTCAATGGAGGAATTGAGAGGTAAGAGAGATTCATCGAACAACAAGGAACAGTTCTTAGAAGATAATTTCTGCAACAAATGACAGTCAGAATTGGAAGATTGGAATGAGAGATATAATACTCACCAGGTTGTAGAGGAGGAGACCCTTAGCTCCTCCCTCATCGAATGACTTGGTGATCTTCTGAAACATCGGATCGAAGTTTTCGTCATTTTCCAATTTCTCTGCGTTGAATTGATCCTCAGATGATGCTAGAGTGTTGGCAAAGTAAGTGCGACCACGCCCTGCAGCTGCTCGCTTGGGCTTGGGATTCGAGGCATTCTCACCTCCCTCATCCTCCTCTTGGTTCTCTCCCTCGTCATTGGCGTGACTGCGATTACCATGCTGATTGCGAGACAGGTTCTCAAGGATACGATAGGAGGCATTGTAAGTATCATCGACACGATGAGAGTAGATCTTCACGGAGGCGTCTAGAGTGCAGCTAGCCTTCTGAAAGTTAACACCCTTATTCTCATCACGAATCACATTACGCATGTGATCGATCAGATCATAGTTCCAAGAGTTCTTATCGTTGATTTTCTAATTCGAGAGGGAGGTGAGGAGTGCTTTTACAGATTTGAAGACTTTCGCTTACATTCTCAGAAGACATCTGAATCACGAGTTTATACATATTTGCGATACGAAGCTGCTCAGACTCGGATAAAGGAGTTCGTGCTGACATTCCCAAAGAAGATCTTCTTCGATTGACACCCATGGACTTTCTTTCAGGCTTTGGACTGGCGATGATACTCATATCCATTGCTAACTCAGATTCAAGCAGGGCTTCTTCGTTCGCCTGAAATTCATCCTGGTTAAAAGGCAATAAAGATGCTCGATTATTCACGAGAGTTTTCTTCTTCCCGATCATCTTATTGAATACAAAACACTGATAATTGCTTTAAAATTTCAATTTGTTGATGTTTTAACGGTCTCTCGCGTTATCGCGATAAAAGAGAAAGCCAATAAACGCGTTTTTCAGTTTCCGAATAAACATTCTCCTCAATTTTATTTTTTTTTTTCTGTTGGAGTTGGTTGGATACTTTGCATATTGTCTTACGTGCATGAAAGTTTTAACACCAGAGACAAAGTGTTGAACTTGTATTAAGAGATCAGTGAATTTCCCACCACACATATTCCATTACCATCATCGAATATCACAATTCAATTACTAACACCTGTCTGAATTGAGATCCTGAAGCAACATGTCAAGACGAGACGACTACTAGTAAGTCACTCCTTTTTGAATGCTGGAAACAGTCTGAAAATGAGATAGCGGAGACCGCAGAGGATATGATCGTGATCGTGACCGTGAGCGTGATCAGGATAGAGGAAGAGATGATGACAGGCGAAAACGTTCCCGAGAGGATGATTACGAACAAGGTAGGTCCGAATCTTATCTTGCTTCGTTAATTAAGGCATCTATAGGTCAAGGGCGAGGATATTCTCGTGGAAACGAAGGAGAACGACGAGAGCGAGGAGGTTATGATGATCGATACGGCGAAAGGTCAGGGGGTTATGGTGAGCAACGATCGGGAGGTTATGGTGGTGGCGAAAGATCCGGAGGCTATGGTGGCTTCCCTGATAGAGGTTATGGCGGCAGAGGAGAATCTGGTGGTCGAGGAGGTGGAGGAAGGGGTGATTTCAGTGGGGGAAGAGGGCGAGGCGATTTTGGCGGCGGTAGAGGAGGGGGATTCGGTGGTCGTGGTGGTGGAGGCAGAGGGTATGGTGATATTTCTCGTCGTCTTTTCTGAGCGAATGATTTGTTTTCTTTTTCTCGACAGAGGGAAAAAATCGATGTCTGACGTGGATAGTTTGATGCAGTTGGTTCGATCTAGTCCTGACATGTCAGACAGTGCCTGCTTGCGTATTATTGATCCTACTCCGGAGGATGTGCAGGGGAGAGAGAATTTCATCGAAAATGTGGAGACCAACATCAAGAGCAAATATTTTATGCCTCCCTGTGAACCATGGAGAGTAGCAACTCGTTTGGGACTTACCATCGATAATAATCAGCACATTATCAGATCGAACTGTTTTCGAGTCAATCCTCAATTTCTTCCACCAAAAATCTTCAATTATCATATTGGAATATTTAGAATGGATAAGGAGGGAAACTTAGGAAAAGAGGACCTCGCCAAGGACTCTCGTGATGTGAACCAAAACATTGGTGTCGTCAAAGCAGCAGTTGAGATGCATCCAGATTGGAAAGTTGATAGAAAGATGAGTCCTGTAGGATTTTCGTATGATGGACGCAGTTCTATGTACACCTCATCCTTGCTCCCAATCCTTTTTGAAGCTGAAAGATCTACTTCTACCTATACATCTACTTCTTCTAGTGACAGTGATGGCTATACCGTAGAAGTAGCATGGCCTGCCGAATCGTCATCAATTTATGTTGTTGTAATTCGTCTTGTTAGTGAAGTTGTGATTCCGAGAACTCATGGTACTATTTGTATTTTTTCTTATTTTTCATTTTTTATTGACCTTTATAGATGACTGGAGAAACAACAAGTTGACCATGGAGATGCAAGCTCTTAATGTTGCCATTTCGTCGTTCGCTACTTGGCAGGCATGCGAACCCAACCCAACGTGGATTATGGCTAAGAATAAAGCCTTTCGGTCAGTGTCTTTGATTTTGTGCGTATTCTAAACTTTTATATCGATTTATTCACAGTTCTGATGACACCAGCTATGACTTTACTGCGGCTTACATGGGCCGATTAGGGTATTACTATTCTCTGAAGGCAGTGGCTTCGGGGCTCGTGCTGATGTCTGAAGTCTCTGTAAACTGCTTTCTAAAAGGAGGAAAGTTGATTGACTTAATGGCTGTGGTTGGAGGATTTCGCTCCGTTGACGAAATGTATCGTAGCTGCACTGACAGCCAGTACGGTCTTCCTCCAGGATTGTTGAGTAAATTTGAGGAAACCTTCAAAGGTTACAAAGTGCGAACTTTGCACCTTCAACATCGCAAGTCATTTAAAAGATTTGGACCGCCAGCAGATCATCCCGACAGCTCATTTGAAGCAGAACAAGATGTAATGATGACAGTTGACCAGTACTATCAACTCAAGGCACGAGAATCACCGCAGTACGGTCGTTGTTTACCGCGCGGAAAATTGCAGTACCCAAATTTTCCGACGATGAATGCTGGATCTAAGAAACGACAAGTCCTAATTCCGTTGGAATTAGTGGAAGTCATTCCTGGCCAGAGTAAATCCAGTGGCTTACCTAGCGAAGTTTCCTCCAATATTATTAAATACGCTGCCATGGTTCCAAAAGATCGCTTCCGTTATTTAGATTCTGAATCCAAGCGCAATGGATTACTGTATGAGTTACAAAATAACACCCATGAGGTTGCCTTCGGTTTAAACAAATTAGATTCCAGTCCCATGAAAGTTTCCGGTTTTATCTTGCCTCCCCCGAAATTACAATACAAAAATCGTATTGTTGAACCAGAACTGAAAGGATCTTGGAACCTCGCGGGTGGCGTGGCATTTAAAATTCCTCCACCGAACCCTTCGTCCTCGAATAAGTACTTATACGGTTTGGTTGTTGTTTACCGTGGCAATCGCCCTCCTGCTGTAGATCACAATGTCAATGACTTCATACGTGATTTTGAACGCGAAAGTCAAAGCGTACAGATACCAATGACGATGTGCGAAAGTATGCAATACGTTGGCGAAGATATTAATTCATTAAAATCTGTGATGCAATTCATGCAAAAACGAGGAGCGCGCATCGTCATCGCTCTCTTGCACTTTGATGCTTATAATGCAGTGAAATTTGCAGCAGATTCGATCAGTCTTCCGACTCAATGTGTGAAGTGGTCGAATTTGATTAAACCGCCGAGAAACTACTGCACCTCACTCTTGGTCAAAATGAATTACAAAATGGGTGGCGTCAACCACACTCTCGCATCTCGAATGCCTAACGCTTCTTCTTCATCAGCCTCTGCGAAGATGGATGTCGATGAAGAATCGTTCCAGACTCCGCCCAAGTCAATCTCATGGCTTTTCGACGAGCCTTGCATGATGATGGTAAGGTTTTGCATCTTCCATTTTTTCTCTTACTTATTATTCCTAGGGAGTTGATGTGACTTTGCCAGAAAAAGGAGATGTGAAGTCGAATATCGTTGTTTCTGTGGTTGGATCAACTGATGGAATGTTAGGACAATATGCTGCCCATGTCTCTGTTTGTCATAGCGTCGAAGAAGTCAAAAATATCTTGGAGAGAGCAATGGAATCAATTCTACAAGCATTCTGTGAGCGTAATGGTGGACAAGTTCCTCGCCGAATTATCATTTATCGAGCAGGCATGAACGAGAACCAATTCGACCAGGTATTAGAACAAGAGCTTTTAGCCTTTAAAGAATCCTTTTATTCTCGTGGATATAACTCGGATTATGTAAAAATGGCTGTGATTGTTTGCCAAAAGCGTCATCACAGTCGCATCGTCTTTGAAGAAGCTTCTTCAGGTAGCCGCTATGAACCTGGCGGAGTGAAGGGTGGGGACAAAGATTATCTTAATCCTTGTGTTGGGCTTTGCGTCGATGCGAGAAGCGTTAGTGCTGATACCGTTAGTGGTGATAATTATGTTGGGTCAATCGTCTCACCAAATACGAATGAGTTCTATCTTAATTCTCACGCTGCGATATTAGGGACAAGCAAGCCTTGCAAGTACACACTAATCTATGATGAGATTGGATTGAAGGTAACTTGCATATTGTTATCCTTGTTATTTTGTAGTCAATCTCTTCCTACCTACAGCTTATCGAGATCGAACTTTTAACCTTTTGGACTACTCATCTATACGCTCGTTGTACAAAGTCAATTTCAACAGTGACGCCAAGTAAGTTTCAATCACTCTCCTCGTTTCATACCGTCTGATCTTTCTTGCTCTTTAAGTCTCCTATGCATACTTCGCCGCTCGTCGCGGGAAGGTTCTTCTCAAGGGAGGAGCGACGACAGAGGATGTTAGCATGCTCAGTGAAAGATGGTTGGAAGGAGAGCGAACTGCGAGTTTATACTTCGCCTAAATGAGCTGACAAGTGCTGGAATTTCGAATCTATTTTATCTGAATGATTTCCATGGTCACTCTAACCCTCTTCCCTCTTAATTTCTCTTGCATCCTACCATCTACTCTCTGCATTGTTCAGGGTATTACTTGTATTTCCAATTACTCGATTCCTTATTAGTGTATTTGCCAAGATTCAGAGTAATGTGACATGTACGATAGGTTTTAATTGTTAGCTAAATTATATCACACCACTATGATAATGAAGCTAAGAAGTCTAACTTCATGCGATTTAGCGAGAGACGATAGTAAACGATATTTTATTTAATTGAATTATTTACATGAAATAGATATACTACAATTACATAACAACAACACCTCCTTCTCTTATGACTTACTACCTCTCCCACACTATATCCTCCCCCTCCCTCTACCACCACTATATAGAGAAACCAAAAGGAGAGCCAGAGAGAATAGGATGACGATGAATCGCTCCATCACTCGCACTACCTCTAAGCGAGTTATTCGAGTTACTCACAGCACCTATGATGTGATGCACACTAACTGCTCCAGCTGCACTAACAGCACTGCCATCACTACTGCCATCGCCACTGACATTGCTGTTATTGTTGTACAGGTCCATACTACCACTCGGATTATCGCCAGTCGTCGAGGAGGAAGAAGAGGAGGCGCGAACTGTCTCCCAGGCGATATTCATCGTCAGCTGCAGCAGAATACCCAGAAGCAAGCCAACCTTCTGACGATAAGGCACATTTCTCTCCCAGATGCAGAAGATGACGAGGAAGCCGATGGTGTAGCCCACTGCCACACCATAGAGCAGATCGGTGAGAGTGCCGAGATCTGACGAGTCAGTGCCATCAGACGACGAAACATTCGCGAAGATATTCCATCGTCTCCAACCACCACCACTACCACTCCCTCTTCTCTCGTTCGTCTCTTCACTGTTCTTCGTCTCTTCTTCCTCGTCTTCATTGCTTTCGTCATTCGCCTGTGCAGAGTTATTGCCACGCGATGACGTGGCGGCGAGGAAGAAGGGAGCGAAGGCATTGCGATTGAGAATGCGAGAGAGTAGTTCAGCAGAGTGACGAGAGGATGATGAAGACGATGAAGAAGATGCGATGTTCAGGCGGAACTCGCTGTATGGAGACTGCGCCTCCATCCACTCCCTCTCCACGCGATACTGGAAGTCCTCGTCACTCTCGCCCTCCGCCACATTGCGACTAAGACGCTGCTGTCGGCCGTAGTCTCTGATAGAGTCTGCGAAGAGGCTTCTGAGAATGAGCACCTCGTCAGCGGAGAGGGTGTTGCCGAAGGGATTGTTCCTCTCTCGCAAGACATCTAAGCCCCGCCACACCTGCTCATGAGACGCCGCGCGAGGGGTCTGGCTTGTGGGAGTGTTATTAGCACGTGTTCGGACCTTGGGAGAGATCGCGACGTGAACAAAGGAGTGGTTCTTCACCTCGGAGGAGATCACATGACCGAGAGAAGAGAGCAGTTTACCTTGATAAATCAGACGCACTGTCTGTGCTTCCTCGTTAATATTTAACCGACGAATGATGCATTCTAATAGCTGATTGATGGTAGCCTCGGAGGAGATGTTGATCTCTAGTTCCTTCTGTTCTGTTGTTGCACAGCGAATGTGCAATGTCCATTCCTTCGCGAGATCTTCCTCCTCCGCTTTCTCCTCCTCATCATCATGATCATCATTTTTTGAGAGAAGATGTTCTCTAGCCTCGTCGTCAATGGGCGGGGAGGAGGGGGATTTGATCAATCTTCTCATCATGTTAAGCGAAGAGAAGATTGTTGTTATTGTTGTTTGTTGAGAGGAAACTGCTTCTCACTAATAGGCACTACACCTCTCTTATCGCGAGTGAGAGACTATGAAACGACAGAAAAACGACAGAAAAACGACAAAGACGACAAACTTGTCAGCAGTGTGTATCAGAGAATGAGATTCATTTACTTGAAAGTAATATTAATTAGATGAGATAGAATGAAATTTGGCAGTCTCTTCACACTCCATACATCAAGAGAGAACATGTCAAACACATAAACATCTAGGTGAAATAAAGTCAATATATAATTAGCATATATTAGTCAGATGAAACAATGTCAATGTCATTCAAGTTCTCTGCTGACGTAGAGTCTTCGTAACTTGTTTTTAAATAGGCGCTGCCATTGTCTAGTGTATCGAGAGGCGGTGGCTGCGATGGGGTGGAAGAAGAAGAGAGACAAGAAAGACTCGAAGCGCTCACGCCACGTCCTTCCCTGCCAGACCTGCCTCCTCTTCACATCTCTCCCTCCACTCCTGATTTGAGAGAGTATGAGCTGTGCCACCTCCTCAGCGCACCTCTCGACCCAGTCAGAGGTGCGAGGGCTCTCACTGACAGCGGTGCAGCTGAGGAAGGCAGAGCTGTGGAAGTAGTCGAGAATATTGGGGGCGCCAATATAGATTGGCACGGCATGGGTAAGAAGGGCATTGGTGAGCTTCTCGCTGACGTAGTCTCTGATGTAGTCGTTCTCCATAGCGATGACGTAGTCAAAGCCCCTGCCACTACCTCCACCTCGATACATCGCCACTGCCTCTCTCGAAGAGTTCACCGAGAAGCGAGATCTGACGTACTGCCTGCCCTCTTCCTCGCCCATGCCGTCTAACCCACGCCCCCGACACTTGCCCAGCGCCTCCACTGTGACGCGCACCTCTCTGTCGGAGGAAGGTAGAGAGAAGGAGCGATTGTGCAGCAGTGACGTCAGGTGGGAGAAGAAAGTCTCGCGGTCCTGACGATCGCAGTTAAAGTAGAGATACGCCACTCGCCACTCCCTCTGCTCCTCCTCCCTGGTAGAGGTTCTGACGGGGTCAAGGAGGTGTAAGGGGTGGTGCTGCCATGCTGACGCACTTCCTTCGTCCTCTGCCTCGTCAAAGGGTTCAAAGAAGGAGGTGGCGAAGGTTGGCAGGTAGCTGACGAAGGCTGAGGTAGTGATAGAGGTAGTGTTGGAGGTGGTGGAATGGGAGGTAGAGCGAGGAGGTGGGAGGGAATAGGCGAGGGAGTGCTCGCTATGGCAGATAAACACCACGTCAGCCACCTCCTCCACCCTCTCAAGGAGGAGGCGAGGGAGTGCGTTGGGTTCTCCGTGCATCCACACCGTCACATCAGGTGACGTCACTGACTTGATGGACAAAAAACACTCGTCACTCCCTTCATCCCACCTCATCGTGTGAGAGGGCGAGTCAGCAGGGGTTTTACTAGTGTGACGTGGCGCCACTACTGCACAGTCGAGGAAGGTAGAGAGCAGCAGCACTGACACACCCTCGCTCCTCCTCTGCTGCAACACCTCTCTCAGAGGTGCGATGACAGGGTCTGCGTCATCATCGACACTCCACTGATCGAAGCCACGTAAGCGAAGTATCCTTGCGAAATGAGGACTCTGCCTTGAAATGAGGACCCAGACCTCGTCCACGATGAGGGAGGGAAGGAGGTGGTGCAGTGACGACAGCAGGAAGGAGAGAGCGTAAAGACTGACGTCACTACCAACGACAATCACTATGCGTTGTGTGCGCACAGTGGTCTGCTGCAGTGCACTTTCCTCCATCTTATGAGTGAAGGGACTCTGCTCTAACGAGCGAGGCCACGTCAGTCTAGACAGTTCTCTCCTCCTCCTGCGACTCTCTCTAGAAGAGGAGTCCATCGATGAGGTCATGTCCTGGTTGTGTCTTCGCAGCTTCTCGTAGTAATAGGTGGCAGCACTGTGTTGTGCTGGGAGGGAGTGTAGAGGTAGTGTCTGGGAGAGGAGAAGGGAGCGCAGGGAGGCGGTGTTTGAGGAGGTGGGGAGGTTGAGCAGTGGTAAGAAATGAACCAGTTCCTTACTCACGAGAGATTCAAAGATTCGATCAAACGACCTCCTTGCACCTCCTCCATCTACTCCCTCTAAACGCACCTCATCGACTCCCTCACCACCTCCTAACAACAGAGGAATAATGAGACTGCTGCTGACATCATCGCTGTTATCTTCAATGAGATTACCGTGTAAACGATCGTATATCTGCAAGTACGAAATCATTCGCACAAGCTGCGTCACCTCCTCCTCTACCTCTACCTCTACCTCTACCTCTACCTCTACCTCTACCTCTGCATCTATTGAGGAAGGTGAGGTGTGGAAGAGAGGGACGAGCACTACATCGAAGGAGAGGAGGTAGCGGAGGAGGAGGAGGCTACCGCGAGAGACTTCAGAGGAGGAGCGGGAGAGGTAGTGTGAGAGGGAGGGAGAGAGGAGGTGTAGCAGGTGTTCGTTCGTCTCAGACAGGTTCTGTAAGCCTGACAGAAACCTCACAGCGATGTGCTGACGTCGGACGAAGTTAAACCAATCTGACGACATTATCATACCACCCACCACTACCTCGACCTCTACCTCGCTCTCTCCTTCTAAGAGGTGGAGGAGGTGTTCTCTCAGGCGCTGTGATGCCTGCACCCCTTCATACTCCACCTCCTTGAGACAGTGCGAGGCCAGCACTACCACTACTCTGAGGGGGCGCTGCGAGGTGAAGAGTAAACGATACAGTGATGTCAGGGCCTGGTTGTCATGGAGGTAGTGAGGGTTCACTCTCGCGACGCGAACTCCTTTGCTCTCTGCCGAAGTCTCTTTGCCCAAAGAGGACAGGATCTCGCGATACTTCTCATACTGACACTGCATCGCGTCAAAGAGGCTTGACGAGGTGTTGGATGGGTGATGCTGAGCACCGATGATAGCAGCTCTGATGAGGTAGTGTTCGAGGGAGTGTTCTTCCGCCTCGAATAACTGCTGGAACGAGAGAGCTCTCGATAGACCAGAAACGGCGAGGAGGTGCAGGCGAGGATTCTCCCACGCCTCCTCTGGGGAGAGAGAGGAGAAGAAAGTAAAGGCATGTTGCCAGCGAGTGAGATGGAAGACTCCTCTGAGGTCCTCTGCTCTCACTCCGAGGCTCTGCAGCCAGAATCCCACTGACACGTCCTCCAGACTGCCCACACTTCTCAGCACATGCTGCTGAGAGGCGAGGTAATGGACGAGGGAAGAAGACAGGATGTAGAAATTGCCCAGTGCGAAGGGTGGCAGTTCAGTGAAGGGGTAGAGGTGAGCTGGCAGATAGTTCCTGTGCGCCGGATCGCGCATAGGTTTAAATTTGTGCGCCAGTCGATCCTCTAAAACCTACAATCCATTATATCGAGAGCATAGAGACTAGCGATGACGTCATTTACTCACCTCTCCTGCATACCACTGATACTGACGTGGTGCTTGTCGCATCTTGTCTTTCTCTTCTAACAAGAGAGCGAGCAGTGAGGGTACGCTGACGTAGGTGTCGTCATCGCTGATCACCACGAAGTCTGCCCTTGCCCTTGCCCTGTCAGATCCACCTTCCAACCATGCCAAGAACGTCATTACTTTGTCAGTCAACGTGAGGTAGTTGTCCTCTATTGGTAGCTCTTCCTCGAGGAGGACGTCACCGTGCACCTCCTTCTCCTCGGCGAGGAGGTGCTGCACTCGCGGATCTTCAATGACGAATGGAGACCATCCCACGAGAAAGAAGAATGATAGTCTCATCGCATCACTATACTGTCGAGCTCTTCGCTGTAGGGTCTGACGTATGCTCTGTCTCTTCTCTGCGTTGAGAGCGAAGGACTTCACACCCACCACTACCTCCAACACTACTGTAGTGTCTGTCGGGAGTGGAGGTGGAGGTGATCGGATGGGTGCGTGTCGTCGGTGAGGGGTGGGCAAGGAGGAGAGGAGTGCCATCGAGGTAGTGAGGAAGGTAGTGAGGAGGTGCGACTTGGCAGATTCCGATGACGTAGAGACGTCAAGATGATCCTCTTCACAACAGAGTACGACCACAGAGGCCTGACAGAGGACTTCTCTGCGATGGTGAAACAGGCGGACAGTGACGTCAGTGAGGCCAGGGAAGCCACGCACTACCGTAGTGTCGAAGAGCGACACATCACACCTCTCATATGACAGCGAGGAGGATGAGAGAGTAGAGTCTGGCTCTTGTTGGATATCGTTTATAATAGCAGTGGTGAGAGGTTGTGTGTCCTTCGCTCGCTCTGACAGCGTTGCTTTCTCATCCCCAGACAGAGCAGAGAGAGACAGAGGTTTCGAACTAATGCACAGACTAAACTCTTGATGTCTTTCATGGACAATCTTCACATCGTTGAGAGCAATGAGCTTCATCGTTAAGAAGAAGTCAGAGGGAATGATAGAAAAGTCTTCCAAAGTAGTGAAAGTCCAGGTCTCAAAGAATCCATTGTCTTTCTTGCAGAATGAAGAGATCGATTGATATCTGGGTAGTAATAGTAAGATCTGAGAGAAGAGGAGTAGTATCACAATAGAAGATCTGTTTATATGATGAAAGGTATCAATCATAATAAGTCATCTGGTATGATCGCCTTATTATGAGATGAATTAGATTCTTTTTAATTTACGTTGTGACTTCTCTTTTATTATAATAATACACTACTACTATATAATACTAACTACTAACACATACTAATACTAATACTAATACTAATACTAATACTAATACTAATTCGAGTAATACTAATCGTGTATGACTTACGTTACACCAAGTAGTCATGAAGGGATAATGAAATTATTTTTAAACACAAAAAGCAGTGTAGCGTAAACAATAGGAACACCTTCTGTATTTCTCTTATCCCTTTCTATGAATGGTCTTCTATTAAACAAATTATCGCATCTTTCCAACCGCTACCCTCTTCTTTTCATGATCTTTACTCCATAGGCATTGTATTCGATGGGATCGACTTAATAAGCTTTCCTTAATTGTTTAAGAAATTGCTTATATATCATTTCACGAGTGCAGTGTAACTTGCAACGATATACAAAGAAAGTATTTTAGAATAAAATATGATTAAAGATACAAAATAAATATCATACAAGCAAGCAAAGAGCGAAAGCAAAGTACTCAACTTAATCCTGCTGTTTAAACCGTCTTCCAAAGACGATTTAACTCACCACATTTTATAAATGACACCATCATCGCTATCATCTATCATGATGTGATTCTGAGCCTCGAGATGTTTGAGTAGTTCTTGTACTTCCTTCTCAGACATCGTGAGTTCTCTCTGAGCGAATAACACGAAACTCGACAAACTCGCCTCTTCCTTTCCCGCGAAGCTTTGAGTCAACAACTTAATCATTCGACTAACAACTTCCTCCTTCTCCAATACTTTCTTCAGCATCATCTCAGTCGCTGCGGTATCGTGTGTGTTTGATGACGTGGCGAGGCGACTCATCGACTCCTTCGCCTCTCTCTCACTGTGACTGAGCTTCTGACCACTCATAGTTATGTCCGTGACTGTGATGGTCGGAGCTTGGACCTCAGCTGCTTCTCTCTCTGTTGTAGAAGGTATTATCGTTGCTTTGCTGGTGTGGGGATTCTTCTCTTTCTTCTGCAAGATATTCGACAAATCATTCGCGACGATCTTTGGTTTCTTGGTAATTGGTTGTTTTCTCTCACAATGGTTCTCTTTATCTTCTTTTAAATTGTCGGCAGCGAGGTCACTGTCACTTCGCTCTTTCCGCCTGTCTTCTTCCTTCTCTCTCTTCCTCTTCTTCTCAACGACAGACACCTCTCTCTCTGTCTCATCTTTTCTTTCTGTTACCTCTTCTAATGGAAATTTATCTGCAACAAGGGAATACTTGACTATTCTCGACTTCTCGTCGACGATGAGAAAGCACTGCTGTGCGAGTAATTCACATGCTGCCATCAAGAAGCGATCCGATATCGTCTTAAACCGATCTTTGCATTCAGAAAGCTTAAATTCCAAAGCTTTTCCTTTACTTTTCTGATGTCTCTCTCTAATCCATGACAGTACATCTTGTGAGACTCTTTCAGCATAAGCGAATTCTTCGTGATTCAAATTCGATGACGGCAACATCTCCACGCCCAGTGCTCTTTCGACTAATTTGCGGTCAAGAGCAGCAGGTATTCGAAGGGTAAGATGATTGGTGTGGAGGTATATTGGGGAAGGTTTGGTCGAGTGTTCTATCTAATAGACAATAGTCGATCTTGTTGATGGTTCGGTATTCCCCAATATGATAACAACGTGTTATTGATAGCTTTTCAGTTTTCAAATTTCCTTCATTTGAGTGACAGTGTCTCTTCAAGATACGAATCGATAACATGTCGGTACACGCCGAGGAAAGTACCTTTGTTAGTAGAGTATATCTCTCGATATAAGAGCGATCATTGACTTCGTTTCTTCTTCTTTGTCATTGACTTCTCTTGACTTTCTCTCGTTGTTTCGAAGCTAATCAGTGATTGATGAAGTTTAGACCTTGTATTGATCTTCATCAAGGAAAAGTGAAGCAGATTGTAGGCTCAACATTGACAGAAAATGACGAGGAAAAGCCCGTTGAAAACTTTGTTGCTAGTCAATCTGCCATTGACTTTGCCAGGTTTGTTCAGTACAAAGGATTTGGAAAAATAGATTTATTCATCTAAAATAGGAGATACGATGCTGATCAGCTTTTTGGAGGCCATGTGATTATGTTGGATAAGCACTCTGAGGCCGAGGCACTCGCTGCTCTCTCTGCTTTCCCAAAAGGGTTACAGATTGGAGGTGAGGAAACTCTAATGAACTCTCTTTCTATTCCATTGATGTGGTCTATCTTTTAGGAGGAATTACGATCGATAACGCTGACTTGTTTCTGAGTTCTGGTGCCTCTCACGTCATCATCACCTCATATGTCTTCAACAACGGATCTATCGACTTCTCTCGTCTTGAAGAACTTAGTCAGAAGATTGGAAAAGAAAAGTTAGTCCTAGACCTATCTTGCCGAAGGAAGCCCTCCTCTAATGATGACGTGGCGGGGGATGACAGGTATTATGTCGTCACTAACAAGTGGACGAAGTTCACTGACTTCGCGGTCACGTAAGAAACCTCCCCTCTCTCATCACTACATAAATCTATTGGATAGGAGAGAGAATCTTCTGACTCTGACGTCATTCTGTGATGAGTTTCTGGTGCATGGAGTGGATGTGGAGGGAAAGAGAGGAGGCATCGAGCTAGACCTAGTCAGACTGCTTGGAGACTTCGCATCGGACAATACCTTCCCTATTACATACGCTGGAGGGATTAGGTCAGTGGAGGATTTGGAGTTGGTGAGGAGGGAGGGTAAAGGTGCCGTGGACTGCACCATAGGCTCTGCGTTGGATTGCTTCGGAGGAGATCTGTCTTATCAAGAAGTGTTGCACTGGCACAACCAACAAAACCCTCGTTGAAAGGGGGAGGAGATTTAAATAATGCTCATTACAATTAGTATTACGTACTTGGAGTTGGAAAAGATAGACGTTAGTGGTGCAAAATAAAAAAGAATGTCATTTGTTGGAGGTTTTTCTGCACGAGGAAGTGTAGGACTAGGGGTAGAAGTAGAGGAATAGTAGGACTATTGCTAAGGGACTATATTCAATGCATTGAGGGTTTGTTCTTCAGGTACAACATCAGAATGTGGGATATATAAGAACAGGTCGAATGCTCTGGTGAGTGAGAGGGGCAGGTGAGAAATGGGCTTCAGACAAAATCCTTCTCAAAGTATGAGAAAGCGTGATTGCACTGTTGAGGGTAGAATAGACTCTATGATGTTTGTTTAGTTGCCTCCGAGAAGTCTTTCAACAGCCGCATTCACATTGCCTGACGTGGCTTGTATGGCTCTGAGGTTCGCTGCGTCATCTAAGAATCCCATGTCTCGAAGTTGCTGCAGTTGAGCGGCGAATCGCACAGCTGGATCAACAGGGGCAGCCGGGGCTGGGACAGGTCTTGGGACACCAAAGCCTCCGACTCCTCCACCCGCATTACCAAGAAGAGAGTCGAAATTCAGTGCAGCGATGTCAGGCGAGAGACCAGGATTGTTAAATCTATTAGCACCAAAAGGAGGAACACCTCCAAGATTTGGCATCAGACCGTTGCCTTGCAGTGTCTGCATCGCTTGTTGCATTTGCATCATAGCTTGGATATTTGCTGGATTGGACATTTGTTGTAAGAATTGAGGATTCGTCATCATTGCTCTCATTTGAGGGTTTTGCATGGCAGCACCTAGCTGAGGGTTCATCATCGATAACTAAGAGAAAAACAATGTTAAATTCAGCAAAGGCCGAAGACTTGAGAATCACTTACCCTCTGAACCATATTAGGATCGGATAGCATCTGCTGCATCATTTGCTGCATCATAGGGTCTTGCATCATCTGAGCAGCTGTGGCAGGATCAACACCTCCCATCCCACCCAGACCTCCGCCCAGACCTCCTGCTCCTAACCCTGCGAAAGGATCGGCAAAAGGATTCAGGAACGGATTAGCGCCACCAAATCCTCCAGCAGCAGCGGGATTAGGATTAGTGGCTCCTCCGCCCCACGGATTGGGCATCGCGGAGTTTGTAGGTGCGGTGGACGACGGGGTGGATGTAGTGTTGGTAGTGTTGGTATTACTTGTAGGTTGGGCAATATTTTGAGTTGCTTCCATCATAGGCTCGTGGACTTCTTCGAACATTCTCCGAAGAGCATTAAAACCGCCAGGAAGATTCTCTAACTGGCTCATTGCGAGGTCTTGATTTCTCATCGCTTCTCGCATGGCATTAGGATTGCGCATCATCTCCATCGACTGCCTTAGAACCTATCATTCGATCAGTTAGATTCAATGGAGGTGAGGTGAGGTGAGGTGTGAAGTTTGTCTTACCGCGGGGTCGTTGAGGATGTGTCTGATCTGAGGGTTCGCATCGAGCATCGCTTGCATTTGAGGATTGTTTAACATCATATTTCTCATTAAATCAGGATTATTCATCAAACTTTCCATCATTGGCGAGTTCATGATCTGTTGCATCATCTCAGGGTTGCGGAGGAGTTGTTCCTGCATGCGGCCCATGTCAGGCATTCCGCCTCCCCCCAGTCCTCCCAGCCCTGCCAATGGATTACCACCAGCACCGCCACCTCCGAAGGGATTGGCAAAAGGGTTAGGGAATGGATTGGCACCAGTGGCAGGATTGGATGATGGAGCGGTGTTGGGAGGTGGCACGGAGGAGGTGGATGTGGCGGTGCTTACCTTTGCAGCGGTCGCTGCTGCAGCTCCTTTCACCATATGAACTGTATGACCATCTTGTACTTCATAATTCTCCAAGGTCAAATCGTCCTTAAGGACTTTGCCCTTGTAGATTAATCGTTGTTGAGCAGCGGGAACTGACAAAGCTTCTCCAACCTTCTCTTTTAACTGCAGAACAGTCGCGGATAACTCGATCTTAATCTCAGCCTTGTCTGAGTTAGAACATTTAATATGCACAGTAATTTCACTCATATCTAATAATGGAGGGTGGTGTAGTGGTTGTAAGGAATGATCTAATACTGTAATGAAGAAAGAAGATTGTTTTGTGCTCTAATAACTGTCAGCGTTGTTATATGATTATGATAATCTGAGAGACCTACTAACGGGAATGAGATGATTGTTCTGAAGTCTTCTATGTCGTTCTTAGTGATAACAATCGAGGAGTATTGTATTATCTATTAATATTGTCTAGTTTTTCTCGTGTTCTCTTAGATATCTGTAGAATTCTCTGCTTCTCTCTCACAAATAAACACTACGACACCCCTACAAAAAGCGCTTCTTACCATCGCTTCCCACCCTCCCTTGGATAAGCACTTTTCAGTATTAAATTTACCGACAGATTACCGATAGTTTGTCGATAAAGTGCCACGCCAATTTTGGCGAAACTGGATTCGAGTCGATTTTTCTCGTTTTTTAGTGAAAATGCCGTTTTGGCGTTAGTGAGGGAAATACCCCCTATACTTACCATATACCTAGATAGATAGATTGTTTCCATCAGATATTTGTAAAACCTAAGGACTTACCTCTGTGGAGTTTGAGGAAACAACAGTTATCGGTGGCGGAGCTTCTGCCCAGGGTATATAGTAGGT
>VFQN01003057.1_pt1 | contig 24696 bp, 19 predicted proteins | sample 3512371 | NCBI WGS metagenome assembly VFQN01 (sample SAMN10412370, study PRJNA504923) | tailings metagenome | isolation source: Replicate 2 from Balatoc abandoned mine | place: Philippines: Itogon, Benguet | collected 2017-08-28 | reverse complement strand
GAGCGAAGACCAGGCTCCCCGCCGTCCCAGCTGTCGTGAGATGTGCGCAGCAGTGCGGTCCGCCCGCCCTTGGTCGGAGACGGCGGCCCGCACCCGGGACACCCGCCGGCGGAGGGTCACCACCGCCTCCCGTCGCCGCTCGGCGGGCCGAGGGCGGCCACCTTCTCCTCCAGCTCCCGGACCTCGGCCTCCAGCTCGGCCAGCTCCCGGATCTTCATCCCGAGCTCCAGCACGGCCTTCGCCGCGCCCAGTCGCACCGCCGGCGGGGCCGAGTCCTTCATCAGCGCCAGGAGCGTCCGCACGGCCTCGCCCGACGCCGCGGAGAGGAGCCCGGCCGAGCGCCGGGCGAGGTCGGCCCGGGCGTCCTTGACCCGCTTCTGGAACGCCGGGTCGGCGAGCCGCCGGTACACCGTCCGGTCGGACACCTCGGCCTGGCGGGCGGCGGCCTCCACGGTCGCCCCGCACGCCAGCGCGAGGACGAGGGCGTCGTCCCGCCGCGGTTGTCGGTTGTCGGCCACGGTCCACCTCCGTTCGCCCCGGCGGGGCCTGCCCCGCGTCAGCATCTGTCAGGGACGTGTCAGGGTCCGGGCGGCGCCCCGGCGGGTTCGCCGGCCTCGACCACGACCTCGTCAATCACGAGGACGTGGTCGAGGCCGGCGCAGCCCGGGTACGGTGGTGGGTCGGGGTCGTCCCTGGTGGCGAGCCGGTTCACCACCCCGCGACCGGGGCAGCCCGCCATCACGGCCGCCGCCGCGGTGACATCCGCGGTCACCCTCGCCACCCGCGCCCCGAGTCGCATCCGTCTCCTCGCCCGTGTCGGCCACGCCGCGGCCGGCTCTGCACGCCGGCGGCACACGACGTCCGCGTAGGGAACCTCGGCGGCGCCCTCGACCAGGCGGATGCCCACCGCGTCGCCGAACGTGGCTGCGGCTCTTGCGAGGCTCACGTCGCAGTACTTCGGGTCGAGTTCCAGCAGCCGCGCTGCCCGCCCCGCCTGCTCGGCCGCGACGAGGGTGGTCCCGCTCCCGCCGAACGGGTCGAGCACCGCCCCGCCCTTCGGGCAGCTGTTCGCCACCAGAGCCTGGAACAGCGCCACCGGCTTCATCGTGGGGTGCTCGCCGTTCCGGGCCGGCTTGTCGAACTCCAGCACCGTGGTCTGCGCCCGGTCGCCGAGCCACATGTGCGCCGCCTCGTCGGCCCACCCGTACAGGCACGGCTCGTGGCGCCACTGGTAGTCCTGGCGGCCGAGGACCAGCGCCGGCTTCACCCAGACGAGGCACTGCCGGACCTGGAGCCCGGCCGCGGCGGTGGCCAGGCGGACCGGGAGCCCGCGGACGTCGGCGTGCCACACGTAGAACCCCGCCGGGGCGGAGGTGGGATGCGGCCGCCGACAGCGCGGCGGTGAGGAACCGCTGGAAGTCCTCGGCCGGCAGGTCGTCGTTGGCGATCGTCAGCCGGTCGGCCGTCCCGCCCTCGTACGCCACGTTGTACGGCGGGTCGGTCAGCAGCAGGTCCGCCGCCTCGCCGCCGAGCACCCGGGCGACATCGACGGCGCTGGTGGCGTCGCCGCACAGCACCCGGTGGCGGCCGACCGCCCACAGGTCGCCGGGGCGGGTGATCGGGTCGGATGGTTCAGGAGACTTGATCACCCGGTGGTGTCCGGATATTCTCAAATCGCGCAAAAAAAGGCAACCAATTATCCGTCTTCAACGCGAGGGCGGCGATGCCCCCGACCCCGGACTGGGCCGACCCGCGGCTGCACACCACCATCCTCGACCGCGCTCGGCGGCTGCGGATCGACCAGCGCGTCCAGGTGCGGTTCGACCCGGAGGACGTGGTGGGTGAGACGTTTCGGCGAGTGATCGCGGCCCAAGGCGGGGCGGGAGCGTATCGGGGCACGACCGACGGCGAGTTGTTCCGGTACCTACACAACTACCTGGAAGCCACCCTCGCCGACCTGCACCGGGAGCACCGGGCGCAGAAGCGGGACACGGCCCGCGAGGCCGAGTGGGCGTTCAACCAAGCGCTCACCGACAGCCTGCCGGCGGGCATCGCCGGACTCGCGGACGACCAGACCTCGCCCAGCCAGGCGGCCGCCCGGAACGAGGAGCGGGGGCAGTTGGCGGCCGAGATCGCCGCCCTCCCGTACCGCGAACGGGCGGCGGTCGAGCTCCAGCAGGCCGGGCACACCATCGCCGAGATCGCCGCCGCCCTCGGCACCACCCCCGGGGCAGTCGGCGGGCTCCTGTTTCGGGCCACCGCCCGGCTCCGGGAGCGGCTCAACCCGGGGGCGGACGAAGGGACTCCATGATTACGCCGGCGGCGGCCGACGACCCGCGGATCGGCGAGGCCATCGCCTCCTACCTCCAGGCCCGGGAGGGCGTGACCCCACTCGACCCGGACGACTGGGTGTTCTCGCACCCGCCGGAATTGCGCCCGCACCTCCGTGGGTTCCTCCGCGGGCTGAACCTACTCACCCCGCCGACTGTTGCCGACCGCCCACCCCGGACCCTCCCGCGGTTCGATCGGTACTCCGGGCTGGTTATCCTCGGGGCCGGGGGCATGGGGGCGGTCTACCGGGCCGACGACGCGGTTCTCGGCCGGGAGGTGGCGCTGAAGGTCCAGCATGCCCGCCTCGCGGCCGACCCGGCCCAGGCTGACCGGTTTCTCGCCGAGGCGCAAACGGCCAGCCGCCTTCAGCACCCGAACGTCGCCCCGGTGTACGACTACGGGGTCATGCCGGGGAACCCACCACGGCCGTTCTTCTCCATGAAGCGGGTCGCCGGCCAGACGCTCGCCGACCGGATCGCCGCGTTCCACGCCGCCCCCACCGACGCCGCCCGGGACGAGTTGTACCGGCAGTTCATCGCGGCGTGCGACGCGGTCGCGTTCGCCCACACCCTCGGCGTCCTCCACCGCGACCTGAAGCCGGCGAACGTCATGGTCGGCGCGTTCGGCGAGGTGTTGGTGATGGACTGGGGGCTCGCCAAACGACTCGACGGCGGGGTCGTCGGCCTGGATCCGGCCGGCGGGGCGCACCAGACCGACGCGGTCCGCGGGACGCTGGCGTACATGGCCCCCGAGCAGGCGACCCCGGGCGCGGCGGCCGGGCGGGCGGCCGATGTGTTCGGCCTCGGGGCGGTGCTCTGCCACCTCCTCACCAACCGCCCGGTGTACGTCGGGGCGAAGGCGAACGAGGTGTGGGCGGCGGCCCGGGCGTGCGCCACCGGCCCGGCGCTCGACCGGCTGACCGCCGCCGGTGCGCCGCTCGAACTCGCGGCGGTCGTGCGCCGGTGCCTCGACCCGAATCCGGCCGCTCGACCGACCTCGACCGAGGTCGGGTCGGCAGTGGCCGAGTTCCGGGCCTCGGCCGAGCGCCGCGCCCGGGAGGCCCAACTCGCCAAGGCCCGCGCCGAGGAGAAGGCCGCCGGGGAGCGGAAGCGGCGGTGGTGGCAGCTGGCGACTGCTACCGGCCTGGTGATCGCCGCCGCCGGTGTGGCCGTGTTCGGCGTATGGTATGCGTTCGACCGGGAGGACCGCCGCCGGCGGGACGAGGAAGCAATCCGGGAAGCCGACCGCCAGGAGCGGGAGATCAAATACCAGAAGGAGGGCCGGGAGGGGGCCGAGGCCGGGCGGGCCGAGGCCGAGGTCGCCCGCAAGGGGGAGGCGACCCAGCGGGCGGCCGCCGAGGACACCGCCGCCAAACTCCGGGTCGCCCGCGAAGAACTCGCTCGCCGCGAGTACGGCGCCACCGTCCAGGTCGCCCTCCAGGCGGTCCAGTCGGGGAACCCCGGCGCCGCCCGGCTGATGCTCGACCGCACCCGCCCGGACCTCCGCGGGTGGGAGTGGCATTACGTCCACCGCTTGTGCCACCTCGACCTGGTGACTCTCGTCGGGCACGAGGGGGCGGTGCTGGCGGCCGGGTTCAGCCCGGACGGCTCCCGGGTAGCGACCGCCGGGGCCGATGGCACCGTCCGTGTGTGGGACGCGGCCACCGCGGCGGTGCGACTAGACCTGCGGCGCGCCCATCGGGGAGTGGTGCGGGCGGCGGCGTTCAGCCCGGACGGGGCGCGGCTGCTGACCGCCGGGGACGACGGGTTCGCCCGCGTCTGGGACGCGGCCACCGGGGCGAAGGTGCTGGACCTGGCGCACGACAGTGGGGTGTCGGCGGCGGCGTTCGGCCCCGACGGGCGGCGACTCGTCACCGGCGGCGAGGACCGCTACGCCCGGGTGTGGGACGCGGCCACCGGGGCGGAGGAACAGAGGATGCGGCACGGCGCCCGGGTGGCGGCGGTCGGGTTCGACCCGGCGGGGGTGCGGGTGGTTTCCGCCGGTACGGACGGGGCGGTGCGGGTGTGGGACGCGGCCACCGGGGCGGCGGGGGTCGTGGTCCGGGGGCACGGGGGCGACGCGACGGCGGCGGCGTTCAGCCCCGACGGGGCGCGGCTGCTGACCGCCGGGGCCGACGGGGTGGCGCGGGTGTGGGACGCTGCCACCGGGGCGAAGGAACTGGAACTCCGCGGGCACGCCGACCGGCTGACCACTGCCGCGTTCGACCCGGCGGGCGGACGGGCGGTCACCGCCTCCGCCGATGGCACTGCCCGCGTCTGGGACGCCCGCACCGGGACCGAGCTGTTCGCCCTGCGGCCGGGGGGCGGCAACCACTTCAAGACCGCGCTCGGCGGGGTGACGGCGGCGGCGTTCAGCCCGGACGGGGCGCGGCTGGTGACCGGTAGCGGCGACTTCACCGCCGCCGTGTGGGACGCGACCAGCCAGCACGACTTGGCCGTACTCGGAGGCGTCCGCCGGCAACTTATGAACACCGGCGGGCGCGTCTCGTTCAGCGCGGACGGGGGACGGGTGGCGGTGTCCGAGCTCCTCGGGGCGGTACGGGTCGTCAACGCCGCCACGGGGTGCGACGTACGCGTCATCGACAGCGTGCTCATGCCGGTGGCCGCGTTCGGCCGCGACGCCGACGAGGTGGTGATCGGCGGGGGCGACCGCCACCTCCGGGTGTGGTCGGCCGGGCGGGAGACTGCCCGCCGGGAGACGTTCAGCAGCATCCGCGATTTAGCGACCAGCCCTCACACCGGCCGCGTCGCCACCGTTCACGAGGATGGTACCCTTCGGATCTGGGACATCCTTACTCTGAATGAGACGATCATCCCCGCCCGCCACCGGTTCCAGGCGTGGGCGGTGGCGTTCCACCCGGACGGGGCGACGGTGGCGACCGGGTGCGACGACGGGGTGGTGCGGTTGTGGGACGCGGCCACCGGGCACCTCGTCCGCGAGTACCACGGCCACCCCCGCGAGGTCCGGGCGGTCGCGTTCAACCTGGACGGGACACAGTTAGCGACCGGGTGCCACGACGGTACCGTCCGGGTCTGGGACACCGCCACCGGCGCCCGGCGGTTCACCCTCGTCGGCCACACAGCGATGGTCGAGGCGGTGGCGTTCAGTCCGGACGGGGCACGGCTGGTGACTGGCGGCAACGACGGCACCGCCCGGGTGTGGGACACCGTCGCCGGTGCCCCGGTCCTCGCCCTCCCGGCCCACTCGCACCTGGTCCGGGGGGTGGCGTTTAGCCCGGACGGCGCCCGCCTGCTGACCGTCGGCGGCACCGTCCGGGTGTGGGACTCGACCCCGGTGAACTACGCCTTCCGCCCCGACCACCTGGCCCCGCCGCCGCGCCCGGTGTGGCGCCCGCGGCGATAGCCCCGACCTACCCACCCCGGAGGACCCCTTCGATGACCCGACAGCTTTTCGCCGCGGCCACACTCCTGGCCGTAGCCGGCCCGGCCACGGCCCAGCCCGCAGGTGGCCCGCCGGCGACCTACCCGTTCCCGACCACTGCCGCCGCGGTGGTGTGCGTCCGCGGGGTCGAGGCGGCCCCGGCCCGGTTCGACAAGATGCTCGCCGCCGGCCTCCCGGACGAGGCCGCTGCCCTCCGTCCGCTCGTCGCGGTCGAGGTGGCGAAGGCGTTCGACAACCGCTCGCTCAAGGGTGTCCGCCCGAACGATCCGGTGTTTCTGGTCTACCCCGACATCCGCCGGTTCGGCGAACCGGCAGCCGGCACCCTCCTGTTCCCGGTCACCACGTACCAGGAATTCCGCGACACCTACCTCACGGCCGACGAGCGGCGGGCGCTCGCCCGGGCGGCGAACGGGGTGGACGCGACCCGGACGGTTCGGAGCCCGGGGACGCTCCACCTCGTCGACCTGAAAGGCTATGTTGCGGTGTCGGCGGCGAAGGAAATGGCCGACATCTACGCCGCCGCCTACCCTCGGGCGTCGGCCGACCACCTCGGCAAGGAACTGGCCGCCGGACTCGCGGCCGCCGACGCGGCCGTGTATCTGAACATGACGGTGGTGAACGAGCAGATCGGCGACAAGATCGGGGCGATGGCCGGGTTCTATGAGGGCATCTTTCGGCAGGCCTTCAGCCAGGGGGGGCTGGACCCGCGGCAGGGGACGGCGGTAACGACGATGTTTAAGGGGTTGTTCCGCGGGATCGGGGACAGCCGCGGGGCGCTGCTAGCCGCCGAGTTCCGCCCTGACGGGCTGGCGGTCCGCGCCCTGACCCGGTTCGCGCCGAACACGGCGTCTGCCCGGGCGGCGGCGGTCGAGGCGCCAGACCCGCTCGACGGCGTAGCCGCTCTCCCCGCCGGGTTCACCCGCTACGGCGGGTCGCGGGTCAGCGAGGACTACAGGATGGACCTGGCGTTCTACAACCAGGAGTTCGTGCCGGCTGTCGGGGACGAGCGCGGGGCTGCCCGGCTCGACGACGCGCTGCGCGCCCGGGCGGACGCCGGGCGAGGTCGGGTGCTGTGGGCCATGGGGCCGGACGCCACATTCACCGTGTCCGAGTTCCGCGAGCCGGCTGGGGGCGCCAAGGCGGTGGTTGACGCTCACCTGGCGGTCGGACCGGGCGGGGTGATCCAATCGGTGGTCCAGAAGGCCGCCCCGGCGGTCGCCGGCAAGGCTACTGCACACCGCGGGTTCACACTCACCGAGGTTCGCCTCCACCGCGACCTCGACGGGACTGTCGCCCGGTTCCCGGCGGGCATCTACCGCACCGCGATGCGCGACGTCATCCGCCCGCGGGGCATCGAGAAGATGGGCGTGTGGGTGGGCACCGACGGGAAGGTGGTGGTACAGGTGGCGGCGGAGACCTGGCCGGCCGCCCGGGCGGTACTCGACCGCTACCTCGACCGCACCGCCACGGTCGGGGCCGAGGCCGGGTTTCAGACGGCGCGCCGCGGCCTGCCGGCGGAAAGCCTGTACCTCGAATTGCAGGAGACGCAGGATGTACTCGCGCCCCTCGCACCCCAGTTTCAACTAGTCGCCCGCATGTTCCCGGGGCTGCCGGACCTGCCGCCGGTCACGCGGGCGCCCGGGCCGCCGACGTACCTCAACTCGGCCGCAACGATCGGCGGCGACGGGGCCGGGTTCACCGTGTTCGTCCCGTCCGCCGCGATGCGGGTCGTCAAGCAGATGTTCTCCGGCCCGCCGGCCGCCCCGTAAGGCGGGCGGAAAATCCGGCGGAATCGGCGAAGCGCGGCGGGCGGGATCGCGTCCTCTACCCCAGGCCCGGACCTCCCGGGCCAAACACCCCGAGAGGACGACTCCATGACCGCCCGCATCCTGACCGCCACGCTCGCCGCAGCCGCCCTCCTCGCCGGGCCGCTCGCCGCCCCGGCCGCCGCCCAGGACTCCGCCGCCCAAACGACCGCCCGCCGCACCCTCGACGCGACCGCCCACGGCAAGACCGCTACCGGGTTCCTCCACTTCGGCACCACCTACGTTGGCCATCGGTTCGTCCGGTCCGGCCAGGTGACCGGGAAGGCTAACCACTTCTACCTCGAGTACCAGTACGACTGGCGGGTCGGGAACGCGGCGCTCGACCAGACCACGCTGCTCTACTTCTTCGACGACCGCGGCCGGCTGTACGGCACCCGGGCGGGCCGGACGACGGCGGTCCTGAGTCAACCGTTCGTCGTCGCCCAACTGAGCATCCGGGCGCTCGGGGAGGTGGCCTACGACGCGGTCCAGAACGACCTGACCGACTCCGGCCGGCGGCTGCTCCGCGATCTGGTCGACCGGGCCGACGCCCAGGGGCTGTTCGAGTTGGTCACCACGGTGAAACTGGTCAACCGCCGGTGACCCCAACCGGGCGCTGGCGACGGCGGGGCCGCCCGGCCCCGCCGCGGTTTTTCCGGCGGCGCATTGGCGGTCGGGCGATCGCGCGGCTATTATCACCATAAACTTTCGGGGTGCGGCGATAGGGCCGACGTCCCCGCGAACCTACGAGACGCCCCCGTGGGTCCTGCCGTTCCCGCCGCCCCGGCTGCGCTCCTTGACCGGGTGACGTGCCCGCACTGCTGGGCGCCGTTCGAGCCGGCGGAAGTGCTGTGGGTGGCGGCCCATCCGGACCTGCGCGGCGACCCCCGGCTCGGGCCGGACGCGTACCGCCGATTCCTCCCATCCCGGTTCACCGCCGGGGGCGGGGCGGTCGATGACCGGGACCAGGAGTGCGCCGAGCTGGCCTGCCCGCGGTGCCACCTGACAGTCCCCCGGCTGTGTACCGAGTTGCCAGCCTGGATCGTATCGGTGTTCGGGGCGCCGGCGGCCGGCAAGTCGTACTTCCTGGCGGCGATGACGACGGCCCTGCGGCGGCGGATGGCGGCGTTCCGGCTGTCGTTCGCCGACGCCGACGCGTCGGCCAATCAAGTGCTGGCCGGGTACGAGCAGGCGCTGTTCGCCCACCCCACCCCGGACGAGTTGGTCCCGCTCGGCGAGCTGATCGTCAAGACCCAGGAGCAGGGCGACCTGTACAACACGTCGCTGCTCGGCTCCACCCCGGTCCAACTCCCCCGGCCGTTCCTGTTCCGCCTCCGGCCGGAGGTCGGGCACCCGCTGGCGGCCGACCCGGGCGGCCCACACGGTCGCGTGGTCACCCTCTACGACAACGCCGGCGAGTCGTTCACCCCCGGCCGGGACTCGACCGCCAACCCGGTGACCCGGCACCTGGCCGAGTCGAGCGCGCTGCTGTTCCTGTTCGACCCGACTCAGTACCAGCCGTTCCGGGCGCGGCTCGGCGGGGCGGTGGCGTCGGACGCCCCGGCCGGCCCGGCCGGGGGGCCGCAGCACCTGATCCTGACCGAGGCGGCCGGCCGGGTGCGGCGGTTCGCCCGGCTCCGTGACACCGATAAACATACCCGCCCGCTGGTGGTGGTGGTGGCCAAGCAAGACGTGTGGGGGAACCTGATCCCCGACTTGGCTACCGGGCCGCCGGTCGTCACCGCGACCCTCCAGGGGACCGGGGTGATGATCCCCGACCGGCTTGAGGAGGTGTCGCGGGCGATCCGGCGGCTGCTCCGCGAGACCACTCCCGAGGTGGTGGCGGCGGCCGAGGGGTTCGCCGAGAAGGTGGTATACGTCGGGGTCAGCGCGCTAGGCGCGGCCCCGGTCCGGCACCCGGTCACCGGCCGGTGGGCGGTCCGCCCGCGGGACATCAAGCCGGCCGGGGTGGAGGTGCCGATCCTCTACGCCCTCCAGCAGACGATCCCCCGGTTGATCCCCACCGGCCGGCGGAAGTGACCACCCCAGGGAGGCGGACGTGGCCGTCGAGCTGATCTACACCTCCGTCCCCCGCGGACTCCGCCCGGGGGCGACCGGGTACACCACCGTCGCCCACACCGCCGGGCTCGGGTCAACCCTCGCCGCCCGGTTGGAGGGGCTGTCCGGGTACCGCCACCTGACCGTCGGCCCCGACCCGGCCGCGTCCGGCAACCCGGTCCGGTACGCCCACACCGTCTTGGCCGACGGCTCCCACGTCCTGTCCCGGGTGGCCGACACCGGACTGGACCACAGCGACCGCAGCAACTTTCTGGCCCACCACGTGGTGCTCGACCCGGGCGAGTTGGCCGCCGCCGGGCCGGCGTGGGTGTGCGCCCACCCGGGGGTGTTCGAGGCCGCCTGGCACGGTCCCCCGCGGGTGCTCGACCACCCCCGCCCGCTCCCGGCCGGCGACGCGCCGCCGCGCCTGTGCGCCCGTTGGGCTGCCGCCACCGGCGACGCCGGGTGGGGTGGGATACTGGCCGCCGCCACCGACCCGGCCGCCCCCGCCTACCTGGTGTTCCCTTCGGGGGTCGATGTCCTCCCGCTGCTGGGCGAGGCGCTGGCCCTGCTGCCAGCGGCGGCCCGGTGGGGGGTGACGTTCAACACCTACTTCACCGGCGCGACGGCCGGGGTGGGGTGTCAGTGGCGGGCGGTCCCGGCCGGGTCGAAGGAGGCCCGGGCGGCGCTGGCCGACCGGCGCGGGGTGGTCATCCGGCTCGACGAGGACGCCGGCCCCGCCCCCGCCGGCCCCCTGGTCGCCGCCGCGCGGACCGGCGCGGCGCCGGCCGACGCCCCCACCCCGCGGCCGCTGGTCGGTATCCTCGAACCCAACCCGCCACGCCGGTCCGCGCGGCGGCGACCGGCGGCCGAGCCGGTCGGGTATGAGCTGGTCGGGTACGAGCCGGTCGCCGTCACTGCCCCGGCCGAAGACCTACCGCCGGATCCCGTCCCGGCGTTGCGCCCGGCCGCGGCGCCGCGCGGGGCGGTCGGCCCGCTGCTCCTCGGGCTGGTCCTCGGCGGGCTGGCGCTGCTCGTCGCCGTCAGCCTGGTCGAGGTGACGACCGACCGGTCCGTCCTCCGCCACGCCGGACTGGGCGATGACAAGGCGGCCGCCGAGCTGAAGGAACTGCGGGCCGAATACGAGCGACTCGGCGCCGACGTGGAGAAGGCGAAGAAGGCTGCCGCCGCCCGGGACGCCGAGCTGATCGCGGCGAACGATGAGCTGAAAAGGCTCCGGATTGGGAACAGCGGATCCCAGGAAAAACCGCCGACCGTGGTCACCGTGCCGGTGGTAGTGCCGATACCCCTGAAGGAGGGGGGGAACGACGCCGGTGGAGTGGTCGAGCTGGACAAGCAGATCAAGAAACTCAAAGACGAGCTGAACGCCCTCCGCAAGCCGCTCGTGATCGGGGTGCCGCTCCCGGCCAAGGCCGAGATGCTCGAATCGTTCGAGCTCCTCCGCCTCAGCAACAAGCAGGAGTTCGCCCGGTTCGACCTGCACGGGGCGGTGGGCCTCGTGGCGACGGGCGGCGGCGACATCACCGGCAAGGGCAAGGGGCCGTTCGACGCGCGCCTGCGGGCCGGCCAGGAGGGCGTAATCACCCTCACCACGGCCGACCTCAAACCGCACCCGCTCTTGGGGCTCGGCGTGATCGAGGTGCGTATGACGGATGGCTCGTCGGCGTACCGGCAGCTGTTCCGGCCGAAGGACGTGGTCGGACTAGGTCTCAACCCGATCACACCAAAGGACAAGAAGGCAGCCGTCGTGGTCCACGAGTACACGTTGGGGGTGATTTCAAAGCTGTCGGACCCGCTCAAGCAGGAGGTCGGCGACTGGCTTAAGAACGGCGAGAACAGCCGACCGGAACTCGGGCCGGTGGCACGGGTCCGGGTCAACATGACCGATTTCGACCTGGAGTACCAGACGAATGACCCCAACGTGCTGGTCAACAACCCGGTGAAGGACGCGCCGGGCATCAAGATGTGGGTCCACGTACCCGAGACGAAGGGCGCGATCGACCTGAAGGTGGAGGTCACGTACGCGAAACCGCAGGAGAAGGCGGCGTCGGCCGTCAACGTCAAGGTCATGGCCGCCGATATCGGGCGGACGGTTCTGCTCGGCGAGGGGAAGGGGAAGGTGTTTCAAGAGTTTTTCCGGCTCCGCGATCCGAACTGACTGCGGTTGGGGGAGGGGGAGGGACGATGTCCGATGTCCGTCAGGCGGTGGCCACGCTGGCCGGGTACGTGGCATCCGACAGCATGCAGGTGCCCGACGCGGTGGTCGCGGCGGCGGCGGTGTACGCGGCCGCCTGCCAGGCGGTCAACAACCGGCTGGCCGCGTGCGATCAACTGTTGCGGATCAACCAGCGGTCGGAGGCGCTCCGCCAGGCCCAGCTCGAGCCGGACGTGCTCACCCTGTACGCCGGGCTCGACTTCCGCGACCGCGGGCGGTGGCAGCAGATCGCCGAGCGGATCGGGGCGGCCGCCCCGCCCCCGCTCGACGCCCCCCTCGCCCGCCGGCTGAACCAGGCGTTCGCCGACGAGAACCGGGTTCGCGACCTGCTCGCCCAGCACCGGCTGGCCGCCCTCACCCGGGCGCCGCTCCGCCGCCGCCTGGACGTGCTCCGCCTCCTCGCCCGGGCCGAGCCGACCAATCTCGGGTGGAAGGACGACCTGCGCGGGTACGAGCTGGCCCGGTACGACGAGATTCGCGCCGCACTCGCGCACCCCAGTCCGGCCGCGGAGTGGAGGGCGGTGAGCGAACTGCTGGGCGAGTTAAAGGCTCCCGTCTGGACGGCGAGCAGCCCGCCGCTCGACCTGATCGCCGCCGCCGAGGAGATCGTGACCCGCCACCGCCGCAGGCACGGTATGGTACTGCTCGCGCAGATCGGGGCCGACCTCCGGGCGGCGACCGGGGCGAGGGACCTGGATCGCGCCAAGAAGCTGACCGAGGAGGCGTGGGCGGTCGCGGTCGAGCACGACATCCGCGGCCAGGCTCTCGACCCGATCAAGCAGGCCCAGGAGTGGGTGGACGACGCCGCGGCCGAGGAGAAGGATCGGAAGAAATTCGAGGCCGCCCTCTCGGAACTCCGGCAGGCGATGGACGACGGCCTCGACTGGGTGTACGTCCAGGATGCCTACCGGTTCGCGATCGGGCTCGGCCGACCGCTCCCGCCGGGCGTGGCCGGGAGGTTCGCGGCGCTGGCGGCCCGGCGGTTCTGGATCCGCGCGGCGGCTGCCGGCGGCGCGCTGCTGGCCCTGACCGTCGCGGGCGCGGCGTTCGTGATCTATACTCTGGCCCGGTGACTTCCGACCCGACATTCGGGGGCCGTCATGAACATGTGGTACCTCCGCGACCGTGGGAAAGTGATGGGGCCTCTGACTGCCGACACCGTCCGCACCATGCGGGCGGCGGGGCAGATCCAGGACTTCCATGAGGCGTCGGCGGATCGCCGGGTCTGGCGGGCGGTGGGGCTCGTTCCCGAACTGTGCGACGCCCCGCCCCGCCCCGGCCCCCCCGCCCACGCAGCCCCCGCCCGCCCGCCGGATCGGGTTTACATCGCCCTCGTCGCCGGCTTGGCGTCGGTCGTCCTGCTCGGGGCGTCGGTGGTCGGCGGCGTGCTGCTACTCCGGCCGGGCCGCGAGCCGGCTGTCGCCGCCTCCAATCCGACTGCCCCCGCCCCGGCCGCGAGCACACCGGCATCACCCCCGCCCGAGCCGGCGTACGTCCCGCCGACCCCGCCTCCGCCGGCCTATGTTCCGCCGACCCCGGCCCCGCCGGCCACCGTCTCGCCGCAACCGGACCCGAACGCCTCCAGGCGGGCGAGTCTGCAAGCCGAGCTTCAGGCGGTCGAACAACAAGTGCGGGCGCTGGACGCACAATCCAGTGATCTGAGCGGTAAGTTGCTCTTGGCGGAGGCCGCCGAGGTCGCGTGCGTCGAGGCGTACAACCGCGCTCAAACGCCCGGGGAGCGGACCGCGGCGAATATCGCCCTCGCGGTCGCCCGCGCCACGCTCCGCGAGTTGCAGGCGAGTTTCCAGCGCGTCGAATCGCAGCTGCGGGACGCGCGGAGCCGGGTGGCGGTTATACGCTCGGAACTCACCCGGCTCGGCTGATGGCGGGTACCACCGCAGAATGATGAGGCGCGTCATGGGCAGTTGGTACATTCGCGACCGCGGCCGCGTGATCGGGCCGATGACGACCGCGGAGGTGCTCGACCTGCGTGACCGCGGCCAGCTCCACGGGTATCACGAAGTGTCCGTCGACCGCCAGTTGTGGCGGTCGGTAGACTTGGTGCCGGAACTGTCCGGGGTGGCGCCGCCACCGCCGCGGCCGGCGCTCCCCGCGCCCCCAGCCACCCGGACTGGCGGGGTGCCGCTGTTCGCGCTGATCGTGGGCGGGGTGGTGGCGGTGCTGGTGGTCGGTACCCTCGCCGTCGGGGTGTTGCTACTCCGCGGCCGCGGAGCCGCGGCCGGGGGCGGCGGGGTGGACGCTGGGGCTGCGGAGTCGGGTGCCGGCGGTGCGACTAAGGGAGTCATCCGTCTGTCCGGCCGCGCACCCACGGACCAACAATCCTCGATCAACGGGGCGGTATGTCTCGTCGCGACCGGCTTGCACGTCCAGTACCGAGCAGACGGCCGGTCACAGGAAGCACTCTCCTGCATCATCGAGTCGAGTGGCATCCGGTTCGCCAGTGCCCGCGACTTCTTGCTGCCCAATCAGATCAGCTTTCCACCGCGGGTCAAGGGGGTTGTCGACTTCGGAACCGGGAGCGGGTTTATCGTGTCGCCGGTAGGTCACATTATCACGAACAAGCACGTTGTCGAGAACATTCACAACTTCGGCGGCTCGGCCAAACTACGGGATCTCCAGCAGGCCAGCGGCACAGAACTCCAGCCGCGGGTATGGGTGTTCTTCGGGCGCGGGCGGAAATTCACGGCTACGATCGTTCACGTCAGTGGGGATTTCGACCTCGCGGTCCTCAAGATCGACCACCCGGTGGGGGAATGGTTCTCACTCTGTCGGACCCCGGCGGAGGACATCCCGGTTACCCTCTCCGACTTGCTCGCCGTCGGGTTTCCGGGGGTAGACCGGGACGTCGACGGGCCGAAGGAGCAGTTGGAGGCGGAACTGCGGCAGCATGTCACCCGTGGGCCAGTCGAACTCCTCATCCCAGACCGCGGTTTTTTGCCGACGTACAGTCGGGGCGGGGTAGTTCAGCAGGCCCGCCTGAAGGCGGCCTCGCCGAACGAGCGGCCGTCGATGGTACTCCAGCACGGAGCGAAGGTTGCTGCGGGGAACTCGGGCGGCCCGGTGGTCACCTCGGACGGGCTCGTCCTCGGAATCAACACCTGGCGCGTGCCCACCAAGGTGGAAGGCAACCAGTACTTCGCCCTCACCCTGCCGCAACTGCGGGCGGAGATCGACGCTGCGACCAAGGGCGGAGCGGTGTGGCGAGACCTCCCCAAGTGACCGGGCTCCGCGGCGCCCGACCGGGTCGTTACTATTTCGATCCGTCGGATTCCACAGCGGTTGGGTGCCCCCCGCGCCGTGGCGTCCGCGTCCGCTAGCCTCCGGACGCGGCCTTATGAGGCTGCTCGTCCGGCTTCTCATCTCGACCAGGGCCGATTCAGGGTGGCCGCTAGTGGTAAGGTTGTGTGGGGTTGCTGACGACCCGCGGCCCTCGCCCGCAGACTACTGCCATGATTATACCACCCGAAGCCCACTTGTTAGTGCGAGTTCCCTCCGTCCACTACTTCTTCATGGCGCCCCCCCCCGGTCCGCCTATCACAGCCGACGCCGAACCACCCCCGCAAGGCGATCTGGACGCTCTACTACTGGCGTTCGCCGCCCCGGTCACAGGAGACCACGCGACCAGCACGCGAGCTTCGCCCGCAAATGGCGATTGCCTTCCACGGCGGTGCCTGCTTCACCAGCGTAATCAGGTGCTGGCACTGATGGTGATGCACCGCTCGCGCTTGGTGCGGGAGAACCCGAGTCGCCGGCCGGCGGCCTCGATCTCGTGCTCCACCCCGCGCAACCACTGCGACAGCCCTGTCCCGGCCGGGAAGCTCGTCCCGAACCGCAGTGGGTGCCCGGCCAGGAACCCGTCCAACTCGGCGGTCAGGTCGCCGGCGGTGCCGATCCACCCGTCCGCCGGGAGCGCGACGAGCCAGTCGCGGAACACGACCCGCCGGCGCGCCTCGACGGTGGTGCGAGCGCGGTCGGAGTACAATGACATGATCGGCCCTCGCGGTGCGGGTGACGAAAGAAAGTGTGTCTAGGACCCTGACTGTTCCGGGTGCGGTCGGAAAGCCCTACCCCCGTCGGAAGGACCCGCGACGGGGTGGGGGTATCGCGGTGGCCATGCTTCAGCCCGGCACCAGTGGCGATGGTGGACATGGTGGGCATGTTCCCGCCTGACGGTGATTCTCATCCCTTCACCGTTGTGCTGACGAGTGCCCGGATCGCGGCGCGGATGTGGTCGGGGAGCGTCGGCCACGCGACGATGAGTGCGACCAAGTCGGGATCTGACGCGTTACTACTCCCGGTGCTGCTCCTGTCCGCCGGGTTGATCTGAATCGCCTGAAATTGCTGGGGGACAAGCACGGCGTCCGTCGGTCTTGAAAACCGGCAACGTGGCAATACGTTCGAGGGTTCGAATCCCTCCCCCTCCGCTCCGATCGCGTCCCGCCGGGTCTCGGCTTGATTTCCGGCGCCGCCGGCGCGACACTAACACTCATCTCTCGTTCGGACTCGCCGCTCGCAGACCACCGTTGCGGACGCTCTCCCATCCCTTCAGCACACCTGAAGAGGGTTCCGCGTGGCCACGAAAACACTCGTCATCGACGGCACCAGCCTCGACCATTTCTTCCTCGCCGTTCAGGCGGGCACCCTCTGCGTGGGGGACAACCCCGCGCACCCGGAGGGGGCGATCCAGAACCTGCGCGTCGTGCGCGTCCGCTGCGAGGTGGACATCGACGAGGAGCGCGACCGCCTGCCGGTCGAGCAGGCGGGCGTGATCTCCGCGCCGGTCCTCCGCCCGGGTGCGGACGTGCGCCTCGCCCACGCGAGCCTGTCGCTCCGGACCCCCGAGGTCAGCGCCCCGACGCCCGACCCGGCCCCGGCGGACGCCCCGGTCAGCGGCACCCGGCGCCTGAAGGTGACGGACGGTGCCGACCAGGGGGCGTGGTTCGTGCTCCCCGAGTCCGGCACCGTGACCGTCGGGAAGGCCGCTCACGCCGGGATCGGGCTCAACGACCTGTACGTCGCGCGCGTCCACTGCACGCTCTCCGCGGACGGCGGCGCGGTCACGGTCACACCCGCCGAGGGCGCGAGCGGTACGCTGATCGACGGCGTTCGCATCTCCGGGCCGCAGGTGCTTCGGCCCCGCAGCGTGCTGCGCGTCGGCAACTCGCACCTGCGGCTCGAAGTCGGCCCGGTCTCCGACGAGCCCGCACCCGCCCCGGTCGTGAAGAAGGACGGGACGGACCTGCTGCGCGGGCTCGGGGTCGACGGCGCCCGCGCGCCCGGCTCGGCCGAACCCGGTGCGGCCGAGCCGTTCACCGAGTTGACCGGCCAGACGGTCGGGCACTTCCACCTCGACCGGCTCCTCGGCCGCGGCCGGGCGGGCGCCGTGTTTCTCGCCACCAACACGAAGTCGGGCCACCCCGCCGCGGTCCGCGTGCTGCCGCCGGAGTTCCCGGCCGCGCCCGCCGAACTGGAGCGGTTCACCCACGAACTCCGGGCGATCCAGCCGGTCCGCCACCCGAACCTCGTCGGCCTGCTCGGCGCGGGGAAGACGGCGACGCACTGCTGGATCGCCCGGGAGTTCGTGGCCGGCGAGTCGGCGGCGGACGTGGTGGCGCGGCTGGCCGAGGGCGAGAAGCCGAGCTGGACGCGCGCCGCCCGCGTGGTCGCGCACCTGATGCGCGCCCTCGACCACCTCCACCAGCACCGGCTCGTTCACGGCAACATCACGCCGCGGACGGTGCTCCTCCAGACCGGCGACCACGCGACGAAGCTCGCCGACCTGCGCCTTGCCGAACTCCTCGCCGGGAGCGTGCTCCAGAAGAAGCTGACGGAGAAGGACGCGCTCGCGGACCTGCCGTACCGGGCGCCGGAGCAACTGGAGGCGGGCGGGTTCGTGGACCGGCTCGCCGACCTGTACGCGGTCGGGGCGGTGGCGTACGCGCTCTGCACCGGCCGCCGTCCGGTGACGGGGCACACGGTGGCGGAGGTCCGCGACCGCGTCCTGGCCGGTCACGTCGGCAAGCCGAGCGCGGTGTACAAGAAGGTGCCGCCGGCGTTCGACGCGGTGGTGCTGAAGCTGATGGCCCGCCACCAGGAGGACCGCTACCAGACCGCCGCCGCCGTAGTCGCCGACCTCGCCCCGATCGCCGCGGCCCACGACTTGAAGCTGTGACCGCCGCCACCTGCTCGGTCGTGCGGGCCAACTCGGCGGACAGCAAGCGGGCCACGTCGTCGAGCGCGGCGGCGCGGGTGCGGAACCGGTCGTACTCCGGCAGCATGTCGGCGTCGGTTACGAGTCGCTCTACCAGCCGTGCCAGCACCTCGCACTTCCGGGCCGGCTTCGCCGTCCGCCGGTGATACCGCGCCACGAACGAGAGCGCCGCACGGCGGCTCGCCGCCGGCGGGATTCCGCCCGTCGTAGTAGTGGCGTTCGCGTGGCCGGGATCGGTATCATGCACGGGTGAAGGGGAGGACCACCATGTTCCGCGCCGCCGCGCTCTTGGTCGCCGCCGTCTGTGTCTCCGCGTCCGCCCGGCAGGACGGCGACCCGGTGCTGGACGGGAAGAAGGCGAGCGAGTGGATCGCCACCCTCCGCAACGACGCCAGCCCGCGGAAGCGCGTCCAGGCGGCGGCGGCGCTCGGGCCGCTGTGGGTCAAGCACCAGTACAAGGACGCCCTCTCCGACCTCGCTCGGTCAATGAAGCTCGACCCGAGCGCCGCCGTCCGCGCCCAGTGCGCCCGCACCCTGGGCGGCTTCCCCCCGGAGTCGGCCGCGATCCTGGCGAAGGAGGTGGGTGACGCCTTCGCCAACGAGAAGGAGGCGGCCGTGCGGAAGGAGCTGGCGATCGCCGTCGCCCGCTTCCCGGACGTGGCGAAGCGGGCGGTCGAGCCGCTGGCGGCGGTGCTGAAAGCCCCCGACCCGGTGGCGAAGGCCGCCGCCGCCGAGGGGCTTGCCCGGGCCGGGGCGGATGCGAAGGCCGTGGCAGACGATTTGCTACCCCTCCTCACCGACGCGGAGAAGTCCGTCCGTCAGGCAGCCGTCTTCGCCCTGGGCCGGATCGCGCCAGAGAACGGGTCGTTCGTCGCCGCCGCGCTCGCCAAACGGTTCGGCGAGGAGGCCGATGTGGGGGTCCGCCGCGAGGTCGTCGGGTCGCTCAAGCTCCTCGGTGACAAGTCGGCGGCGGTCGTGGCGATGCTCGCCGGGGCGACCGCCGATGCCGATGCGGACGTCCGCAGCGGCGCCGTGCGCACGCTGGGGAGCTTCGGCCCGCCGGCGAAGGCGGCCGCCGACCCGCTGCTCAAGGCGGCGACCACGAACCCCGACAAGGCGATGCGCGAGGACGCGGTCCACGCCTTCGCGTCGGTGCTCGGGCCGGACGGGGTAAAGGGGCGGGCGGCGGACCTCGTCAAGGTGATGGAAGCCGACGCCGAGTTCGAGGTCCGGCTGGCGGCGGTCGAGGAGCTCGGGGCGCTCGGCCCGCTCGGGAAGGAGAACCCAGTCATCCTACCCGCACTGCGGCAGCGCCAGAGCGACCCGCAGGTGAAAGTTCGTCAAGCCGCTGCGGCCGCCGTCCGCCGCATCGAGAAGAAGGTCGATCCGAAGACGCCGGACAAGAAGTGACCGCTCGGATTCAGCACGCCCGTCCGCCCCGCCCTCAAGCGGTCCCGAACCTTTTCCACAAGCGCAACCGCCCGGACCATTCCGACCCGGGCAGATCGTTTCGGTTGACTTGCCTCAGCGCCGTTCTACATACCAGTTGAATCCTGTGATTCAGGTATCGCAGAAAGCCGCCGCGACGCGCCCTCCGCCGGACCGGAGATGCAGCCGATGACGACCCCCGGCAACCTGCCCGCCGCCCTGGCGTACTTGCCGAGCTGGTGGCAGGACACCGCCGACCCCGCCGCGTTCGACGCCCTCCTCGCCGGGTGGGTGCGGGCGGCCGGGTGGCGCGCCGGCGGGTTCGTGTGGCCGAACGACGGCGGCCCCGCGGTGGTCCGCGTCGCCCCGGTCGGGTTTGTGTCCGACGCCGTCCTCCCGCCCGAACTCCCCGAGGTGCTGCGGCAGGTGCGGGCCGGCGAGGCGACCGTGTTCGTCCCGACCGCCCACACCGCAGGTCGCGTCTACGCCCCGGTGCTGTTCCCCGGCCGCACGCCGGCGCTGGTGTGGGCCGAGCGCGCCACCGGGCAGACCTGGACCGACGCCGACCACGCCTACCTCGCCCTCACCGGCAAGACGCTCGAACGCGCCCCCGCCGCGGCCGCCCTCGTCGGCCCGGTCGTGGACCCCGACCGCCTCAACCAGCGGCTCGCCGACGCCTCGGTCATCGCCGGCCGGATGGCGCACGACTTCGACAACATCCTCACCGGGATCATGGGGTTCGCCGACCTGGCCTCGCCGCTCCTCCCGGCCGGGTCGCAGCAGCAGTCGTTCGTCGCCGAGATCGCCAAGGTCGGGCAGCGCGGGATCGTGTTCACCCAGCAGCTCCACCAGCTCAGCCGCGGCGGGCAGGCCCGGCCGAACCCCGGGTCGATCGTCGCCACGCTCGGCCGCGAGGAGGCCCGCCTCCGCCCGGTGATGCACCCGGCGCTGCGGTTCGAGAAGGACCTGCCGCCCGGGCTCCCGGCCGTCGCCGTCGAGGCCGGGCCGCTCCAGACCGCGCTCGGGCACCTGGTCGAGAACGCCGTCGAGGCGTGCCCCCAGGGCGGACTCGTCCGCGTGACCGCCCGGCCGGTCGAACTGAGCGCCGCCGACGCCCGCGGCTACCTCGGCAAGGTGGCCGCCGGCCCGCACGTCCTCGTGACGGTCTCCGACACCGGCCCCGGGATCAAGCCGGAGGTTCGCCGCCGGCTGTTCGCCGAGCCGTTCTTCACGACCAAGGTCCGCCACCGCGGGCTCGGACTGGCGGTGACGTTCCGCATCCTGGCCGCTCACCGCGGCGGCGTCCAACTCGACCCGGCCCCGGCGCCGGGCACCGGCACCGTCGCCCGGATGGTCCTGCCGCTCGCCGCCCAGCGGGTGCCCGTGCCCGCCGCACCTTCCACCACCCCGCCCCCGGCCAACACCGCGTCGTTAGCCGACGCCGTCCGGCCGCATACCCACGCTATCACCCGAGGTTGACCCCGATGGCCTTTGACGTCGAAGACCGGTTGATCCAGACCCCGCGGCCGGTCCGCGGCGCCGCCCCGCTGCTCGAACTGCAGTCGTCCGGCGACATCCGCATCCTCGTCATCGACGACGACCCGCCGACGTGCTCGGTGATCCAGTCGGCGCTGGCGAACCGCGACTTCGTGATCGACACCGTCTCCGACCCGGCGCTGGTCGAGGGGGCGCTGCGGTCCGGGCGGTACCACCTGGTCGTGCTCGACTACGTCCTCCCCGGGCTGGAGCCGGAGCAGGTGTTCGCGTGGGTCCGCGAGATGCAGCCGGACGCGAACGTGGTGGTGGTGACCGGGTACCCGTCGGTGGACAGCGCGCTGAGCTGCCTCCGCGCCCGCACCTACGACTACCTGACCAAGCCCTTCCAGGTGGACCAGCTCCGCGAGGTGGTGTTCCGCTGCCTGGAGGGGAAGGGCCTCCTGCGGATGACCGAGGCGGCGCTCCGCGAGAGCCTCGGCAATGCGATCCGCGAGCGCCGCAAGGCGCTGGGGCTGACGCTGTCGAACATGAGCGACCGGACGGGCGTGTCGCTCGGCTACCTGAGCCAGATCGAGCTCGGGAAGAACTCGGCGTCGATCGAGACGCTGTACCGCATCTGCCTGGCACTCGGGATGAAGATGAGCGAACTCTTCCAGGCGGTGCAGCGCGGGTGAGCACGATTTAGGGTGGTGGCGACGCGGCCCGGGCGAAAGCCCGGGCCGCGGTCGTTTGCGGACGCCCCAGTGTGGTGCGGCACTCCGTGCCGCAGCGGCGCGGGAGCATCCAACGAAGTCTGATGCCGACAGGTGCGGCACTCCGTGCCCCACCTGTCGGATGACACTTCGGCATTAGTCAGACTGGTAAAATCGCGCCGCGATTCTTTTGGAATTCTCTTGACCACCAGCGGGGGGGGGGGGATAAAGTTCTAACCGAAGGTGCTGAATAGCTGGTCGTCTGTCGCTTTTTGACGACCGTTCCGCCGACCGTTTTGGTGAGGCGGTTTTATGACACGCGTGATCGTGGTGCGGATCGTCGTGGGTGGGCTCCTCGTCGCCGCGGCCGGCTTGAAGCTGGTCGGGCTGGCAGGTTCGGCCATTCCCACGGTCGGGTGGTACGCCCAGCCGTGGGTGCAGGGCGCCGCGGCCGGATGGGAGCTCGTGCTGGGGGCGTGGCTCCTCGGTGGCAGCGTCCCACGGGCGGCGTGGGCCGCGGCGGTGCTGACGTTCCTGACGTTCGCCGCGGTCAGCGCCTCACTCGGGCTGGCCGGCGTGGCGAGTTGCGGTTGCCTCGGCGTGGTGGCGGCAAGCCCGTGGGTGGCGTTCGGCGTCGACGTGACCGCGTTGGCGCTGCTCGCTGTCGGCTGCCCGGGACGAAATCCGACGCCCGCCGTGGACCGGCCGCGGTTCGGCGGCATGATGGTGGGCGCGGCAGCGGTGCTGGTGGCGGTCGGGGTAGCGGGGTCGTGGGTGTACGGCTCGCCGGGCGCGGCGCTCGCCCGCCTCCGCGGCGACGAGCTGACCGTCGAACCCGGCCACCTCGACTTCGGCGCGCTACCGGCCGGTCAAGCCGCGGAAGCTGCGCTCACGGTGAGTAACTGGTCGAGCCAGCCCGTGCGGCTGATCGGCGGCACTTCGGACTGCACCTGCACGACCCTTTCGGACTTGCCTGTGACGATTACCCCGGGCGACCGGACGGCGGTGACCGTGCGCCTCACGGCCCCGTCAGGCACCGGGCATCTAACGCGGATGGTGACGCTACGAACCGATCACCCGGACCAGCCGACCGTGCTGATCCGGATCGGCTGCCAGGTTGAGTGAACCCGGCGGTATCTTCTCGCCTAACAGGAGGGTGATGATGACGACGTTCTACACCCTGGGCGCCCGACTCAGCGGCATGGCCGCGGTCGTGTGCGCGGTCCTCGCCGTGCTGGCCCACCCGGGGACGGCCCGGGCGGACCCGGGCGGATGCTATGAGTACTGCAGCGCGCTGTACGACCCCAACACCGACCTCAACGGGCTCATGGCCTGCATGACCACCTGCCAGCAGGCCGGCGGCAAGTGCGGCGGCAACTCCTGCTCGAAGGACTGCGTGGACAAGGGCAGCGCGGGGAATTGTGGCGCCAAGCTCTGCAACAGCGGCGGCGGCTGCATGAACTGCGGGTGCTTCCAGATCAGCGATGAAGACACGACGTGTACCTGTCGGGACAAGTAGGCCCGTTGCTTCGCCGTGACTCCGATCACCGGCCCATGAGTGCGTCATGACCGCTTGCATCCAGACCGCCATTCGCGGCGGTCTGCTCTTCGTGCTGATGTTGCTGTGCCCTCTCACGGCAGTTGCTGACCCCGCGCTTACACAGCGGCTGCGGGCAGAAGCTGTCGAGGCGTGGCGCAGTCGGATGAAGGACCTATCCATTCAAGGCGTTTGTCGAAGCACGACACGAGACGAGAAGGGAGAGCGAAACTCCTTTGTTGAGGTGATGCGTAACGTGGACTGCGCGTGGTCGAAATCGACCCAATCGACCGGGATTACGGATGTCTACTGCTACAATCCGAAATACACGTTTCACATCCGCTCACAGCCCAATCAAGGGTGGGCGATCGTGTCCTTCCACGGCGGCGATTTGGCTTCGTCCCACGAGGCGCGGGAGGTGAGGGATCGGCTCGAGCGTCTGGTGTGGGTATTCGAAGCGGAAGTACGCGACCCATTCTTTCTTGAGCCACTTCTCCAATACCTTGAGGGGCCATCGACCCGCGCCGTGTCGGCAAAGACTCACGCTACCGACGTGGCGCAGGTCGAAATGAAACTCGACATGGGTCCACCAACGAAGGACTCAATCGTGCCGAGGCTCACTAGCATTCTCGACCCGGCCCATGGGTGGCGCGCCGTCCGAACCGAGATGACCCGGGAAACTTCAGACGTGAAAGCCGAGATTACGGGAGAGTACGAGTACACGCCTGGTCAGGACGGCCTTCTCCGGCGCGCCCAACTACGGCAACAGTGGAAGTATACAAATGGGAAAACGCGGTCCGTCGAGTCGGATCGCCGCTTCGACCTGAAACGGCTGACGACGCTGCCCGACACGAGCGAGTTCACCCTGTCGGCGTTCGGGCTCCCCGAGCCGGTTGGCGTCGTGTGGCCCAAGCGTCGCTCCGGTTGGCTGTGGCTTGCGTGGGCAGGGGCCGGCTTTGTCGTTGTTGCGCTCGTGTTTGTCGCTCTCAAACGCCGCGCCGCCCGCCGGCAGGCTGCGGCGCCACCGACCTCCTCTTGACGAAGGCCCGCCATGCGCCGCCGCGGGTTCACACTGATCGAGCTGCTCGTCGTCATCGCCATCATCGCCATCCTGATCGGGCTGACGCTGGCGGCGGTGCAGCGAGTGCGGGCGGCGACAGCGCGGGCCGACTGCTCGAACCGCCTCCGCCAGCTCGCCCTCGCCCTCCACCACCACCACGACACCCACTCCGCCCTCCCACCGGGCCACCGCCCGCCTCTTCTTGGGTCCGGCGGGATGCCGTTCTCGGGGTGGACCGTGTCGCTCCTCCCGTTCGTCGAGCAGCAAGCCCTCCACACCCAGGCAGCCGAGACGTACCGGAAGCAGTTCCTCCCGTTCACGCCCAGCCCGCACCCGGGGCTCAGCACCGTCGTCCCCGCCTTCCTCTGCCCCAGCGACGGGCGCGTCACGTCCGCCC
>VFQN01003056.1_pt1 | contig 24702 bp, 25 predicted proteins | sample 3512371 | NCBI WGS metagenome assembly VFQN01 (sample SAMN10412370, study PRJNA504923) | tailings metagenome | isolation source: Replicate 2 from Balatoc abandoned mine | place: Philippines: Itogon, Benguet | collected 2017-08-28 | reverse complement strand
GCATCCACATCGACATCACGGTCGACAACAACGCGCCGGCCGTTCGCGATCACGATCTCCATGCGACCAGAACCAGATGCCGAAGGCTCCAGATCAGCAACCGGAACAGGATACTCGGCCGCCGCGTCATAATCCGCAACAACGGGAACGAAACAAGCCAATGAACCACCCCCAAGCCGTCCTTCCCGCACCGCCTTGCGCCAGCTGGATGCCTCTAAAAACCTCCCCTTCAGCCGTTGGACGGTGAAGTATTCCAAGGCGAAGCAGCCGACACAAACACCGGCATCAGCCGTGACCAAGCAGCACGACATCGCCATTCCGATGTTCGGTTACAAGAACCACGCCGGCATCGACCGGGCGCATGGGTTCATCCGGGGATGGACGGTGACGAGTGCCGCCGCCCATGACGGCGCGCAACTCAGAAACATCGTCGTCAAGGACAATACCGCCTCGACGATTTGGGCAGACAGCGCTTATCGCTCGAAGACCAACGAAGAATGGCTGAAGGGCAACGGCCTGAAGTCGGACATCCATCAACGAAAGCCGAAGGGCAAGCCAATGCCGGAAACGATGTCGCGGGCAAACGGGCGACGATCAAAGATCAGGTCCGCCGTCGAGCACGTCTTCGCCAGGCAAAAGGACAAGATGAAGCTCTTCATCCGCACGATTGGCATCAGCAGGGCAAGGGTGAAGATCGGCATGGCCAACATCGCCTACAACATGCTGCGCTACGTCTTCCACGAAGGACGCCGTGCCGCCGCATGACGCCGGCCGCCCCGCAAGGGGGATGACACCACGATTTCCAGCATGAAATCGCAGGCGAAACACGCCAACAGCCATCAGGCCGCGCCGCCAATCACCAAATCAGCGGTAATTCGAGGTCTCCAATTTAAAAAATAGGCCTACCCATCCGATGAAACGAGGCGCATTCCAGATTTAGACAGTCTAGCCTCTACTTAGCAGTAGAGGCTAGAGCGGACTATTTCAGGGTCTTCAGGTATTCGTCAAGGTACCCATTGAACAGAGGCGCATCTTCCCAGAAAGACATATGCTTCGGCATAACTTTCTGCATCGCCGAAGGCGTGTTTGCTTTCGCCCACGCCGGCATGGTGTCTTTCCAATCATCACGAACAATGTAGAGAAGAGAAATCTTACCTTCAAGATTCTTCAGGACATCACGATAATTCTGATAGGCTGAAGATTCATTGAGGAGCGCAGCTACGCCAGACGACGTCATATTCGAAATTCTTGTGACCCACTTCAAGTATTCTGGAGTAGTATTTTTGACCATCCACTGTGCGAATTCCAAATTATTTTTTTCGCGATCAAGCAGTGGCCCCTGAGTGAAGTATTCACGAAACCCGTCGCGGTCGTCCTGATTGTACCAAACCCAATCCTTTGTGTTATCCACACCAAGTCCGGAGGGCGCCGCATCAATCATTATAAGGCCTTTGAGATTATCGCTCCCAAACTGATCCACGTACGCAAGGATGTCGAATCCGCCGGCGGACCACCCACCTAAAACGATGTTCTTCAATCCGAGCTTTTCTATAAAAAGAGCGAGGTCGCGGCCGTGTTGTTCGTAGAAGTTTCCCTCGCTGGTGTGCGTGGACTGACCCTGGCTTCTTGGGTCGTAGGAAATGAATTTGTAAGTCTTTGAAGCGGCGAAATGAGCCATCTGCTTTTCAAAAACATCGGCGGCCATCGTCCAGCCGGGCACAAAAAGAATGACCTGATCGCCCTGCCCCGCAGTCTGATAATGAATTGTGAGGTCATCAGAGAGCTTAACGAACTCTGCGTGTGCTGGAATTGTGAAGGCTGTAAACAGCATTACTGCGAGCCACGTTGTAATCTTCATTGAACCGTTCTCCTCTTTTTGTTGGCCAACATTTTACCGGCCATTTCGCTGTTACCGCACCCCTTCGCGGAGAGGAGTGGCATCGACGTGCTTGCCCGCGATCAATCACAAAACGAAACAGGAAAGCGTCTGCACCGGCGACCGGCAAACCGAACTCCGTCGATTGGCGACAGCGGAGAGGAGCGACATGCCTCTGGGCGAGTGCCACAGCGCCTTCTGTATGCTCACTACCGCTCCCGAGAACTGCCTTCCCGGGAGCGGCTTACATAAAAGGAGAGTCGTGCAGGTGCTTTGCTGCACCGTTGGCTCAGGCTCTCAGGCGCTCATTGTTAGGGTCATAAATTGGATCTCCCAGAACAACAGCCTTGTAGCGTTCGCCATTCATTTCGATGTCGAAAGTTGCGTCCTTGGTAGCGAATTCCGGCTCGACGTAGACGAAAGCCAGATTTTTGCCAACTGCATGGCCAAAGCCTCCCGATGTAACCGAGCCAATGATGCGGTCTCCGAAATAGACTGGCTCCTGACCAATCACGTCGAGATGCGGGGCATCGACTGCAACATAAGCGAGCTTGATCTTAACCCCGTCGGCGAGGCGTTTCTCAATTCCGGCCTTTCCGACGAAGTTATCCTTTTTCAGGGAGTAGAAGCGGTCCATATCAGCCTCAACGAGTGAGATCTCGTTGGTGAGCTCCGAGCCAAAACCTCGATAGGCCTTTTCCATACGCAAGCAGTTCAAGGCATACAGGCCAAAGTCCTTGATACCGTGATCTGCACCGGCCTTCATCAGAGAGAGGTAGACTTTGCGCAAAGCACCCATCGGCACGTGGAGCTCCCAGCCAAGTTCCCCGGCATAGGAAATTCGGAGTGCGCGAACACTTGCGCCTTCGATCTGTATCGTGCGCGCCTTCAACCAGGGGAATGCAGCCGTGCTTAGGTCAGCATCGGTGATCTGAGACAACACCTCACGGGTCCGCGGACCCGAAACCACCAATACGCCGTAGCTTTCGGTAATGTCAGCAATCTTGACATCTTCTTCCGGGTTTAGCGCAGCGCTAAGGAGGTTGAAGTCACGCACCTGCATCGAACCGGCACTCGTCATATAGAAAAGCTGTTCGTCAATGCGCGTTACAGTGATCTCGGCGTCGATTTCCCCACCGGGCGTCAGAAGATGGCAGAGTGCGATGTCGCCGACCTTCTTCGGAGCGCGGTTCGCAAAGGTGCGATTGATGAATGCTTCCGCGTCCGCTCCGCTCACTTCGAACTTGGAAAAGCTTGACAAGTCGAGGACGCCGATGGCCTCGCGAACAGCTCTGCACTCTTCCGCGACCGTATTGAACGAGCTGTTTTGGCTGTAGCTCATGTGCTCGGGCTCGCCAGTAGAGAAGTACTTTACGCGCTCCCAACCCATCGATTCACCGAATTGCGCACCTTTCGCCGCCAGTTCTTCGTGGATCGGGGAAACACGCAAGGGGCGGCCGCTCTTATAGAAATAACCGGGCGGATGCAGGTCGTACATATGCGACGAGGATTCGATCGTGCGCTCCCGGACCCAATCGCTGTTGTGGATGTCGCCGTAGCGGCGCGGGTCAAGGCCCGTCATGCTGATATCTGCAGCACCGTGGACCATCCACTGCGCCAGATACTTACTGCATCCAGGCCCCTGGGCAATACCTGTCGTGGAACCGCAGTTAAGCCAGACGTTTTTCATTCCAGGAGCCGGACCAACCAGAGGAACAAGGTCTGGCGTATGCGCAATAAATCCTGAGATGACGCGCCGCACGCCAACGCTTCCAAAGAGCGGCATACGCTCCATCATTTGCTCAAGCCAAGGCGCGATGTGGTCGAGGTCCGGCGGCAGAAGATCCATATCAAACGACCATGGGACATCGTTTGTATGGAGCCGAATACCAGCAGTCTCGTATGGCCCGCCCAGCAGCCCCTTTTGTTCCTGACGCATATAGGAAGAAGAGCCAGGATCACGCACAACGGGCAATTCGCCGGGGCGATCGCGCAATTCTTCCACCGGATCGGTAACAAGGTATTGATGTACCACGTTAACAAGAGGGACGTTAAGCCCAAGCCAGTTGCCAACCTTGGTCGTAAAGAAGCCGGCAGCAATCACGAGATGCTCGCAAGTGATGTTGCCCTTGTCGGTGTAGACCGTCCATCCGTCTCCGGTTCGCTTGATATCGGAGGCGAGCGTATGCTTATAAATCGTGGCACCGAGTGAGCGGGCCGCTATGGCAAATGCGTTGGTTGCACTGGTAGGGTCTACGTGACCGTCGTTCGGCGTGTACGTACCACCGACCACATCATGGAGCTCGAGATAAGGGTGTAGTTTCCGGATTTCATCAAGGCCAACAACGTGAGCCTCGACGCCGGCTTGCCGGGCAATGCCGACTACATTCTTGTGCCAGTTCAACTCGTCCTGATCGCGCGCAAGTCGAATACCACCTGCCTTGTGCCACCCTGTTGCCTGTCCAGTTTCCTTCTCAAGGGAACTATACATCTTAATCCCCTCATCGCATATTTTTGCGAAATTGAGGCTCCCGTTAAAGTGCGGGCATTGTCCGGCAGCATGCCAAGTCGTTCCAGACGTCAGCTCGCCTTTTTCGATAAGGACAACGTCGGTCCATCCCTCGCGCGCGAGATAGTAAAGCGTGCTCACGCCGTGGATACCGCCGCCCAATACTAGTACTCGTGCATGCGACTTCATGGTTTCAAACCCTCCAAATAGACACATGGAGGATAGGAACCCACGAGACTTTCTCGCAAGCAACGATATCTAATAGCCCAATTACCTAAGCTAATATCGGAGAGTAATGCGGGTTTGCCCTGGCAAGGCTTTCGCGAATGCAACCGTAATCGCATACGCGACAAGCCCCGTCCGTAGACGAGGCATGTCCTTCGAGTTGAGATTTGCGATATGGAGCCCGCCTGAGGCCGGCATCAAGCACGGTACTGGCTTGTGTAGGGTCCAGGCTTTTCAGAAGCTCGGGGCAATTGCACCGGTCGACCGGTAGGCCGCAATGATCGTATTTGCCATAAGCATCGCGATCGTCATGGGCCCAACGCCGCCAGGTACAGGTGTTATCACTGCGGCATTCTCAGAGCATTCATCAAACGCGACATCACCGACTAAGCGAGTTTTGCCCTCGCCGAGTTCTGGACTGGCAATTCGGTTGATGCCGACGTCAATCACCGTCGCACCCTGCCTAACCCAATCATACTTTACCATTTGCGGACGACCGACTGCCACGACCAAGATGTCCGCGGTACGGCAGACAGCAGATAGGTCTCTTGTCCGCGAGTGCGCAATCGTCACCGTTGCGTTTGCATTCAAGAGCAGTTGCGCCATTGGCTTTCCGAATAGGTTTGACCTGCCGACAACAACTGCATGTAAACCGGATAGGTCTTCACCGTGCGATTGCCTGACAAATGCCATCGCACCGGCCGGAGTACACGAAACGAGACCAGTCTTGACGTCTCCGATTGCGAGTTTGCCGGCATTGACAACGTTCAGGCCATCGACGTCCTTCTCGGGACGAATTGACTGGATAACGGGGTCGGGCTCCAGATGCGACGGTAAAGGAAGTTGGACCAGAATTCCATGAATTGACGGATCGTTGTTCAACGTCTCGACTAGCTCGAGCAACTCTTCCTGAGTAGTCTCTACGGACAGGCTGTGCTGGATCGACGCGAACCCGCATTCCTTTGCCATGCGGCTTTTTGCACCCACGTACGCATGGCTTGCAGGGTCGTCACCTACGATTACGACAGCAAGGCCAGCCTTTACACCGCTTGTTCTACTTAACTCGTTTGCTGCATCTTTCACTCGCTCAATTACCGTGGAAGCTACTTTCTTTCCCTCGATAATGACTGCCATGGGTTACCCCATCCGCTCTGAGGCAAAGGAGCCTGGACTCGCTGGGAAGACGACCGTGCGGTTTCCATTGATGAAAGTCCTGTGATGAATGTGAGCATGAATTGCACGCGCAAGCACCTGACTTTCAACGTCGCGGCCGATCGAGATATAGTCCTCGGCGCTTTGCGCGTGGGTAATGCGGGCTGTATCCTGCTCGATGATCGGGCCCTCGTCGAGATCGGCGGTGACATAATGTGCCGTTGCGCCGATCAGCTTTACACCGCGCTCGTAAGCCTGCTTATAGGGGTTGGCACCTTTGAAGCTCGGGAGGAAGGAGTGGTGTATGTTGATGATCTGTCCCGACATCTTTTGGCACATCTCATCGGACAAGATCTGCATGTAACGGGCTAGTACGATCAATTCCGTGCCGGTCTGCTCGACTACGTCCATAATCCGTGCTTCGGCCTGCTGCTTGTTCGACTTGGTCACAGGTATGTGATGGAAGGGAATGTCGTGGTTCACCACAACCTTTTGGTACTCGAAATGGTTCGAAACTACGCCAACTATATCGATCGGCAGAGCACCGATCTTCCAGCGGTATAGCAGATCGTTCAAACAATGGCCGAAACGCGATACCATTAGCAGCACCTTCATTCTGTGCTGACTGTCGTGCAACTGCCACTGCATTTGGAACTTCTCAGCAACGGCCTTGAAACCGTCTCCGATCGCTGACTTGTCGGCACCAGCCTCAGACACAAATGTGAGGCGCATAAAAAAGAGCCCGGTCTCAAGATCATCGAACTGCGAACTGTCGATGATATTGGCGCCGATCTCAGCCAAGTAGCCGGTGATCGCGGCAACTATCCCGCGCGTTGTCTTACATGTAATCGTCAAAACGTAAGCAGACATGAATCGACTCTCTTCAGTAAAAGAAACTGCGGCTGCAACATTCAGCTGCAGCCGTACTCCACTTCGGTCAAATGCGGCTGTCAGAGTGCCTTCTGTAGGGCCGGTAAAATTTCGAAAAGATCGCCAACAAGACCGTAGTCAGCAACTTGGAAGATTGGCGCTTCGTCATCTTTGTTGATCGCTACGATCACCTTGGAATCCTTCATGCCGGCCAAGTGCTGGATCGCACCAGAAATACCACAAGCAATGTAGAGGTCGGGAGCCACAACTTTGCCTGTTTGACCGACTTGCCAGTCGTTGGGTGCATACCCCGCATCCACCGCGGCGCGTGACGCACCTACGGCTGCTCCAAGCTTGTCAGCAACGGGCAAGATCACTTCTCGGAACTTATCGGAAGATCCGAGCGCCCGGCCACCCGAAATAATGATTTTCGCCGATGTCAGTTCGGGCCTGTCTGACGACGACAAGGAGTCTGAAACATGCGAGGAAAGGTGCGGGTCGGCTGCCGCCGAGATCTGCTCGACGGCAGCCTGATTGCCTTGGGAGGCGGAAGCAAATGATGCGGTACGGACGGTTATGACTTTTTTCAAATCGGTGGATTGGATCGTCTGTATTGCATTGCCGGCGTAGATCGGACGCTTGAAGGTATCATTCGAAACGACTTCAATGATCTCAGATACCTGTGCGACATCCAAAAGTGCTGCCACACGAGGCGCAACGTTTTTCCCTACTGCCGTAGCAGCAGCAATAACGACGTTGTAATTCGCGGCCAGCGTTACCACCAGCGCAGCGAGCGGCTCAGCCAACTGGTTTGCCAGGGTCGTGTCTTCGGCAAGGAGTACCTTGTTGACACCCTTAAGGTTCGCGGCGGCGTCTGCAGCAGATTTGGCCTGTTCGCCGGCGACGAGAATGTCCACCTCGGATCCAATTTGAAGCGCCGCCGTCAATGCCTTTGCTGTCTGGTCGGAAAGACTAGCGTTGTCGTGCTCAGCTATAAGAAGAATGGCCATATGATTTCCTCCGAATCCTTAAATTACGCCTGCAGATTTGAGATTGGACACCAGCTCTTCGACCGTCTTGACCTTGATCCCGGCCTTCCGACCATCGGGCTCCTCCGTTTTAATCACTTTCAAGCGAGCTTTGATGTCGACCCCGAAATCGTCTGGCGACTTCCTTTCAAGCGGCTTCTTTTTCGCCTTCATAATGTTAGGAAGTGAAGCGTATCGCGGCTCATTCAGCCTTAGATCGGTAGTGACAACTGCGGGCAACTTTAGTTCAATTGTCTGCAAGCCTCCGTCAACCTCACGCGTGACAACCGCCGTGTCAGTGCCGACTTCGACTTTTGACGCAAAAGTCCCTTGCGACCATCCAAGCAACGCGGAAAGCATTTGACCGGTCTGGTTCGAATCATCGTCGATTGCCTGCTTACCGACGATGATCAGCCCTGGCGCCTCTTCACGGGCTACCCCCTTAACTATTTTCGCGACTGCCAAAGGCTCGACAGGCTCATCGGTCTCGACGAGGATTGCGCGGTCCGCGCCCATCGCGAGTGCGGTGCGCAATGTCTCTTCAGCTTTGGCGGGGCCGACGGAGACTACAACCACCTCCGAAGCCTTTCCCGCTTCTTTCAGCCGTAAAGCTTCCTCGACGGAGATCTCATCAAAAGGGTTCATCGACATCTTAACGCTAGCAAGGTCAACGCCCGCGCCATCCGCAGCGACACGAATTTTGACGTTGTAATCGACGACCCTCTTCACGGTTACCAGTACCTTCACTTGCTTCTCCTCTGCTTTACCAAGCGGGCTACGCCCTACATTTCACCCGCGCTCATTTGCCCGTCAGCACCCCTCCGGATTGTAATCCGTCGGCCTGCATTTGGTGGGCGAGGCAGGTCTTTATCTTTGCTGAAAATGTGCACCAGATTTGCGAGTTGATAGCGGCCGAAGGGATAGGACCTGGGGCCTTCAGACGTCTTCTTCACATGGAGCAGCATACACTCGTGGTAGGCGCAAACCTGGCCGGCGCCATTTTTTAGTTCCATAAGAACATGGACCGCCTTGTTGCTGAGGTCCAATATCTGGAACGAGACGCAGATCCTGTCTCCTTCCAGTATCTCCTTCAGAAACGTCGCGTGCGACTCGACCGTATAGACGGTGCACGACGTGTCGGATCGGTAATCGTCGTCTACTTCGATCTTTTCAAAGAAGCTGACCTCTGATCTCGAAAAGAGCGTATGATAGCCAATATCAGATAGGTGGCGGTTGAAATCGATGAGGTCCGCCGTGACAACGATGTCGCTTAGAAGTGTGCGTGATATATTAGCGGCCTCGATCATATGTTTCTGCTTTCCGGCTAGAATATCGTGCGACTATCTCAGAAAGGACAAACTCGCAGCAATTGATCTCTGTTGCGGTACGCATGAACCCAGTTAATGCTTGAAGTGGCCGTCGACGAAGAATTTCAGATCCTCTTGCCCAGTTGACATGAGCGTCATCGACCTCGAAATTGGCCCAAAGCGGTTGCCATGACCCAAGGAGCAGCAGCCAATACAAAAAGGGAACATAGAATGAAGCAGCGCCTACCGTCTCTTCTCGCAATCCGATATTTTGAGGCAGTCGGACGCAACCTTAGCTTTACCCTAGCGGCCAACGAATTGAATGTCACTCAAGCAGCGGTCAGCCACCAGGTTCGCTTGTTGGAACAGGAGCTTGGCGCCAAGCTTTTCACCAGGCTCCATCAAAGGATCGAGCTGACGAAGCATGGGATTGAGCTACTTGAAGTCGCAACTGAATGTTTCGATAAGTTGTCCGATGTAACGAACTCGATGTCCGGTCGAACACAGGCGTCCAGAATACATCTTAGCGTTTCGCCCCTGCTCTCTGCAGGAATTTTGATGCCGCGAATTGACGAATTCTTGAATCAGGAGAAGGGCACTGAGATCATTTTTCACCATTCACTGGCTCCACCAAGCGACCGAGAGCCGTCCTCCGATATCAAAATCTTTTTCTCACACACACCTCTCAACAACGAGTCGTATGAGTATCTGTTCAAGGATGGGTTGATCCCGATGTGTGTTCCTGCGCTTTGGCGCGGGCATGAGGATCAAACGCCCGTTGAATACCTCCAAAACGTTAGCATCGTGCACGAATTCGACTATCAATGGTGGGAGGAGTGGTGCGAACGCGCCGGCGTAGATAAGAGTGTCGTTCAACGGGGTATCGCGTTAGATGACCCGGCGGTTCTTGAGAACGCAGCGCTCCTTGGCCGTGGCGTTATCCTCGGGTCCAAAAGATTCCTCTCTGATAGACTAAAGTCGGGCGAACTCATCACGCCCCTAGGGGCGAAGAATAGCATAGCCATCTACTACTATCTCTTTAGCGGGTCCGCGGCGCGTCGGAGAGATGTAGGAAAATTCGCAAAATGGATACGCGCAATCAGCAAAGAGATCCGCGATAAGGACGAGAAAGAAGAGCAGTTAGATCGACTCGCAGCAGAAACGACGCCGAACAAGATCGCATAACTCTCCGCGTAGGGGCCGGCCGCCTAGCAACAGGCCGAGCCCCAACAGCGGCACTGTCAGTTTCCAGATCTCAGCCATTTCGGAACCAACAGGCTGGTTGTGCCTGCACAAGCTGCGTCAACACATGCTGCCAGGCTTCCAAAATGAAAAGATCTCCCGGTCAGACCTGGACCGTAATGCGCGTATTTGCCTGAATTGGTCATCATCGTTCGAGTCCGAGGAGGTATCACTGGATCGGTTATCATGCACCAGCATGTGTCAGTGACAAAGCGGGCACCGAATGTCTCCAAATGCTCGATCAGACCTTCTTGCTTCGCGCTATCGTAAACGACCCTATTTGTCGCAACGATAAGCGTTACCCTCTCGCTCTTAGTTCGACCGCGACAAAGGGTCGAAAGCCTCCATATTTCGGTCAGTGAGAAATGTGGATTTCCAAGCGAAACGAGATCGACATCGTTTCGGCTCGCCGAATTTAGCTCACTCCAATCTGACGCTAGTCGCGAACGGTCGACAACTACGCGGTCCATAGACTCCGCACCGTTCTCTACCAATTCCCACATTCCGGAAGCTTCTGGCGTTACTCCTTCGATATGGAACATTGGTGCACTGGACATCGTCGCGAAAGCAGCACCGAACGCTTTGAGATCATCCAAGCTCATCGAACACTTACCCCCCCTCACCAGAGGAACCCTGCTTCCCGAAATAGCACCGACGGTGTAGCCTAGAAGAGGAAAAAGCAGGTCATCGGCACCGTCGAATGCGGGAACCTCGATGATCACCCTGGGCTTGCGGTGATTGTCGACATACGGCCCTGTCAGCGGCGCGCGCCCGGTCATGGCCACGGCAACATCCAAAAAATCGGGATATTTGATCGTTCGAGCACCCAAGACGCTGTTTGCAAAAACGACTGCATTGGATTCTGACCACGCCACATTCGCTCCAAACTTCGGCGGCTGCGCCAGCAAATAGGGAGCGCAGGTGAAGGTTGCTTGCGCTCCCATCTCGACATAGAGGGTGGCCAACCTATCAGCTGGCGCTCCGAGCTGCTCTTCAATTCCTTGAGCCCGCCAGCGCCGCTGATCGACCGAGATGGCATTTAGGGTAGTTGGAACGACGACTCTGCCGCCCCAGTCTTTCATTAATTGTGCAAATTTGAGAGAGGCCGGTCCGGTATAGATGCAGGCATCGACATGCGCCTGCGTGATGTCGATGAGCCGGGGTGCGCCCTGAACTTGAGCGATGCGCGAAATGATACGCATGGCCACTTGCATGGCCTTGCCATACTTACCATCAAGAATCGCGTTGTCGGTTTCTGATAATTGGATTTCTGGGAGAGGACTGCCGCGGGCTACGGTCGGTGAAGCGACACCGACGGCCTTGCCGATTCTAACATGCCCATCTTCGACGGCGGCATATTCAGACCGCCGAACCACTTCGAAATCATCCGGCGTCAAGACAACAATTGGTATCGACCTGCCGAACATCTCTTCGGCGACAATCGCTCCGAGTGTCAGAATGTCTTCATTTCGTTTAAAGATAAGAGCTTTCGGCGCGTGACCATTTAGGAGTAATTCCAGCATTATGGCACTCCCCGAGCAAGAGCCACGCCCCCCCGGAATGACGAAGATACGATCCGTCAAAGCTTGCCCACTAAGGGGATGATGCCTATCTACAATTTCTCCCGAATTGGGGTCAACACCACCGAAGAAGCTCAGTTCCAAGTCGCTAGCAAGTACTTTGCCTTCGGCGCGTCCTTTAAGGATGCAGGTTCCCTCGTATATTCCGGTTCCCGCATGTGCCATCTTGGTTGTCCCTTTCGGCCGAACCGAACGGGTGCGGCACTACCCTTTGCCTATGTTTTGGTTGAGGCCAAGCTTATTGCGCCTGGCCTCACGATCATCACCTTTAAGTTGATGATAACTTGTAACCTGTTTGATGGATCAATTGGCGATTTCGACGACCACGCGACCGCGAACTTTTCCCTTCAAGATGTCTTCGGCAGTTTTGACAGCCCCTTCGAGCGATACGACTGATGTCATCTCCGCCAAGACCTCGCGGTCCAGCGTGCTATCAAGTAATTGCCACGCGCGAGCGCGCACAGCCGCCGGCGCCATAACGGAATCGATGCCGCGAAGAGTTACGCCACGTAAAATAAAAGGAGCGACGGTCGTGGGCAAATCCATGCCCGCAGCAAGTCCGCAGCACGCAACGGTACCACCGTATTTGGTCTTGGCGAGAATATTTGCGAGGGTGGTGCTGCCAACGGAGTCGATAGCCCCCGCCCAAAGCTCCTTTTCAAGAGGTCGAGGTGCAGTAGCAAGCTCATCGCGTGAGATAATTCGGGAGGCACCAATTTTCTTGAGATAGCCTTCCTCGGCGACACGCCCTGTAGACGCGACAACGGAGTACCCGAGAGAGGCAAGTAGCGAGATGGCCACGGAGCCAACACCCCCTGCTGCGCCACTCACAACAATCTCACCGGATTCAGGCGTTACGCCGCCGTCCTGAAGAGCAAGGACACAGAGTGCCGCGGTGTAACCGGCAGTCCCGATCGCCATTGCTTGCTCGGGGGAAAAACCTGCGGGAAGCGGAGTCAGCCATTTTCCCGGAACGCGACTTTTTTCGGCCCATCCACCAAGATGGCGCTCGCCAGTCCCCCAGCCGTTCAGGATTACCGCATCGCCCACCGTCAGGCCGTCCGCAGTCGTCGATTCAACTGTCCCGACAAAATCGATACCCGGAACCATCGGGAGGCGCCTGACAACCGGTGATGTACCAGTGACCGCCAAACCGTCCTTGTAGTTCAGGGAAGAGTGGCTAATACGGACGACCGTATCACCTTCCATCAGCTCATCTACGCCAAACTCTCTGATCCCAACTACATTGGCATCGTCTTTTTTTTCGATGACTACAGCCCTAAAGCCCATCATTGTCACTCCCGTTGATGTATTAGAGAAATGCTATCCCAAGCAAGGCCTGGGCATCTTAATCTTGAGGGCCCTTGGCTCCTTCAGATGAAAGTCAATTTGAGGGGCTTTGCTATTTTGAACTGGTAGATGTCTCTTTCAGGAAGTTCGAAGACCGGGAAAGAGCGATGTCGCCGAGATAGGCCATCATTGCGCCAACACGCGGCGAAGTCCCAGCCCCTGTCACCAGCATTGCTTTCAGCAGGGTCACCGCGTCACGGTTTGTCTGGGACGCAAGTTTTTCGGCACGCTTTTTCGCGAAGCCCCGGACATCACCGCTCTCATCGATGAGGCTTACAAGGCCAATTTCTCGCGCCTCATTAGCCGTCAAAGGCTCTCCGAACAACATCATTTCCCGAGCCCGAGAAAGCCCTATCGCCCTTGGCGCCCGTACAGTGCCACCACCGGTCGGAAGCACCCCGACAGTGATCTCTGGGAACCCAAAGCGTGATGTCGGGGTACAAATCCGACTATCGCAAGCCAACGCAATTTCGAGGCCGCCACCGAGGCATGCGCCTTCGATGGCAGCAATCGTCGCAACCGGAAGTTCGTCAATCGTCTCAGTCAGGGTCTGAAACAAATGTGTGTGGTATACGACCTCTTCTTGAGTGTAAGTCTTTAGGGCCTTCAAATCCGACCCGGCGCAAAATGACCGGTCGCCCTCAGCAGTAATCACGAGGGCAATGACGTCTGATCGCCGGACTTGGTTAAGCGCGGAGAGAAACGCCTCGATAGCCTCATTGTCGAGAGAATTGCGGCGGTCGTTACGATCAATTGTCAGGACACCTATGGCGTCCTCGATTTCCAAGCGGATTGGAGTCTTCATCTCAGGCCCTTCCGATCACTTGTAGGAAAACACTTTCTCGGCATTTTGCCAGAGAAGCTTTTCTTTAACCTGCGGCTTGAGGTTGAGGTCTTCCAGTTGATCGAACGCTTCCTGATGCTTTACGAGCGGAAAGTCCGACCCCCAAAGCACCTTGTCCTGGCCCCAGGAATTGATGAACTTCGTCATTTCCGGCTTCCAATACTTTGGAGCGTACGCCGACGTACCCAAGTAGACATTCGGATGCTTGGAGGCCAATGCAATCGCCTCTTCGACCCAGGGCCAGCCGGTGTGCGTGCACACAATCTTGAGCTCCGGGAAGTAGAGGGCGATTTTATCGAGGCGCGCCGGTCGGCCGTTCTCGATCGGCATGAAGTCCAACGTGTGCCCCATCGAAAATACGGCAGGGACTCCAAGCTCAACGCATTTAGCGTAGTATGGGAAGTAATAGGCGTGGTCTGGACCAAGATCAAATCCATGCGGATGAACATGGATCCCGACGAAGCCGTATTCTTTAACCGATTTCTCGAAATGCTTGACCCCACGCAACGCCTCAAACGGATTAACCCCATAGAGGCCGTATGCGAGACCAGGCAATTGCTTGGTCACTTCATAAACTTCTTCCGGCGTAACGTGGAGGTAGGGACGCTGGAAGCGATAGCTCCATCCATAGAAAGAGGCGATGTTTGTCCGTCCAAGACCGACGTTCTTGGCGTACTCACGAAACTCTTCGACCGTCATTCCCTTCAGGGTTTTGGCGCGCCCCAGACTTTCGAATACGGCAAGTTCCTCTTCATCGCCGAGGAAGTGCTTTTCGATCGACTCCGGCGTGAACAAATGGCCGAGGATATCAATAGGTTTACCCATGATAGGAAGTTCCTTTCTATGTTGTCGTGTATGTCACGGGAGGAGATCATCCATCTCGAGGATGTCGAGACCGTTTTTCGCGACCTCTCTAGAGATGATCCATTTCTGTATCTCGTTGGTACCCTCGAAGATCTGCAATGCCTTGCAATCTCGAATCAGGCGTGAAGTGACGTAGCTACGAGTTAACCCATAGCCCCCGAGGACTTGAGCGGCCTTAACTGCGGCATCCATTGCAAAGTCCGTGGCGGCCTGTTTTGCCATCGCGGCATAAATCCCCGGACGACGATTTCTACCACTCTCAAGTGCTTGGACGGCGTTTGAAACTAGGGCTCGAACATTGGCGAGACCCGTAACGAGGTCAGCGACGATAAAACCTAGACCCTGATGCTCGATAATCGGCTTACCGAACTGCTTGCGCTCCCTCGAGTAACGCACAGCCTCTTCGACAGCAGCCGCAGCAGCGCCGAGAGCACAACATGCGATGTTGACGCGAGCTTCGTCCATAGTGATCATCGCCAGTCTGAAGCCAGACCCCTCTTCCCCCAGCCTGGCTTCCTCGGGTACGACGACGTTGTCGAACGACACTTCAGCTGTGGGGCTGGAGTGCAGGCCTAGAAGACGTTCCGTTGGACCGACAGACAACCCAGGAGTCTCGCGCGGAACGACAAACGCTGTGATACCTTTATGTCCAGCTTCCGGGTCGGTTTTCGCAAACACAATGAAAACACCTGCCACCGGTGCACTTGTGATCCACATTTTTCGGCCATTTAGGACGTAGTTGCTACCATCCCGCTTTGCGGTGGTCGTCATTGCAGCTACATCCGATCCGCCAGCAGGCTCAGAAAGGCAAAAAGCGGGAACAATCTCACCGTTGATAATCCGATCGAGATATTGTTCCTTTACGTGGCGCCCTCCTGCAGCCACGAGCGGCCCAATGCAATCTCCGCAGTTCGATACGGAAATTGCAAATGCGATATTATGACGGGCGAGACGTTCGGAAATTTTTAGCGGGCCGATCAAGTCAATCCCGCTCCCCCCATCTTCCTCAGGCACCCAAAGAGAAAAAATGCCAAGCGCAGCAAATTCCTTATAGAGCTCCATAGGGAAGACAGCTGCGTCGTCAATCGCTTGCGCGGCGGGAGCCAGACGGTCCCGACAAAAGCGATCAACACTATCCATAATTGCCCTGCGTGTATCAGGGTCGATTGAGCTATGAGCCATTTGCGCCCTCCCGAAACTCGCTTATTGCATCGTCAAACCGCCGCTTATGCTAAGCACCTGGCCGGTGATATAGTTGGCGTCTTCGGACACGAAGAAGGCGACCGCAGCAGCCTGTTCCTCCGGCTTCGCCATACGTCGAAACGGGATAACCTTCAGGCGGCGTGCGACGAGTTCGGGATCTTGATCGGCCTCGAGCGGCGTATCGGTTGGGCCAGGTGCCGTGCAGTTTACGTTGATGTTGTAGCGCGCCCACTCACGAGCCACACTCTTCGCGAATGCAATGACACCGCCCTTCAGGCCAGCATACACTGCCTCGCCGGAAGTGCCCACCTTTCCCGCGTCCGAGGTGACGAAAACCATTTTACCGCCGCCTTGCTCGATCATGATCGGTGCAATAGCGTGGCTGAGGTAAACGACAGGCAAGAAATTGACGCCGATCAGCTTGTTCCAATAGTCACTTTTTTCCTCGACGAAGCGGGAACTTGACGTCCAACCTATCATGTTGACGAACGCGTCGATCCGGCCGAAGTCGGCCTTGATCCTTGCTACCGTTTCACGGCACGTGGATTCTGACGAAGCATCGATCTGATACGCCTTTGCCTTCAGCCCCTCTTCTGAGATAATCTTCTCGAGGGCCTGCGTATTAAGATCGAGGGCTGCTACGGTAAAACCTTCCGTCACCAAGCGCCGTACTGTCGGCAACCCCATTCCACCGGCAGCCCCGGTAACGACAGCAACCTTCTCAACCATCATAATTCTCCTTGCTGAAAGCGTTCACGTCTGTGGAGAATTGATAATCAAGACGGCAGCATATCGCACATGAGGTTTGTTGATTTTGCTATTACTTTGTTAGTGCGACATGGGCTGAAATTTTCATTAGCCCATATATTTCAGCGTCTTATTGTGGCACCTTGCTTCTAGCGCCAGGCAAACACGGGTTGCTCGTAATGCGAAACCGAAACGAGGTTGCCCAATAGGATCTCGCGAAACTGGTACAATATCGCAGCAGTCGGAGCGAACATGTGGCCGCCATTGACTCTCATTTTGATCGATATTTTTTTCGTTTCGATCACATCGAAATGTTCGAAACGATCAAGCTCAAGGAGTTCCGACAAGCGCAGAGTAAACACCCCAGCGACTTCGTTCGGATTTGGAGCAAACGTTATTTCGTTCGCAATATGGCAAACGAAGGGACAGATAAGGAATCCCGATCGCGTTAGAAATGGGTCCAGGCGGCCTATAATCGAGCTCTCGGGGACGGATACTCCCAGTTCTTCCTGAAGCTCCCGCAGAGCCGCTTGCAAATCACTCTCGCCAGGCTCGACCTTGCCACCTGGAAGTCCCCACTGCCCTGCATGTAGCCGCAAGCCTGCGGCTCGTTCAATCATGACGATTCTGGGATCGTGAGCCCCGACGAGCAATATGCACACCCCTGCCCGGGGTGTTTTGCTAATTATATCAAGCGGTTCGTTGCTTTGCTCAATGGCGAGAATTGCAGCGCGGATCCGCGCTGCGTCGATTTCTTCTTCAATGCAAAAGGCTCGATCCGACATACTCGTTCACTTCGAGTTGACGCCGGCGACAGATGGTACACCGACGTCCTTCGCTCGCTAGCTATCGCAAGTCTTTCCAGCGGCGCGCCTTATAATCACTGACTTCGACCTTTGGCACGATTTCGATGTTGAAGTTAATACCCAACCGGGCCTTCACAGCCTCCTTGGCACGCGCGACAAGCTGTTCGCCTGACGATTGGGCAACGGTAGAACGCAGTTGCAATCTTAAGTCCGCGACGTCAGCGAACGAAGCCGTGCGAGAAAGAATGACCTCGTATTGCTCGACCTCCGGCCAAGAGAATACCAAGTCGTCCACCGCCTGCGGATAAACGTTGATACCTTTGACCTTCTTCACGTCATCGATTCTGCTGATGGACGCCATCTCCACACCATGAAAATTGCGAATAGCGCCCTTTCGTCCGCCCTTCTGGAAGACAGCACCATCCCTTACCCTGTTTCTGACAGCTGGATTATCGAGATGGTAAAGGCTCGTGATTACGAGCTCGCCAAACTCGCCGTCCCCGACTGGCAGGCCCGTCGCAGGATCTACGACCTCCATCAGGACATAAGGGTCGATGTTGAGCAGTGTCCCGGGCTTTCCAGGCTCGCCGATGCCGTTTTCGTCAGACCACATAAAGTCCGCGCGCATGTTTGCGCAACCGAAGCGATCATACGCCTTAGCGCCCCACATCTCTTCGATGGATTTCAGGAATGGAAGGCTGGCGCCTTCGAGTCCTGTCAGCAGTGTATCGACGCTGCTGACACGTGCTTCCTCGCCCATCAACGTTGCAAGCGTTCCGAAATAAGATGTGCTACCGAACAGTGCCTTTGGGTTGAAACGCCTGATGTGATCAACTTTGCTGGCGGCATCATAATTGCCGACCGGCAGCACGGTGAGATCAGCCGCGACAGCGCCTTGGTACTCGACGCGACCGCCCGCTAGCATCGTGATCGGCAACGTGAGCAGAACGATATCCCCGGGGCTCATGCCGGCCCACGACATGCCGTAGCGGTAGATTTCCTCCATCGCCTTGAGCTCGCGCAAGCTACAGGCGTGAAGCTCTTTGCCCTGCCCGCTAGTGCCACTAGTGGTGTAGAGATCGGTCCGTCCGAGGTTTTGGTTGACACTTCCGGAGCGGGAGCCAAAAGGTGGATGAGCATTTTGATCGGCAACGATATGTGATTTTTCAATCATCGGAACCAGTCTAAAGTCCTCGAATGACTTCACTTTTGAAACATCGATCCCCGCGTCTTTCCAATGCTTCGCATAGAATGGATTTGTTCTGGCGACATGCTTGAGCATATCGAGCAGTTTTTTCAGTTGCATTGCGTCCAATTCATCGCGGGACATTGTCTCGATCTCGCGATCATAGAAGCGAGGTTCAGTCATTGCGCCGGGTCTCCTGTTCGGGCTATCGATCTACGTCGCCGAATTTTATTGACCCACTGCTACTTTGGCACGTGATTTAGTTTGTGATTGGGATTAGTTTAATCGTGTGAACCGTCAAAATTTTTGATTACCTTTGCAGGCTTAAGCAAGCGAGAGTGCCGTGTAAAACGGCCAACTTCGTTGGTGGTTAGAACCGTCGCCTCGCTATTTCTAGGAGCCGCGGGAATAGACCTCAGATGCTCGAAAAGTCCCGCCAAAACGCTTGCATTGAACAACGACGTCGATCGATGTTCTAAGCAGGTTCAAGATTTCGGCGCGCTCAATGTCTCGACCTGCATCTGACTCTTTTATCAGGAGCGTCAGCTGTTCGAATGCAAGCGCGACGGAATCGGCGTGGACGGTTGTAATTGAGCCGGGATGGCCGGAGTTGACGTTCCGTACATAGTAGAACGCCGTGCCGTCGCGAAGTTCCTGAAGTAGAATGCGATCAGGTCGCATCCGAAGACTCGATTCCAAAAGCTCCTTGGGCCCTGCATGCGACAGACCTTGCCGGTCTTTCGAATAGAACAACCGCACATGATTGGGTTGTGGGATGATGAGCTCCGGTGTGTCTTCGATCGAAATGATCCGTTCATGTTCCGGAATGTGCTTGATTAAGGCTTTGGAGAGGGTTGTTTTCGCCGATCCCGTGGCTCCCGAAATGATGATGTTCTTCCGAGAGATAACCGCCTGTCGCAAGAAGGCTTTGACTTGCCCATCGCGGTATAGATTGAGCAACTCACCATCATCGCTGGGTGCCTCCGTCTCAGCGGTTCGTACGCCTTCAAAGAAGTGCCTTTCCTCCAGATCATCGAGCGTAAAATCCACGGACGACGGTTTGCGGATAGTGATGCTCACCGTCCCTTTCAGCGTTGCCGGCGGAATTACGATCTGGATTCGCTCGTTGCCCGGAAGTGTTGCCGAAAGGATCGGTCTTCTTTCGTCGATGGACTGGTGCGAAAAGCTGGCAACGGCCCGGGCGAGGCGCATGAGTTTGTCGAAGGAAAGCTCCGGAAGATCATGGGTCCGCCACCCACCGGGTCCTTCTGTCAGCACCTGCCCAGGCCGATTGACGACCACCTCATAGAGTGAGGGATCTTGCAGGAACGCCAAAAACGGCTTCAGCAACTCACGAACAACGGCAGCATCCTGCGCTTCCGTCATCGCCCTACCCTACTTCGTTACCAGCTTCGAGTCCGGCGCGAAATCCCCCAGCACCGCTCGGTCGAGAATGCGGTTCCGTGGCTCCGTTACTCGTAGCCTATAGATCCCAGAGAAATCCAGGTCGCGCGCGACGAAGATTGAGACGAGTTCGCCCTGATGCTTGTTCAGCGTCGGGGGGATGTTGATCGATTGCTCGACGGCGATCGCGGCCGCCTGCTGGCCTGCGCTGGTCGTGTTTTGCGCGTCCACATCACTATCCTGCAAGCGGCTATTTGCGTAGCTGGTCGCATCGCCGACGATGGAAAGAAGAAAGGCGCTGCCGAACCGCTCCCACCAATGGGTATCGACATACCCGTTAACGCCGGCACGGCCGAGCGCATCAGTCGCCGGAGAAGCGAGAGTGACGATTACCCCTTTTGGCGTCTTGGCCCGGTTCCACAAGACGAACAAGCGCTTCAGCCCCCGTTGCAGTCCGCCGCGATATTCGCCGACGACCTGCGTGCCCTTTTCCATAAGAACGACCCTGCCGTTGTCTGAGAGGACGTCTCGATTGATCAAGCAGCTGGTGAATCCGGGCTGATCCGACGCGAGGGCCGTTTCCAGCACGCAGGGGATAGACGTCCCCATGGCGACGATGAAGTCGCGGTTGCCAAGCGTCCCAGCGCGCGATCCTTCGAGTTTCGTCGGCCGCAGCAGGCCATCGAAACGCTGCTGATCGCTATTCTCTTGGTTCTGGGTCATCACGTTGCTATCGAGCGGCAGGAAATTGCTGTTCGCACTCGCCTCCGAACTCTCGGCGTCGCGGCGCTGCGTGGCATTTTTCTGTCCACCGCTGAAAGCCATCACCGGCGCACGCCGGGCGGAATCGAGCAGTTCGTCCTTCTCTTCCGCGACAGGCTCCACCACCGGTGTCGGGAGCTTCACCGCGGGGACGACTTCCTTCGGCTCGACCTTCTCCTTGGCGGCCTCAAAGGGCGTGGTCTGGCGGATGACAATGCGTTCGGGCTGCGCGTCGTCGTCTTTCGTCTTTTTCCCTGTCGTCGACCACAGGGCAAATCCGATGAACGCCACTACGGCGAGTGCGACCGCGCCTCGTTTCAAAACCGGGCTGTTGTCTAGCCGCCGGCCGGTGACGGTTTCGGCGCGCTCACCGGGAATGAGAGTTTCGTCTTCCTGGGCCATGGTCTCCCCTTCCCTACTGCGCCGCGACATCGCCTTTGACGATGCGCTCTACCGACGGTGAGGTCGTGTTGGTGTCCGGATTGATGCCGACACGGTCGTAGGCCTCGTTGAAGACGCACAGCACGTCCTTGCCGCGGCGCAGGATGAACTTGCGGCTGATGGCGTGAACCATCACCAGGTTGCCATCAACGGATTTGGGAACCAGGCTTTCAGAGCCGTCAGAATTCTCCATGTAGATGGCGGGCATTTCCTGATTGCCGACAAAGGCGAACGTCGTGACCTTGCCGTTGTCGTAGACGCTCTGCGGTTCCAGCGCCTGCGATCCCTGCGCTGAATAGCGCCAGTTGCGCGGGCCATAGGCTTCGTGAAGCGCGAGCACGTTGTCGGCTTCCTTCGCCTGGTTGGCCAAAGCGCGGGCGGCGGCCTGCTGGCGGCGGAGTTCCGCTTCATCACCGGGATAACGGAACTTCACATAGAAATAGGTGTTCTGCCCGACCGCGACGGAACCGTCGCGAACGGTGAGCTCCATCTGGTAGCTGCGCGTCGAACCGTCCCGGCGCGTCGTCACCACAGAAATGTTCGTGACCGGCTGATGCTCGCGTGGCTTCAGGAACAGGATGTTGCCGGCCGGCGCCACCTCCCAGGCGACGCTATTGCCGAGCGCAACATGAGCGATCTCCTCGTCCGCCGCGAACTCGACCTGCACGGAGGAGCGCAGCGTGCCGACAATCCTGGTGATATTGTAAGGCTGGTAGTTTACGAACCTGACGCGACTGTCCTGTGATGCGCCGCGTGGAATATCGAGCGCAAAGGACGCGGAGGCAGATCCCGCAAGGAGGGCCGCGACGAAGATGATCTTGCGATTCAATTGATTGCCTCCGGATCGGCGCGGTACTCGCTGACCGCGAAACCGAGGGGGTTCACCAGCCGGTCCGTCGACGACATCGGGGCATTGGCATAGGAATAGGTGATTGTAGCGACCCAGTGGCTGGTGCGGACCTCGTCGCCACGAGTGATGGTCCGCATGTAGCGAACCGAGACCACGTTCTGATTGATCAGCGAGATCGAGGTGATGTTGATCCTTGCCGTTGCGGCACGACCGTAAATGTTCTGCGGGGATTCCGGATTGCTCCCACGGTAAATGGCGGAGAACCGAGCCTGCTCGGCTTGCGTCGACAAAAGGGCGATGGTGCGGAAGTTCTCCTGCGCCTCGCTCCAGACGTAGCCCTCGCGCGCGCGGACATATTTTGCCGCAAAATACTTCGTCACCGCCTCGTCATAGGTCCCGGCCGTGGAGGTCAGCGCGGACACGACATCGACGATGCCCGTCGAATTATCAACCCGTACGACGAAGGGCTCTACGGTCTTTAACGGCGTCAGGCCCGCGACCGCGAAGACGGAAACGCCTGCGATGACGCTGGCGACGATGGCAATCGACCAGGCGATGCGGTTCGACCGCTCGATCTGCATCATGCGATCCTGGTCGAAGCGCCGTGCCTTCTCGAAGTAGCTCTTGAGATTGTCGGTTGAGACCATGCCGTCACCCCGCGCAACGGCGATGCGAGCCGTCGGTACCAAAATGGGCAAAAGCGGCCGGTTCCCTGCCCTCCTCCGCATAAGGCGTGGCCGAGATAGAAGATCTCCGATCCACCGGATGGCGCTTCAACGTGCTGTCGCCTTCCCATTCCCACATCGCGCGATTTAACGGCCGGCGAGAATAGCCGTCGCATTTGGGAACCGGATAGGTCAATGACGCGCACCCTCCGAGTGCGACAAGAATGGCAATTAATACGGTGGTCTTGATCATTTGGACTGGCCTTTTCTTATATTGAGTCCGCGCTCATGCACCGGCACTTCTTGAGCCGAATGCACTGCCAGCGAGGCGCGCGCCGCGGCCGATCATCCGACCCGTGTATCGGGTTCCCCTGGCGAGCATCCCCTTGTGCGCATCCCGCGCAGCGCCGTATCCGTAGACCAGCGACGCCCCACCGGACGCGAGCGCGGAAGCGATCGCCGGTAGCTGGTAGAACACATAAAGAGCCGCGATGCCGATGGCGCAGAGCGCGATCGGACGCATCAGAACATCGGTATAGGCATCGATCGCTGTGAAGGTGGAATCGAGGCACGAGATCAGTAGAGCGCCGACAGCCACGACGAGGACCTGGAGAATGACGAAGTTGGCGAGCTGTCCGATCCAGGCCTCGGTGAAGCGGCGCGTCGACTGGAACATGGCGAGCGCGATAAAAATTGGCCCGATGGCCAGCACGATGGCGAGCGCCAGTCGCGCGTAAAGCGAGACGACATAGCCAATCCCGGCGACGAGGAAGCTGACGCCGATCACCATCATGCCGCCGACGCCGGTGACGATGTCGACCGGCCATGACGCGCGTGACCAGATGTCGGTTGCCGAAGCCTGCCCCTTGTCGAGCAGACTGTCGAACGTGCTAGCGCTGGGTGTCGTGCCTGTGTTGAGGGCCTGGGCGATCTCACGCGGGAGGATATCAAAAAAGACGTTCGTGACGTAGGTCTGATACTCGCCGGCGTTTTTCACCAGCATGACGATGATCGCCAGCTTCATCGCCCGGAACGCAAATTCCATGACCGGATCCTGCACGGAGCCACGTAACACGAGGTAGCCGTACAGAATGACGTAAAGCGTCACGGCTGCCGTCAGCGGGCCGGTCACCCATTCCGCGATGTTCGACGTTCCCTCGGAGACGAACGTCTCCAACGGCGTCTTGAACTGCCCATCGATGAACTCGAACACCTGATACATGACCTCAGCCCCCCAAGGCCTTTCGCATCTTCTCAAGGCGGAGCTTGCCGTCGGCTGCTTCCGCGTTCTGGCAATTGGCGGTTTGCCGCAACTCGCCCGGATTATTGCGGCACTCGGCCGTAATGCGGGAGAGCAGTGTCTCGTCGGCGGTCAGCTGGTCGACGGTATAGGATTGCTCGGTTTTCTCTGAGCAGGCCGCAAGGAGGAGGAGTGCCAAAACGAACAAAGATCGGCTCATTGCAGCGCCGCCTTCATCGCATCCATGCGCTGGCGCCAGTCCTCGGCCTTGCGCTGTTCGTCGACCTGGTTCTGCGCCTGCTGCACCATGCGCAGCCCTTCCATCCGCAGCACGTCGGTCTGGAGAAAGGCCTGTTCTGCTTGCAACCGAGCCTGAAGGTCGGCGATTTCCTTGGCATCGCCTGCCGTCGAAATCTTCTCGCGAAGCTGGTCGATCCCGTCGATGCGCTTCGTCGCAGCATCGTAAATCTGCTGTCCCAGGCTCATCTGGCCCGCGTTCTTGTTCTGCACGCGAGCGAGTTCCTTGGCGTAGAAATCGTCGGCGTCTGTGC